>ERZ773144.3502-NODE-3502-length-10839-cov-3.149295_pt1 | contig 10839 bp, 13 predicted proteins | sample MGYA00580849_ERZ773144 | MGnify/ENA primary metagenome ERZ773144 (study PRJEB29015, sample SAMEA2737861) | human gut metagenome | biome: human gut; feature: human-associated habitat; material: faeces | place: China | collected 2012 ...
GGGGTCGCGGGTTCGAGTCCCGTCTCGCGCTCTTTTTATTTATAGCGGAAGCCTTGATTTTACAGGGACTTCCGCTGTTTTTGTTTTATTTGTATGGGGTAGAGCGGGGTAGAGTTACCCGGCGAGTGCCTTTTCCATATCTGATTCATTTTCAATCTGTTCATTCCGGTTAAAACAGTAGTTGTGGAGCGTTGTCCGTTCATCCTCATGTCCGACTTGCTTTCTCACTTCGTTGATATTGATTCCGGCATCGAGCAAGGTTGAGATGTAGGATTTTCGTACCTTGTGAGTGCTTTTCCGGTCGATGTTGATGTGGTCACAGTATTTTCGGATTCTGGTATCAACGGCTCTCGGTGTGATTCGTTTTCCGCCATGGATGAATAGAAAATCATGGTCACTGAATCCGTGTTCCGCATTGGCTGTCTGGATTATCCTGAGAATCCGGCGGGCTTCTTCGGTCAGATATACATAACGGTCTCCGGCGTGGGTTTTTGTATATTCAACGGTCATCCATTGAGCCGGATACCAAGTCCCGTCCGGGCGTTGCTGTTCCAGCCGTTGTGCCATCCGGCGGATATGCAGATATTTTCCGTCACTGCTGATATCAGAGGATTTTAATGCGACCAGCTCTCCCAGACGGATTCCGGTCTGGAATGCAAGGGGGACGGCAAGGGCGGTGGTGCAGCCTTTTTCCTCAAATTCCCGCCATGCTTCACTCTCGATTAACGGGCGTTCATTTTTCAAAAACACCTGTGTGTTATCATCCGGTTTTTTAACCTTTCGGAACAGCTTTGCATCCACTTTGAACTGATTGTAGGGATTGACAGAAATCATCCCATGGTCAGCGGCATAATCCAGACACTGACGGATGATGACGCTCATGTTATAGTACTGTCTCTTGGTCAAATCCATCGTGCGGATTTTGGTCAATGCCCATTCCTTCAAATCTGCTTTTGTCAGGCGGCGGATATCCTTGTCGATGATAGTATCATCGGCATAGTATTTTTTCCAGTCCGTATCAATCCGGCGGATATAGGTTGTCGCATTAGTCTCCAGATTCTTATATCTCAGCCATTGCGGATATAGATTCCGCAGGGTTGAAATATTCTCCTGTTCGGATTCCTGTTGCAGATAGAAGTCGATGATTTTTCGTTCCAGTTTTTCCTGCGTGGTGGCGGTCACGGGTTTGCGTCCCTTTGGTTTGTCCGCAGCGGGAAGATAGGAAAGATAGATTCCCTTGTCGTTCTGCCAGATATGGTAGAAATTTTCAATGTGCTGTTTTAACAGTTCCTGCTCTTTTTTCTCTTGCTTTGTCATATTGATATAATCGAGCAGTTCTTCTGTACTCGTATCTATTGTATCAAAAGAAAGAACCTGCTTCAATAAAGACAGCAGGTCGGATTTATTAAGATTTTCTTTATATATCATCTGCCTATGTTCCTCCCAAGGAACACAGCAGTAAATTTTCCAAACTATGCAAACTTTCCAAACTGATTTACAGCTGTGTCAGGTCAATTTTTTAGTCTCAATTATAAGTTACTGGGATATACATTCCTTCATCATCATAATACGCCGGCAGTTTTCCATCCTGAATCATCTGCATGACATCTGGCAGCGGGATTCCGGTTACACAGGAATACTCATAGGGAGATAGATAAATCACAGAACGGTTCATGCTTACTCACCTCCTTTCGGTTCTGCTTCAGACTGAGAATCAGGCTGTACTGGCGTTCCTTTTGCCAGTGCTTCAAATTCTCTACGGTCTCGCAGCTGCTCCAGTGCAAACTCGTTATTGCTGAGTTCCTCTGCAACCTTTTTCTGGATACCGCTCAGGATTGCGATAGATTCCTCAGATAATAAAGAATCCGTATCTTTATGATTGCGTGCATAAGTCTGCGAGGAGCGGCAGATTCCTACGAACTTTTCCAGCTTTTTCTGAAAGCCCTCGGATAGAGTCTCCAGATTATCTAAATCGTTTGTCAACATCAGATTCGTCCGGGATTCCCGGATGGCAGAAAAGGTAGCTTCAATCTGTTTGAAATTGTTTTCAAACATCTGCACCTCCTCATTTGTCTTTAAAATGCGGTAAAATTTTTTCATAATTACTGTTCTCCTTTCATTAGGATATTAAAATTTCTATCAATCCAATCATAACGGATTTTCAGATAAGGCTTCTGATAACGCTGGTGCAGATACTCAATAAACCAGCGGCAGTGCCGGTCGGTCGTGGCGGAATATCTGCCAAGAATCTTGACACGATGGCTATGCTTATCAAAATAAGCGACATCGGTGATATAGGATACTAAAGTGATTCCCCGGTCATCTTCTTTGCAGTAGCAGTTACTTTGCTGGTGCATTGGAAGGCGGAAGATTTCTTTCATCTTTAACATAGTTTTCTCCTTTTCCTGTTATTTTTTTATCATTAGCCTCGTGATTGGCAGAGGCAAATGGCGTTTTTTCGATGGGAACAGATTCCCAGTTATTTAAGGAACCGGAACGATACGCTTGATAATAGGATTCTACAGTATAATCCTGATATTTTCCGATATCATAATAGAATCGCACGAGGCTGATGCGGCGCAAGAGAGCTTTCCAGCTTTCCGGTTCCTCGGATTGAATGTTTGGATACTGCTGGTGCAGTGGGATATTGGATATGATCCATGTTGTGTCATGGGTTGCTATCCGGTTACTGTACCGACAGTTAATCACTTGATATTGACCATCTGTCAGTGCCAGCAGCAGACCAAACGGCAGGCTGGAGCGGAATTCATCCAGACAAAGGACTTTGACTTTGCTGCTGTCATATCCATCGAACAGACCAGTACCCTGATAGGAGTTGATGGTATAGACACAGCCCAGATTGTCTGCATATTGGGCATAGACTCCCCGTGTTTTTCCGGCGCCGGTTTTCCCGTAGCAATAGACCACATACATCTGACGATAGATATGCGCTTTTTCCTCGATGATGAGCTGACGGTATTTCTGGATTGCAGTCAGTTTGTCTACCAGAGAGGGGATTTCCTCGATGATATCTAAATCGGAATACTCTGCTTTTACCATCTCCATCATCTTTTCCAAATCGGAGCGGTGTCCCTGTCCGGGTTCCGGTGGGAGTTCGCCGGATTCTTCAAAGGTATCATCGACCGTTGTTTCTGCTTTTTCTGTCTCTGCCCATTTCCCAGATTTTAGCAGATAGGTTCTGGCTTCGCTCATGGAACCGTTCAACATATCCTGATGGACAGTTGGGAACAGCTTTTCCAGAGTTCTGGTGCGGATGGCAGACGGACGATATAAAATCAGATGGGTGTGTTTTTGCCCGGTATCGTTACCGATTTCATCAACCATTGCATAATAAGTCAGTTTTAATGATTCCAGAGTTTGACGGATTTTTTCATGTGACCATCCAGCCTCGATGTGCGAGGACTGGAAGGTCAACATATACTTACGGCTACGCTGTGTTACCATATTAAACGAATCCGTACTGTAATAAACATATCGTTCGGCTGAGACATAGCTACAATTACCATATAGTATGTTGAGAGCCATTGCTCCGGCGGAATCTGGCGTTGAATACAAATCGTTCTGTAGCGTTCTAGAGTTCGATTCAACCAGAGAGTGGTGTACTCTGGAAAAAGACTGTCTGGAAGTATCTGCGGCGATACCAAGGGAATCGAAATATCATATGTATTTACTCCTACAGGTTTTGCTTCAATCATCCATAGATTTCCCAAATCAAGAGGCATTGCTTTAGGAAGAGTGGTATGTCTCAAAACGATACCGAAATCTCTGGCAAGTCGTCCAGATAGCTGTTGAGCTTCTAGCAGCTGCCGTTGCTGCTGGTTCATCAGCCAACGTTCATTAGCGGCTTTATATTCGGCACGGATAAGATTTCCGGTTGTTTTCAGTGCGGGCTTGCAATTCTCTTTGACGAGACAGTACAGCTCCTTTGTTTTTTCCTTCAATGAGATACAAGCCTGTGCTATAGCAGCGACTGCTTTAGAAATATTTTTTTCCATATATAAGTCTCCTTTCCGCATCCGGGAGGAGAGAAACTTGTCCCCCCGGATGACTTAAAAAATATTTAATTATCAAATAGATTGTCATTGGAATCATCCACGATAATAAAATCATCTGCTTTGATGCTTACACCGGAGTACAAATTATTATTACTAACCATAGCGTAAGCACGAACAACGGGATGAATCAGACGAACCTTTGTCACGTCTCTCGTAGCCAGCTTTTTCTGTAATACATCAAGCTTTTTACGATTCTCGTCAGTATCAGGAACCTTGGCATTGGTTCGTGAATAATTACAAGTAGCAACGGAAAGAGTGATGGTCTTGTGTTCGATATCGTGCCGGGTGGAAATAACCTGAACGATATTTTTTTCTCCATCTTTCTTATCGGCTGCAATAAACGCTACTGTGAGAGGTAAATCGCGCAACATCATAGTGTCGTCCTCCTTTCCGCCGCAATGATAAAATTCAAATGCTTGAATGATATCTCGGAATTCTGTGGACTGATACAGTCGATGGTAGTTATAATCTGCCATACGGATGAAAAGTCCATAGGTGCGGCGATTTTCCAAAGGTGTGCGTTTGATGGCTTGGATACGAAATTGACCGAATCCGTGTTCTTTGAAAAATCTGTTTGCGGAACGGGTGTCATGGCAGGTATCCGCCATCAAAGTGAAAAGGTTCAAGGGAACCACCTCCTGTCTGACAGGAGCTATCGTAGCTCGCTGTCATTTGATGTATCCATTATCCTATATCCGGTTATGTAGTGTTAGGAAAAAGTGCGATAATTTTTATCAGGAGATAAAAAGTTCATAATTGTATTTTTCATAATCCTGCGCAATGTTTTTATCTTGTGGTAGCTGCATCCAAAAGCATAATTTTAAGAATATAGATAAGCGAAGTTTCTGTTTCATTTGCTGAATATCATATCCATTATATTTTTTCACTGTTTTCTTAAAATCTAAGTCAGAGATAGAAGTGGTCTTGAATGCTTCTTTGATTTTTGCAAATACATCATCAATATCATAAGGTTGTTCTTTTATACCTACGGTTCCTGTAATCAGTGAAGTCAGGGTAATTCCTCGTTGATTTGCAAGTTCAAGCAGGAAATTGACAGGCAGACATCCTTTACAAGAAAAGGCTCTATATACAACATCTCTTTTCATGTTAGGGAAACAGTTTCTATGTAGCTTTGCGATAGAACTATCTTTTTCTTCAGAAAGAGCATTCATATTATTAAAAACAGTTATATGAACGTCGTCGATTAAAACGTCAAATGGTTTTATAATTTCTTCATTATCATTTTTATTATTTTTTGCATCGTTTTTAATTTCGTATGGTCTGGATGCTTCATAAGATTTTTCGTTATCGTGACGCCCGTCCCTGTGCTTTTTGTTATTAGTTGCCTCCTTGAAAATATCAGAATTTTCAAATAAATTTGACTGGTTGTTCATGCTCAGTCCTCCTTTTTTTTTATTTATGGAGGCTTATATAAAACTGTCGAAAAACAAGTCGTGAAGCAAAAATAGACATGCTCTCAACGAAAGGACATGTCGGCGTCAAAAAATGGATATGTCGAATTGTTTGCGGATATATTGAATCGTAGAACTTTTGTAATGAAAATAATGAATTGAAAGAAAATAAGAAAAGAGTAACCGGCGGAAATCGCCGAGAAGGGCATAAAAAAAGACGGTTGAAAACCGTCTCAAAAATCAGATGTGTTCGATTGTCTGGGGGGATGTCACATAAGATTGGCACTGGTACAAAAGAGCTGTGACAGGCTGAGGGGGCGCAAAGCCTTATTTTATGCGGGGTTGGGGGAGGGTGGTACATGACACAAAAGATAGGGGTAATACTCCCCCTATCTTTTGGTCAGCAGCCAGCGCCGCCGCCCATCTGGGCGGAGTGCCGCTCCACGGTCGCTCTACTCCGCCCGTCGGTTGGCTGGTGCTTGGCTGCTAGGCTTCGCAATAGATTGGGATATTATTATCTATCTTTACAAATCCCATAAACATTTACACCTCTCATTATTAAAATAAATATATACTTCCCCATATAATAAAGCTAAATTGTAAGTATCTAATCCATTAAAATGTCATTAAAATGCAGTTAAGGAGCTGACCCTTTAGATCAACTCCTTGCAATGCCATTATTTATTTTAATGATAATCTCCTTTAGACATTGCATCTGCTAACTCTGCAGCTAATTTCTCGTCGACACCAGTTGGGCCACCAGTATTAGATCTTATATGATTAAAGCTATTAACTATATCTTCATTGCTCATAGATCCACCGGAAGGCTGCTGAGTATTACCAGTATTGCTCTGAACCGCACTACTCTGTCCGGGTCCTCCACTAGACGCTCCACCTTTGAATGCACTCGTATAGTAACAGTTGCTATTGTTAATATCTACTACCGCTAAACCATATTTTGACTGTAAGGCATTGATTCCATCTGCGTTCTTGATTTTTCCAAATGCACCATCGTGACTCTGCTCTATGTCAAGATAAACTCCATCATAGTTCCCACTTGTATGCCTTAACATTCCATAATAGCCATTATGATTTGTCTCTAAGCTATAAATATTTCCTGTCTGGTCTTTTACTAATCCATGCGATACCATATTTCCATTTGCATCTATTAAATACCAGATGTTCTGACCATTAGAAGCTACTGCATCATCACATACCCATCCATTTTTAATTGTATTGCCATTTCCATCTTTGATATGCCAAGCCCCATCTTCTGACTGATACCAATACTCACTGAATGTAGGAGTCTGTGCCTGCTCTGCTGCTTGAGCTGTAATAGTTGTCATCTCGTTTAAGTACTGCCCTAATGGGTTGCTCTGAGTGATAGGAGCCATTGTCATCATCAATAAAGCTCCTGTTGTAATGATTACTTTCTTAAGTCTGTTCTTCATAATAGTTGTCTCCAAATTGCTTAATAATGATATGTAAGGAAGCTTATTAGCCTCCTTACATATAAGAATGATTATACACAAAGCTTAATTATAAAGATGAATCTTATCGCCTGTTCCATCTCCTAAGCCGCCACCACCAAAGTACTTGTCGGCTAACTCTTGTTGAGTTAGATCCATATCACTCTTGCCCTCCCAAGAAGGTTTAGATGATTGTGTGGGCTGAGGAGCAGGAGCTGGTGAAGGGGTTACTATCTCGCCATCGGATATGTGCTGACTGCCGGATATGTCAGGAACATTGTCTACATTGACTCCGGCACCCCTTAATGCTGATAAGGTGGAATCGGATAAGGCTCCTTCATCATCTGCATTGGTGCTGGCTGATATGGTTATGCCTTGATAAACCTCTCCATTTTTAACCATATGACCATAATGCCCATCATGTATCTCTGATAAAAGATAATACTTACCATAAGACTTGTAAACTCCAGACTGCATTGTAGCGGATTCATCCATGTAATACCAGTTTTTGTCTACTTCATCTTGAATCCACCCAGAAGCATATCCACCTGTATTAAGCTTATACTTCCAACTTCCATCTGCCTGCGTCTCCCAATAAATAGAGTAGGGAAGTTCTGCTGCTTGAACCTCCATTGTACAGCTAACTTCATTTAAGAACTGCCCTAATGGATTATTCTGAGCTATGGGAGCCATTGTAAGACAGAGTAATGTGCCTGTTGTTATAATAATTTTCTTCATTTCATGCCTGCCTTTCTATTGTTTTGATTACTCAATGATTTAACTCTATTATACCGATTATAATCTGTATATGCAATAGATAGTTTTTAGGATACCTTCTTATATAGAAGGAGTGTTCCATGTATAATTATAATCCATTGTGGGCTACAATGAAAGCTAAAGATTTTTCTACATATAAACTGATTCATGCCGGTATTGAAAGTAAAACGCTTTATAATTTACAGCATAATAAAAATGTTACAGTTTTGACTCTGGAAAAACTTTGCACGATTCTTGATTGCAAAGTTGAGGATGTTGTTGAAATCATACCAGATAAAAGTAGACAAGAGGTTGATAGATGAAATGCGTCTATCAACCTACTGTAATATTATGGGGATTGATTTTATACTGGAGCCAGCCGTCAAGGGTAAATAGAATCTGCTTCGCAGCCCCTTGACTGCCGGTTTTCCGATATGCTAAGATATGGAAGGCTATTGATTATTGGGGTAGAGTACGGGGTAGAGTACAAAAGAACGGCTCTCAGACCTCCTGTGTTTTCTTGTTTTTTTGAATTCATCTAGGGTTCGAATCCCGTCTCGTGCTTTTTTTATTGGCTGGAATTGCTTGATTTTTCAAGGGTTCCGGCGTTTGCTTGGTTATGTATCTCCGGGTAGACTAGGGTAGAGTTTTTACAAATCTGTATGATTAGAAATTTGTAACAGATGCGGTTTTCTGGCATCTGGGGTTCGAGTCCCGTCTCGCGCTCTTTTTATTATCAAAATACAGATTTCTGTTTCAGGAGTCTGTATTTTTTTATTTCATAGGAACAAATTACGTCCTATGAAATAAAAACACTCTGCGGGGATCGCCATGCGGCGGTAGAGAATTTCGTCGCAGAAGCGATCCGCCGCAGGCGGAGAAGCTTGCGGGCGGGGAAACAGACAGAATCTGCTCCGATTGCAAATATAGAGATGCAATGGTACAATAGAGTGAAATAGGGAGAATACGAGCATATTAACACAGTTTTGGAGAAGGGACAGACTTATGCTAAAGATTATCGTGTGTGATGATGACGAACGCGACTTAAATCAGATTACAGAATTGGTTGATGAGTATCGCAGTACCCATCAGGAACAGCCGTTTTCTGTAGAGCGGGTTGATACAGCATCTGAGCTGGTAGCACAGCTGGAACGGGGAAAACGGTATGATATTTATATTCTGGATATTATCATGGATGAGCAGGATGGAATCAGTCTGGGGCAGACAATCCGCAAATACAGCCTGCGCAGTGCGATTGTTTATGTGACCGGATCGCCGGAATACGCTATGGGAGCGTTCGATGTATTTGCAAGCGGATATTTGTTAAAGCCGGTAGAGCCGCAGAAATTTACAGAATGCATGGATCGGATTGTATCTCAGCTGCGTCCTAAAAAAGAGGATATTTATACCTTTAAGGGACGCAATGGAATTGTGAGCATTGAACTGGAGCAGTTGATTGCGGTGGAGAATGTAGCTCGGGTTATGCACTTTTATATGGAACAGGGAAAGGTGTATGAAAGTGTATATATTCGTAAACCGTTTGAGCAGGAGCTGGATCGGCTTCTTCGGGACAGCCGCTTCATTCAGCCGCACAAATCCTTTGTAGTGAATATGGATCATGTAGAAAAAATGATGGCTCATGATTTTCTGATGTCAGATGGAAGTATTATTCCAATCAGCAGAAACAGTCTGTCTCAAACAAAGCGGGGATATCTGGAGTTCCTTTCCAGAATGGATCGCAGATAGGAAAGAGCATGGGACATTTACAGGACAGCCGGAAGCGGATTTTCCGTTCCGGCCTTTCTGGTTTATGGGGGAAGAATGAAACATGGAAATCAGGCATTTTATTATAAGCTGCATTGCCCATATTTTCCTCGGCTTTTTTTTGATGATTTTTTCTGCGAGGAGATATTCTCTGAAGAAGACTGGGAGTATTCTTCTGGGAACCGTAATCCTTCTGATAGCAGTGGAGATCGCGGCGCTCCCGTGGGACAGTAATAAGGTTTTTTTTTTCCTGATGGCGGGACTGCGGATTCTTGCAGCTCAGGGGGTGGCTCTGTATCTTTCAGAATACAGAGATTCCAGAGGCATATTTACAGGAGTCCTGTCCAGCATGTGTCTGCTGGCAGGGATGATGATTCCGGAGTATCTGGGAGCAGCTGTGGGATATCCGGTCTGGATTCCGTTTCTGGGAATTCCCATTCATCTGAGTATCCTGTTTTTACTGTGGCATTTTTTTGTGCCGGTTTACCGGGAAAACCAGAGAGCTTCGAAGAGCGGCTGGGGAAAAAGCTGTGTGGCTACAGCAGGCTTTTACTTCGCAGCATGGGGAATCGGGGTGGTTATGTATGGAACATCCCGGGCAGCGGAGGCTTTCTGGGCAGTGGTGTTTGTTATTTTAACAGTATACAGCCTTTATGTCATAATGTTCTGGATGGTGTGGCGTCTTCATAAGGAACGTCAGGCTATGAAATCAGGAGAACTGCTGGAACGGGGAATCCGGGCTTTGAAATACGAGCTTCAGGAGCTGCACGAAACGGAAAACAGAATCGCAGTTCACGTTCATGACAGAAGACATCTTATCCGCCTGATGCAGCAGCTGATGGCAGATGGAGACTATGAGCAGGTGAAGCAGGTCTTAAATCAGATGAAGCAGATGACAGAGCTGACGGCAGGAAACAGACGATGTGCCAATCCGGCTATCAACGGAATTATGGCGTCCTATGAGGCTGAGGCAAAGGACCTGGGAATTCGGACGGATCTGCGCATTGAGTTTTCAGATGAACTGAAGCTGGATGACTGGGATGCGGCTGCTATCACAGGGGGATTGATGGCCAATGCCATCCGAATGTGCAGAGAACTGGAGAATCCGGAGAAGCGCTGGATGAATGTGAGGCTGTGGGGAAGAAAGAATATGCTGGGAATAGAGGTTTCCTGCAGCTGCAGAAATGATATCCGGCTTCATCCGGAAACAGGGCTTCCTGTCACGAAGAGAGGAGTGGATTATGGAAGCGGTCTTCAAAGCGCGGCTTATTATGCAGAAAGAAATAGAGCAGATTTTCAGTGCAGGCGGGAAAATGAAACCTTTCTGGCCCGGATTGTGTTGTAGAGGAGGACGGCGATGGC
>ERZ773144.3506-NODE-3506-length-10829-cov-4.178671_pt1 | contig 10829 bp, 7 predicted proteins | sample MGYA00580849_ERZ773144 | MGnify/ENA primary metagenome ERZ773144 (study PRJEB29015, sample SAMEA2737861) | human gut metagenome | biome: human gut; feature: human-associated habitat; material: faeces | place: China | collected 2012 ...
GGTGACCGTGGGACTGAAATGCGAAGGCTTCCGCGTGGAAATGATTATCCGAGGGTATTTGACCGGCTCCGCATGGCGTGAGTATCAAAACGGTTGCCGCGAACTCTGCGGCGTGAAGTTGCCCGAAGGCATGAAAGAAAACCAGAAGTTCCCCACCCCGATCATCACTCCTACCACGAAAGCCGATGCCGGACACGATGAAAACATATCTAAGGAAGAAATCATCGCCCAAGGGTTCGTGAGCAAGGAAGACTACGAACTGATGGAAAAATATACTTACGCCCTCTTCGCCCGTGGCACGGAAATGGCTGCGGAAAAGGGACTGATATTGGTGGATACCAAGTATGAGTTCGGCAAGAAAGATGGTAAGGTCTATCTCATCGACGAAATCCATACGCCCGACTCTAGCCGTTACTTCTACGCAGACGGGTACCAGGAAAAGTTTGAAAAAGGCGAACCCCAGAAGCAACTTTCCAAGGAATTCGTACGCCAATGGCTCATCGACCACAACTTCATGGGCAAGGAAGGCCAGCAAGTGCCGGAAATGACGGACGAATACGTAAACAGCGTGTCCGACCGCTATATCGAGCTGTACGAGCATATCGTGGGACAGAAGTTCAACAAGGCCGACAACCATGACGATTTGGCCGCACGCATCGAAAAGAACGTCACCGAATACTTGAACCAGAAATAAGAACCGGGGCGTGTACGAACAAGAAAAGATAAAGCCCTACAAGGACGAAGGCCATAAGCGTGAACAAGTGGAACGCATGTTCGACCGCATCGCTCATTCCTACGACCGGTTGAACCATTTCCTTTCATGGGGTATCGACAAGAGTTGGCGGCGCACGGCCGTCGACTCTTTGTCGCCCTTTCACCCCCACCGAATCTTAGATGTCGCTACGGGGACAGGCGATTTTGCCATTTTGTCTGCCCGGAGGCTTTCTCCGCAATCCATTACGGGAGTAGACATTTCCGAAGGCATGATGCAAATAGGACGGCAAAAAGTGAAAGCGTTGCATTTGGACGGAATCATCCGCTTCCAGCATGAGGACTGTGAAGCGTTGTCTTTTGCCGACGACACGTTCGATGCCGTGACCGTAGCCTATGGCGTACGCAATTTCGAACATCTGGACCAAGGACTACGGGAAATGTGCAGGGTGCTGAAACCGGGCGGACATCTGTTAATCATTGAACTGAGTTCTCCCCACCGTTTCCCCATGAAACAACTTTTCTCTGTTTACGCCAAAATCGTCATGCCGCTGATTGGTCGGCTGATTTCCAAGGATCATAGTGCCTACTCTTACCTGCCGGCCACGATGGCCGCTTTCCCGCAGGGAGAGGTCATGCAGGGTATACTCCGGAAAGCCGGTTTCGGCGACGTGCGTTTCAAACGTTTTACTTTCGGCATCAGCACGATGTATCTTGCCACCAAATAAGCATTCACATCATGGATAAATACGGTTTAGTCGGCTATCCTTTAGGACATTCGTTCTCGCGTGACTTTTTCAATGAAAAGTTCAAGAACGAAGGGATTGATGCCGAATATGTCAATTTTGAGATTCCCTCTATCGAACGCTTTCCGGAAATCATCACGGAAAACGCAAATCTGTGCGGACTCAACGTGACCATCCCTTACAAAGAAAAAATCATTCCATACATGGACGAGTTGAGCGAGGAAGCTCGCCATATCGGCGCCGTCAACGTCGTACGAATCGGGATGCGGAAAGGAAAACCGTATCTGAAGGGTTTCAACTCGGATGTCATCGGATTCACCCGCTCGATAGAACCGTTATTGGAACCGATACACCGGAAAGCCTTAATATTAGGTACTGGAGGGGCTTCTAAAGCTGTCCGCTACGGACTTCACCGCTTGGGCATCGAAACCCGCTTTGTCAGCCGTAACCCGAAAGAGGATTCGCTGACATACCCACAACTCACACAGGAAATCATGGACGAATATAAAGTGATTGTAAACTGTACCCCAGTGGGGATGTATCCTCATACGGAAGAGTGTCCGGCACTCCCTTATACGGCCATCGGACGCAACCACCTGTTGTACGATTTGGTTTACAATCCGGAAGAAACCCTCTTTCTCAGAAAAGGACGGGAACAAGGGGCTATCACCAAAAACGGTTTGGAGATGCTGATTCTCCAAGCATACGCCGGATGGGAATTCTGGCATAGCGAAGACTGACGATATGCACAAGGAAAAGAACAAGTTCAAACGGATTCTCTGGATCGTGCTCACCCTATTAGTACTCACACTGACGGGGAGCACACTATACCTGCAATGGTATGCGTTGGAGGCCGGTGGCAACGAACGGGGAAAGAATCTCGAAACGTCATACGCTTTCATGTATGAGCACTACCCTTTCCTTTCGCACTGGGTAGACAGCCTGCAACGGGAAAACGCCTTGCGGGATACGTTTATCCTTGCCGAGGACGGGGCAAGGCTGCACGCCCTTTACCTTTATGCAGACACCCTGACGGCTCATACAGCCGTAGCCGTGCACGGTTATACCGACAATGCCGTACGTATGCTGCACATCGCTTACTTATACAATCACGACCTGCATTACAACGTATTGCTCCCCGACCTCCGCTTTGCCGGACAAAGCGAAGGCGACCACATCCAAATGGGATGGAAAGACCGTCTTGACGTGTTACGCTGGATGGAAGTGGCCAACGAACTGTTTGCTCCGGAAGGTTCCCAGACTCGCATGGTGGTACACGGCATCTCCATGGGAGCGGCTACGACCGTATGTGTGAGCGGCGAACCCCAACCGCCTTTCGTGAACTGCTTTGTGGAAGACTGCGGTTATACCAGCGTGTGGGATGAATACGCAGGAGAACTGAAAAACCAATTCGGCCTGCCCGCTTTTCCCTTGCTCCATCTGGCCAGTTGGGCTACACGCCTGCGTTACGGTTGGGATTTCCGGGAAGCCTCGCCACTGGAGCAAGTAAAAAAATGCCGGCTTCCCATGTTGTTCATTCACGGTACGGAAGACACGTTCGTACCGACTTGGATGGGCGACAGCCTGTATGCCGCCAAAACGGGCATCAAAGAGCTATGGCACGTAGAAGGCGCGACACATGCCGATTCTTATCTAAAATATGCTAAAGAATATACAGAAATCGTCAAAAGTTTCGTCGAACGATATAATATTCCAAAAGATATGAATAACTTGCCAAGCCAGTAAACAGAGTGTGTCATGAAGAAAGCTTTTTGTCTGTTCCTCTTATTCTTTGTATGCCGGAGCGCACAACTCCTGTATGCCGGCACGTATACGGTGGACAACCTGCCTATGGTTTATTTTCAGGACAAGACCAAGCATGTGGTCAATCCCGATGGAATCCTTTCCGCACTGACCGTACAGCAAATGGACAGCCTGCTATATCGATTGGAAACGGAGAAGGGCGTACAGTCCGTGGTAGCCGTAGTGGAACGTATCGAAGGAGGAGAATGCTACGATTTCGCCATTACACTGGGTAACAAACTCGGGGTGGGCAACCGGCAAAACACGGGTCTCATCATCTTGCTTTCCACACAAGACCGCTGTTACCAGATATTGACCGGAGAAGGGTTGGAGGGCACGCTGCCCGATGCCATCTGCCGCCGGATAGAAAACCGGCGAATGGTGCCTTACCTGAAAACAGGAGACTGGGATACCGCCATGCTGCAAACAGTGTCTGCCGTCTGTAGTGTAATCCATGGTGACGACAGTCTGCTCCACGACGGGTCGGGACAACCGACCGGCACAAAGGGATATGGCTTGATGTGGCTTGCCTTGGCCATTGTCACGGGTGGGTTCCTGATTTCCATTTATTCCAACCGCAAACGGAACACATGTCCCCGATGCGGACATAGCCCCATGCACCGTACGAATTCCCAAGTCCGGGTTGACCGGTTCCAAGGCATAGAACATCACACGGTCTATTACCGCTGCCCGAAATGCGGGCATACCGTATCCCGTTCCCATGACGAACCGTTCGACAACGGCACCGGCTTTGGCGGTTTCCCTCCCGTGGCAGGACCGTTCCATCGCGGGTTCGGAGGCGGAGGTTTCGGAGGCGGTTTCAGCGGCGGAAGCTTCGGGGGAGGCAGTTTCGGAGGCGGAGGAGCCGGTGGCAAGTTCTGACCGACACACAGATTTCGAATCAAACACCTATTTATATATAAGGAAGACAATGAAAACAAAGAAATGGATGACCGCCGCCATAGCCATGGTGTGCATGGTTCTTTTGAACAGTTGTTCATACAACAAGATGGTAGAGAAAGACGAAGCTGTGTCTACAGCCTGGAGTAACGTGGAAACGCAATACCAACGCCGGGCCGACCTGATTCCGAACCTGGTGAGTACCGTAAAAGGCTATGCCACGCACGAAAGCAGTACGTTGGAAGCCGTGGTAGCCGCCCGTAGCAAAGCCACGCAAATCACCGTGGACCCGGCGAACCTGACCGCAGAAAAGTTGGCCGAATATCAGAAAGCCCAAGGTGCCGTGAGCTCCGCCCTCGGAAAGCTGTTGGCCGTGACGGAAAACTATCCGCAACTCCGTGCCAACGAGAATTTCTCGGAACTGCAAGCCCAGTTGGAAGGTACGGAAAACCGCATCACCGAAGCCCGTAAACGTTACAACGAGGCCGTACAAGACTACAACGTCCTGATACGCAAGTTTCCCAACAACTTATTCGCCGGGATGTTCGGATTTAGCAAAAAAGAAAAGTTCGAGGCATCCTCCGGTGCATCGGAAGCCCCGAAAGTAGAGTTTTAATGACAGACAATCATTCAAAAACATATAGTGATATGAGTAACCAACGTTACATGATGCGCGGCGTGTCGGCAGCCAAAGAGGACGTACACAACGCCATCAAGAACATCGATAAGGGTATCTTCCCGCAGGCATTCTGCAAGATTATCCCCGACATTCTGGGCGGCGACCCGGAATACTGCAACATCATGCACGCCGACGGAGCCGGCACGAAATCTTCGTTGGCCTACGCGTACTGGAAAGAAACGGGCGACTTGTCCGTATGGAAAGGCATTGCGCAAGACGCGCTCATCATGAACACGGACGATTTGCTTTGTGTGGGCGCCGTGGACAACATTTTGGTGTCGTCCACCATCGGACGCAACAAAATGCTCATCCCGGGCGAAGTCATCAGTGCCATCATCAACGGTACGGACAAACTGCTGTCCGAGATGCGCAAGATGGGCATCGGCATCTATGCCACGGGCGGCGAGACAGCCGATGTGGGCGACTTGGTGCGCACCATCATCGTGGACTCCACCGTGACATGCCGCATGAAACGTAGCGATGTCATCGACAACGCCAATATCCGTCCGGGAGATGTCATCGTGGGACTAAGCAGTTGCGGACAGGCCACCTACGAGAAGGAATACAACGGCGGTATGGGCAGCAACGGGCTGACCAGTGCACGCCACGACGTGTTTGCCAAGTATCTGGCCGAAAAATATCCCGAAACCTACGACAAGTCCGTTCCGGAAGAGTTGGTCTACAGCGGCAGTTACCGGCTGACCGACCCGGTGGAGGGTCAATGCCGGCAAGCTCGTCTTGTCCCCCACCCGTACATACGCCCCGGTGGTGAAGAAGATGCTGGACGAGATGCGTGCGGATATCCACGGCATGGTACACTGCACAGGCGGTGCGCAGACCAAGGTGCTCCACTTCGTTGGTGAGAATTGCAGGGTGGTCAAAGACAACATGTTCCCCGTGCCTCCTCTGTTCAAGGCGATTGCCAAGGAAAGCGGTACGGACTGGAGTGAAATGTACAAGGTGTTCAATATGGGGCATCGCCTCGAAGTCTACCTTGCTCCCGAACACGCCGAACAAGTCATCGCCATCGCCAAGAGTTTCAACATCGACGCGCAAATCGTCGGACACATCGAAGAAGGGCCGCGTTCACTGACCATCAAGAGTGAATTCGGCGAATTCAACTACTAAGGAAGGGGAGCTTCATTTCCTTTTCCCTCCTGCCTTATCCGGACAAGCCACCCGCTTGCCCGGATTTTTTTTGTTCAATGCGTAAAAAATAAGATTCATTCCGTACAAAATACCGTTTACGCATTGAACGACATGTTTTTATCCCTTAATTTTGAACCATTGCGAGAACAGAGGAAAAACGCACACCTGAAAGGAACAGTTCGATAAAACATAAAAACCAACCATTATGAGAACAACTACTTTATTCACTCTTGCCACATGCCTGGCATTTACAGGCATACGCCCCATCGCGGGACAAGAACTTACGCCTCTGGATAGAACCCCGCCTACCCTGAAGAGCATGTATTATGATGTGAACGGGGACGGAAAGATGGAATATCTCGGCACGAAAAACGACCAAGGGGTACGCTACACCGCATGGTTTGCCTTGGACGGCACAGAGATAGAGCGCGTGGCAGATGACCTGCTTACCATCGACCATATCTTCGAACTGAACGGAGATGGCAAACCGGACTTCATCGCTTCCAACGGCAACGACACGAAGATGTACCTGAGCCAACCAGACGGAAGCTACAAAGCCACAAGCAGCCCATTCTTAGGCGACCAACCCACCCAAACAGACCTCAACCGGGACGGACGCATGGACTTGGTATTCTTTAAACAGATACAAAGTTGGCCTACCCTTTATGCCCCGTATATCCTGTTGCAGACGGCGGACGGACTCCAAGAAAAACCTCTCCCCCTCGTCACGGATGCCGCCGAGTTGGAAGGCATGGACTACAGTAGCGGAGGAAGCGGCATGTTCCGTGTGGACAACACCATATTCAGCGGCGCGTGGATTCCCGAACGCGGCACGTCATACGCCCAAGAAAGCGACCGCATGCAAGCTTTGGATTTGAACTCCGACGGCTACCCCGACCTCTTCTCACCCAACGGCACGGGATTCATCTCACTGCCGGACGGACGTTACTACACAGCTTCCATGGGCACGTCGGTCACGGCCTGCGAAGTGAACGGCGACGGCCTGACGGATTACGTGCTCTTCGATGCAAGCACGGGCGACGTGAACCTGATGCGCAGTACACCAACAGGGTATGAGACGGAACGCCTCACCAACAACTCCAACCTCACGGATGTGCAGGTTTGCGACCTGGACGGCGACGGTCACCAAGACCTTCTACTCACCATCGACAAGACCAAACAGACCACCTACGCCTTCATTATCTTCCTGCGTAACCAAGGCGACGGCACATTCAAAAAGTCGGAACAAGGAATGGAAGGCGAATACACCTTTCACGAGGTGGTATATCTTGACGGAAAACCGGGGCTGACGGCAGTAAAGAAAGTCACAAGCGCACAGTATGACTTCTACCTGTTCCGGTGGGATGCGGCTTTCAACCTGAACGAGACCATGTTGCTCCCCGAGGGCTACGACCTGGCCAATCCGGAAAATCCGTTCATCGCCGACTTGAACGGGGACGGGAAACCCGATTTCCTCGTCACACCCGACGGGATAGCACAGAATTATCTCTACACGCCGGAAAACGCCAAAGCCACCAAAGTGGCCGCTCCGGAAGCCCCGACTTACGCCGTGGATGCGGCCACAGGCTTGCTTCGGGTGGAATGGAAAGCCCCTTCGCAAGAACCGGGCCTTACGTATGAAGTGCGGGTGGGCACAGCTCCGGGACGCGGCGACATCCTGCAAGCGCAATCCAATGCCGACGGCAGCCGCCGCTCTTTCTCGGACGGCAACGCCGGCACTGCCACCTACATGATACTCAATGCCGGGACATGGCCGGAAGGGACTTACCACATCGCCGTGCAAGCCATCGATCCGAACGGCATCGGCAGCGCGTGGAGCGAAGAGACCTCGTTCGAGAACCATCTGGTCAGCCCGGCCTTCACGGCTTCGGTCAACGAACTGAGCACGGCGGACACTCTGCATATCGCGCCGATTTACGCCCGTGAAGGCGCAAACTACCAATACAACCTGCAGCCCGACGGACGCATCGTCGGCCAAAACACAGACGGGTCGGCCGACATCGTGTTCGAAAGCTACGGACAGAAAACCGTCACCCTCTCGCTCGACGGACACACGTTCACGCAGGGCGTACGGGTGCTCCCGTTCCATACGGAAACCGGCGAAGACGGCTACAGCGGCAGCGTGTTCGACCTCAACCAAGACGGATGGGCGGAAGGATTCACCCAAAGGTTCTACACCAACACGCAAGGCACATTTAAGGAACTGATGAAATCGTTCAACACCGACTTGGACATCAACCACGGCGGTTACGTGGTCGACTTCAACCGGGACGGACTGCCCGACATCTACGGCAACTACCTGAAAGTGAACAACCAGCAAAAAAGATTCCTGCTGAACGACGGTAACATGGATTTCCACGCATACGAAGGGGAGATTTGCCTCAACACGCCCAGTAATCCGATAGGAGAATACGATTACCTTACGCCCATCGGCGACATGGACAACGACGGACGGGTGGATTTTGTGGGCGGAAGCCTGTACAAGAACACCGCAAACGGCACGTGGGAAGAGAAAAAGTTGTTCGAAGGAGAGGATTTCATCGAGCCTGTCGCCGTGGCCGACTTCAACCGCGACGGTTATCTGGACATCGTGGCTGCATACCGTTGGGACCGGGGCACACCCATCTATCGCCAACGGCTCTACCTGAACCAAGGCGGATGGAAGTTCGAGGCACGCGAGCTGCCTGCACAAAACAGTTCGTTAACGCTTGTCGGCATCGCCGACGTGAACGGGGACGGGCGTCCCGACCTGATTTATACTGATTATCGCAAAAACATATATTATGCCTACCTCTGTGATGCGGAACTTTATTTCACGGAACGCATCACCCTGCCGGGGGAACCGTCCGTGGATCTGAACCACGACGGCCTGCCCGAATATGTGTCGGTTGCAACCCGTGACAGCCTCATCTTCCAAGACAAAGACGGGAAGCTGACCTACGTGGAGAATATCGAAAGCTTCAGTTCTTCACTCGAACTCATCCCCGGTAATATCAGTTCGGCATCGCCTGCCGGCCCTTATCTCGACGTGGACGGCGACGGTACGCCCGACTACGATGCCAACCTCCGCATCCGTTCCTCGTTCAAGAACACCCCGCCCACCGTGCCGCAAAACGTCTACGCCAGCCAAACGACGGACGGTCTGACGATATATTGGGACGGGGCGACGGACAAGGAAACACCCTCGCACAGCCTGCGTTACAACCTGAGCGTGAAGAAGAAAGGCGCATCGGGCGAAGGGGCTTACGTCATCTCACCCCTGAACCTGACCGACAACAAGGCACAGACGGGCGAACCGGGCTATGCGCATTACCGCACGGCCACGCGCTTCACCATCCCCACCACGGCCTTGGAAGCCGGACAGACGTATGAAATACAAGTGCAGGCGGTGGACGCGTGGAACGCCCACTCGGACTTCTCGCCCGTCTACGAGTACACGGCACAGGCCGTATCGCTCCTGAGCCTGCCGGGCAAAGGACGCGTAAGCTGGCCCGTCCCGTTCGAGACCACCATCTTGGGCAGTCCGCAAATCGACACCGACGGAGGCGTGATAGACGGGAACACCATCAAATGGAGCACATCCGGACTGAAGACCGTCACCCTGACCGTAGACGACATCGTGAGCCGCGCACAAATCGAAATCCTCGACCTGCCGGGCATGGCCATCGACCTGCCACAGCAAGTCCTGGCCGGCACTCCCGTACAGGCCACCCTGCCGGAACACCTGCTCTCGTCCGAGGTCGCCTTTGAAATCCTGCGCGACGAAGGCGTGGCATTCATCCACGAAGAGGGACAGGCCGAAGCCACGTTCATCTTCCCGGAAAGGGACGGTTCCTACGACCTGAACGTGAAAGCAGCCGACGACGTGTTCGGCGAAATATACCAGAACACCCGGGTGGAAGTGACAGGCAGCGGCTTTGTGCCCGTCATCGGACAAATAGGCACCGACGAGGCTACCGGATGCAACCGTATTAATTGGAGCATCCCCACGGAACTGCCTGCGCCCCTGCAACCGGGGACGGTACGCATCTACCGCGAGACGGCCGTGAGCGACCGTTACGAACTGTTGGGCGAAGTCCCGCTGACGGAGGGAAGCTATGTGGACGAGACCTCTACTCCGGCCTTGCTCTCGCAGCGTTACTTTATCACAATGGCCACGAACTACGGCGGCGAGAGCCGGAGCAGCGCGGTGCATGCCAACGCCCACCTGATGGTGAACCGCGCCATGGGGCACGACATCAATCTGAGCTGGACCCCATACGAAGGACGCGACGTGATGCAATACGTGATATTGAGCGGCCCGTCGCCCGACCGGCTCACCGAACTGGCCGCCGTGTCCGGCCATACCCTGAGTTACACCCATGCGCGGACTTCGGACGAAGCCACATATTACGCCTTGGCCGTACGCTTCGACGTGCCACAGAAACGGGCTTCGGCGGATGATGCCCGCAACCGGTCCAACGTGGTTTGCTCTGCCGACGCCTTTGACGTCACCATGGCCCAGAGCGTGGTCATCACTTCGCAAGAGGCAGAATTGAAATTAGACCAAGAACAACCGCAACTGCACCTGCAAGCGGTCGTACTGCCGATGAGCACCACGCTCAAACGCGTACAATGGAGCGTCGTGGAGGGTGAAACGTTGGCCACCGTCGCACAAGACGGCACCGTAAGCCTGAAAGACAATGCCACGGGCGGCCTAGTGACGGTGGAAGCCGCAGCCACAGACGGCTCCGGCATCCGCGAGACCGTAACCCTCACCGCAGCCCCCTACACCGACATCGCTCCGGTGGCCAGAAGTCGGTAACATCCTGACCGTTGTT
>ERZ773144.3507-NODE-3507-length-10825-cov-3.761746_pt1 | contig 10825 bp, 13 predicted proteins | sample MGYA00580849_ERZ773144 | MGnify/ENA primary metagenome ERZ773144 (study PRJEB29015, sample SAMEA2737861) | human gut metagenome | biome: human gut; feature: human-associated habitat; material: faeces | place: China | collected 2012 ...
AAAATATTTTCTTTTTCCAATGAATGATTGGCATCCTCATACACATAAATCGGAACTGCCTGATTCTTTGAACATGCAATTACTTTTTTTACATCGCTCCACGGATCCGCAGTTCCAATAAATGCAATTGCATCATCATGTTCAAACATAAAAGTCTGTTCAAGCGGGGTATACAAAATCTGGCAGCATTTTATCTTATATTTCTCAGCATAAGCGGATGCAATAATGGTTCCTACGCTTTTGGAAATAAATAAAACTTCACTGTACTCGTCAAATGCGATTTCTTCAAGCTTCTTTTCTGCCTGCGCATACAAGCACTCAAATGCCTCTTGCATTTTCTTTTTATCGCCGCGTATATTTTTGCCATTATAGGAATACTCCTGCATGACTATCTTTTCATATCCATATTCCTGAACCAGTTTTCTTGCATAGTACAAAAGTGGCTTATCACAATGATAACCAATGCCTGGGAAAAATACTGCTATTTTCATGGCATCCTCCTGATTTATCTTTTATTTCCATATTTATCAAAATTTTTCCTGAGTGCAATCTCCGTCGGTATGATCGAACCCACCAGTGGAATCATCTGAAATACACACAAAATTCCACCGACATTTCCTATGGCATCATTAGACTTTCCCATAACCAGAAGTAACACAATTAAAGATACCACCAAAAGAATAAGTCCACAGATATACCAGATCTTTCCGCAATAATGATGTGCAAATACCCAGGTGTCCTGATTCTTCATTGACATTGATGTTCTGTAACCAAACACATAATTGATCTGATCCGGTGCTTTTTTCAAAAACATTTTTCCGAAACCGATCATTGTAAACGGAATCAGTAAATCCATTATAAGCATAAAAATCCAGAATCCCATAACCGCACCTCCATTATTTTATCAGTTTTTCTCAAATACACACACCAAATGTCTTATGTTTCAGTTTACTCTCTTGGGACAAATTAATCAACAAACCGTTTTCGGTTCTTGTGCATTTTGTGGTAAAAAAAACTGGAAATTTGTGCAAATGCTGGTGAATTCGGTTCTCTATACAAATCAATTTTTAAGGCAGGACTCGCTCCTTTCGGACTTGCTCTGACTCCTAATATTTCACTGGTGATCATCAACCTGATATTGCAGGGCGTAGGTGATGGAAGTCAGCCACTTATGAGCAAATATTATGGTGAAAAAAGGACAAATGACTTAACCGAAGCGAAACATATGGCTTATACTTTTGCTATTATTTATCTGCCATATTACTCGGATAAATTATATGATAAAATAAGGGACTTTTAGTTGCAGGTTGTTCTGGAGTTTCAAAATCTTCAGCGGAGAGCGATTGGCTATCAGATAAAAACACCAATTTCACATTTTTTGCATATCTTAAATGAGAATGTTATACCACCCAGGAGGACTTATGAAAAAAAATTTTATATCCTTACTTTTTGTTTCTGCTATAACTGTCGGCCTTTTATCAGCCTGCAGCTCTGCACCTGCCGATGATAATGCTACGAATCCTAAAGCTAAAACCGTCACTTCCCAAGCCAATCATGACACCAATTCTTCTCCTGTCTCTGTGACACTGAACGAAGTCGCCCATTCTATCTTCTATGCCCCGCAATACATTGCGATTGAAAATGGGTATTTTGCGGATGAAGGAATTAATTTGACTCTTGTTACTGGTTTTGGGGTAGTTTAGTTAGTACAAGACAATATTTATTATTTCACCCGCAGTCTCTGACCAACATAGATCAAATTCGGATTGCTGATTCCATTCAGCTGCGCAACCTTCTGGTAGGACGTGCCGTATTTAGCTGCAATACCGGAAAGCGTATCACCGCTTTGCACGGTATAATACTGCGCACTTCCGGCATTAACCTGATCCTGTACTGCTAAATACCGACTACCAAGAACCGTCTTGCGGACATCCCCGTTACCGTATCGTCCAGATAATACTTCCTGCGCCAGATTGTCCGTACTTGTAATCCAGATATGATTTATGAAGTTCTGTACCTCTTCGTATCTGGTTCCAAGGTTCCGGATTCTGTCTTCTCCATTGCCAAACTCTCCGAGCATTGTCTTGTATGCCAGATCTAAGGTTGAGCCTTCCGGTGTTACTGTTGCCGGCTTCGGAGCTTCTGGTTGTTCCGGAACAACTACGTTCGTCTTGTCGCTGACGGTATATTTGCCCCAGTCCTCTTTGCTTCCGTAGAATTTATCCAGATCGAGGTTGCCGGCATACCCTGATAGCCTTCCACAAGATGTATACTGCCGGATCGCACAGGTGTACTCTCCCTCATTCCAAGGTGTATCCTGATAGCCGGTCGGATCATTATTTGCGTACTGGGCGATCCATAAGCCATAGTTACCTATATTGTCGAATTTATATGCAATCGACTGTGAACAATATAAGATGGGATGCACACCGGTCTTCCTGTATACATAATCTAGCCAAGACTTGCACCAGGCGTAATCGCAGTTACCAAATGAGCTGTTGTTTCCTGCTTCCCAGTCCAGGACAAGCATTGCTTCTCCAAGACGATTGCCAACATTTCCTAAAAAGTAATCCGCTTCCGCCTGAATGTTTCCGCCGTTGGCATAATGGTAGATTCCAAGGCATTTTCCGGCAGTTTTCGCCTGCTCATAGGCTCTCATATAATCCGGATTTACATAATTTATCCCCTCTGTCGCCTTGATCACCACAAAATCACATGGTACAACCGCAAGATTGATCCCGTTTTGCCAGCTGCTGATGTCAATTCCATTTAATGCCATAACTTTTCCTTTCTATCGCTAACTTTTGGTGGGAAAACAAATAGCTTCGTCTGTATGTGTCTATTCGTCCTTATTCATCTGCTTAATCAACTGGTTCACATAATTACTAAGTCCAGCCACTAAAATCCCCTGTACAATTGCCGTAAAAATAGCCATTGCAATATTTTGTGTACCTTTAAGGTCGCAAGTCGCTACCACATAGATACCGCAGATCACAATCCCGATCACTCCAAGGATTGCCGGGATGTATTTGTCCGCTACGGTCTGCGCTTCTTTTAAGCAGACTCCGATAAAATACAGTGCGATCGCTACAACAACAAGCTCTGGTTTTACATAATTCATAATCTGTTCCATAATATCAATCTCCTTTTTTCTTGTTTAGATGAAGGTCTTTAATCTCTTCATACATCTTTGTTCCAGTTCCGTTCCCGCCTAATTCGTGATACGATTCGTACATATCACAAAAATTTTCAAATGCGTAAGGTGGGATAGAACCAAGTTCCATATATTTATCATGGTACTCAAACAGTTTTACTTTTAAGAGAATCATCGTTCCCTTGCTGTTTGCATCTCTGTAATGCTTCTGGTTCTTCAACAGCCAGATGATATAACCTAGCACAATAGGAAGAATCAGCGTATATGTCTGCATCAAAAATTCTTTCACTGCATCTGTCTCTCTTTCTTAATTTTTCGTACAAAAATAAGACCCGTAGGTCTTGCTCTGATTTCCATATGTCTCTCCACCTCAATTTACGCATAAAAAATAGGAGATTTTCTCTCCTATTCTGGTGCAATATGTATATAAAGATTATGCTCCAATAAAATATCATACACTTTCACAATGTCAATCTCATCGTCACCTTCTGCCGCACTTCTAAAATTACATTTATAAGTACTTTTATCACCCTTCAGGAAATCTTCAACTCCCTTTAAAGACTTCTTTTTGATATTTAAATGACTCAGCGTTTTCATGATATCTTCTATATCATCTTTGCTAAACAGACTTAACTTTTGTACTTCTATGCTATCTTTACTTAAGTCCAACAGCTTTGAAGAATCTTTTCCCATATCATATACACTCTTCTGAATATAATCCATTGCTTTTACTTGCTGTACAGATATAAATTTCACATCCGAAAGAGCCTTCCTTGTTTCTTCATTAAAAATTTTCGACTCTTCATAAAAAGTTTTCGCTTGTTCTCCGGATTTTTTACTATCTATTATTGAGTATATTGCTAATATTATGGAAACTATTCCAAGCACTATTGACAATATCGTAGAGATATTTAATATCCATTGCCACATACACATATTCACTCTCCTTCCACCGCCATTATACAGCAGAAGGAGAACTCTGCCAATGATTAATCTCCCAGTATCAGTGCAATCTTCTTAGCTCTTAACGCATCTCCTCCACCGGCAGATACTTCCGTGTAGCAGTCTGCATCATTCTTCACAATCGTTGTTCCGGCATAAGTAGTTAATTCTTGGTAGGCTTGGATTTCGGATGGTTGTTATTTGTATCTGCAAAATAAAACCTCTCGGTCTTGCACGTATTTCCATATGATCGCTTCTGTAATTGATTAATCTGTTAAATTCTGCTTTAGGTTCTTCTTACTTATTAACATCCATCAGCTCATTATACTGTTCCTCGGTAATTCTACCAACTGCATAAAATACATCAATCTTGGTTTTTAAATCATCAGTCAGTCCATTTTTCTCTTTAAGTTTCAAAAGTGTCTTATATAACATATTACATTACCTCCAATTCTGCAAGTGCTACTGCGTACTCACTGTTGACATACGCTTCTGCGCTCTGGATGTCAATATCCTGCGCCTTAGCATCCATGTCGTAGATGTAGTCTCTAGTGTCTCCTAACTGCTGTTTTACATAGTTCCATCCATTAGCCATGCTAATCGGGTAGTTAAATACTGTATATCCGTCAAGCTGTTTGCTGTTGACACTTATATTAGTTACTGGGTAATAGGTCAATAACTGTTTGAATGTTGAAACTTCTTCCAGAGTAATAGGAATTTCTTCTGGCGTAGGAATCGGATAACAAGCATATACATCGTTATTGTCAAAATAATTTTTCGCTTCATCAATATGAGTAAACTGAACATTATTTATTATAATTTTCCCTTTTCCATCCCATCCACTATCTGCAACTGTAAGTAATCTTGCTATTCCAATAGAACATAATATGTTAAATTTTCTGGATGTGTAATTGCCTTCAACATCCCATATTTCATCCACTTTAACATACACATTTTTATCACTTCTTCCAAACATTATATTTTCTGAAAGAAGCTTTTTGTATTTACACATTCTCACAAGTTTCCCACGTTCCACATCCACATAATCTGCAATATACTGCTGACCATCAATCGTTACATTGCCACCAGATGCTACTGGGATGGCGTTGAGTGTGTAGGGGAGCTGGACGAATTGCTCTTTGTATGGTTCATATGTGTTTTCATCGCCGATATACAGAGCATAGCTTTCAGATGGTTCTAGGTTAAACAAATAATAGAACGCAACAACATCATCGCGAAGCGTAATTTGTTGTTTTACAGAACCTTTGTCAAATCCAAACCACAATATCCCACCATTCGCTGTTTCAAACTTTAAGTTTCCACCTTTAGAAACCACACCATTTTTGCAAATAAGTGTTAGTTTTACACCTTTTTTAATATTTATTTTTACTCTATCATTATACCTTAAATTTGGTTGCAACAGATTCTTCCCGCATACCTTAACCACCGGATTCACCACTCTTTTTATCTCCTGCGGATAATCCGGTGATGGAGATGGGATACCGCCAGTGTAGGGCTCATAAGATTCATCTGTGATTGACGCAAGCTGAATCATAGGATAGATTGTTTCATTTACTGTTACACCTTCCCGTACTGCAATATAACAATAGATTTCATTATGTCCATCTGTGATTGTGAATGTTCCTTCATTTTTTACAGAATTTACACCATTGTTTGCAACTACATTACACTTACTTCTCCCTTTTACAACTAGCTTATACGTTCCGCTTGCAAGCGTTAAACGCTCGCCATCAATATTCTTATAAAAATTGTAATAGGCTGCACCTGTGGCAGTTCCACTAACACTAATGCTTCCATCCTTGTTATCCGTGAATATTATGCCTTGAGACCTATCATCTGCTGCTATATACGGATATTTCAATAAATTCTTACCTTTGGTTTGATTCTGGTTACTATTTCCACAAATCATCATATCCTGTATTTTCCCGTCATCAGAATCGTCAAGATGGTTTTCGCCCTGATTCGATGCGTAAAATTTGGTGATTTTGTTGGATAAATCTTCCTCTAGTTTACTTAATTTATCTCCAACTACTTTAGCGTCTGCGGCTTTTCCACTTTTCAACAAAGTTATATCAATATTTTGTGAAATGGAATCAGAGATATTCTTTATGATCTTAGATGTATAATCAAAGAACAAAACTAAGCATTGCTTATTACTTGATGCTGTGGGTTTTGGTATTTCTGATGTACCAATCTTAAATGCTGATTTCCTTGTACCATCAGGAAAAATATACGAAAATGATTGATCGTCATATGGCGTTGCATATAAACCATATGACAGTAAATTGGTTCCTTTTGTATATACAAATACTGAAACAGGTTCTTTAATAACAATATTCTCTAAATCAAACACAACATCTGTATATTCTGTTGTAACCGCCTTTTCTGCTGTTGCTATAATATTGCCATCAAGAGTGGCGATTTCTAAAACGACAGTATCGTCATTAGATGCTTTAATATTCATCTTTATTTTTGTTAGTGCTGCGTTTTCACCAAAATCAAAATATTGTTTTACGCCCGTTATTTGATTTCCTGTGAAATTGTTAGGTGTGTTATTTCTAATAATTGAACATTTATTAGAAAAAGCTTCGGTTTCAATCTCAAATTTTGATTCTATATCACCTAAATCTTCCTTTAGTGAACTAATGTCGGCTTTATTCTTCGCAATCTGCTCAACATTTGCCTGTATTTTCTCAGCACTACCTATATGCTCTTTCAACGATGCGTCTACTGCATTCGCATGTTCTACCGTGACGTCTAACGCTAGCTGCTTCTCTCCAGCGGATCTAATGGAGCTGTCTAATGCCATCTTAGCTTCTCCGGCTTTTCCAATTGATGATTCCAGCTCTTTCTTCTCTATCCCTGCATTGTTGATCATATCAGAGAGCTCCGACTTCATTGTGTTGGCGTTCTCGATATTTCCCGAAATACCATCTGCAACACGTTTGATCTCTGCCAGTGTCTCATCTGCCGATGCTGCACTTTCCATCGCAGAGCTTGCAGCATTCTCAGCTCGTTCAGCAGATGCATTGACCGCTACTACTGTCTCCCTAAAGAGATCCGGATCCGTCTCTGGATCTTCTGCCGGAGAGGTTGGCTTACTACGTACCCTGACCGGGATTGTAATTTCATATTCGGTGTTTCCTGAAGTCTCATCTGTCAGATAGATATAAGCATAGATCCGGTAATTGCTTGTCGCACTGTGTGTCAGTAATTCATCCGGAATCTTTACCTCTGTAACTCCGTCTACCGTCGTGCCGACTCTGGATAATGTCTCTCCTGATTTCTCGTCCAGCGAAAACTGCACTTCCACTGCCGGTGGAAGCTCCGGACCTGTGATCCGGAGCACCCGACCGTAATCATACTGCCATACCCCCAGCGTGGATGCGTATCTGGAATCTAATTTTACAGATACGATATTGTCCATACTACTGCTCCTCTGTTACAAGTTCTTCTGTTCCGGAATCAATCAGGATCTCTTTTACCTTGTCCTTTAAAAGTCTCGGTACCTGTGAATAAGTTTTCTTTCCTAACATGATCTGCTGCGCCCATAACATTGCCATCATTTCTTTTCCTCCTGAAATTTGTAATAATATGAATAAAAATAAAATGGTTAATACAATTATCGTTTTACTGATATACCATTTCAGACATTTCCAAAATGCATCCTTCGAGCATTTCATTTTTCTCCTCCGCTTTTTCGACTCTTGACTGCAGGTTCGTATTTTTCTCTTCTTCAACTTCTTCCACATCCAGAGTTGCTATCCGGCTGGCCGGATCTTCTCCTTCCCGGTACATCAGCACACCAAGGATGCCGGCCGTGTACTTCACGATTGCATCGAGCTTTGTGTAGTTTTCATACACAACGGTATCTTCATCCCGTTCGCTCACAGACATTCTCTTAGTTGTTGTCGGATCAGAGAATAAAGTCTTCAGCTGATCCTCGGATGCTGAAATGGTCTTGACCAGAAGTGCGCCATCCGTCTGCTCAGTGACCTGCTGGATCTGCAGTTCCTGACCATCATTGAATGTGATTTTCATTTTTCTGTTTGCCCCTTTCTTCTTTTTAGAGGGATTCTGAACTAAATAGCAATTTGAAAACGGCAACTGCCGATTCTGGTTGGAAATATATGACTAATGCAAATAATCTTTCAGAAAAGCTAAAATTCCGCAAAATAGGTCACATGGTATTTGTTGCTGGATCGATAAGATTTTCAGATAATGGAAAATTTGCAAACGATCAATATCTAGGAAATGTCCCATCAGGAATGATACCAAATGGTTATGGCGAATTCGAGTGTCTTATTCCGATAGCTATGCATAATGGTGGACCTGCTGGAACACAAGCACGTATATACATAAAAAATGGTGGAGTATATATCGTCGGTACAGATAGTGTCTCATTCGTAATGATTGCAACAACGGCTTATTTTAGCTAATTAGCTAATTGGTATAAAAATAGCTCTTGTCGCAAAAAGAGTCCATGTACCTCCATTTTTGTACGAAGTAATATGAAGCTTATCGCCTTTACTACATTTTCCTGCAAAAGTAGAAACTAATTTGTAATAGTTTCCGTTATTTCCCATATTTACATTGTTTAATGCACAAGCGATTTCCTGTTTATAGTTTTCGCTGCTGATATTGGAGGAAACTATAACGATGAAAGCATATGTAACGCCAGATTTCAAAAAGCTATTGGTATCCAAATTTACTGTTCCTTGCGCCGTTGAATCAACGATTATTGGTTTTCTGTTTTCTAAAACAGTGTTAGTTTTGGTTAAATTGCTACTTAGTTCAGAATCCCTCCTTTGACTGGTTGATAAAGTTACATATATAAAAGCGTACAACAAAAACACCCGACCAATGCCGAGTGTAAATAAAAAAGTTTATTTACTTATGCGCTTAAATATTTAAAGTGATGATACCGTACACCTTCCTGATTCACTGTACAATATCGCATGGTTGTCTCTGACTTTGCGTGTCCCGCAAATATCATAGCCTCCTGCAGAGGCATTCCGCGGTTCAATGCATTTGTCAGAGCCGTCCTCCGGAATCGATGCGGATGCGCATTTTCTACGCCCGCCTTCTCTCCGATCCGCCGGATGATATCCTCAATTCCTGTTTTCGTCAGCCGACTATTCGGTTTCTTACTTCCGACAAATAGTGCCGGATCATTGTCTTTTCTGCTTTCCAGATATTCTTTCAGATACATGTTGGTTCGTTCATTGATGTACACCGTCCTTTCTTTCGCTCCTTTTCCATATACAATCAGCTCTTTATTCGCATACCGGATATCTTCCCTGTTAATCTCTGAAAGCTCAGATACTCTGACTGCTGTGCTATATAGAAATTCTAGTAACGCTTTATCCCGAAGACTGCTGCATTTGCGCAGCATCCGCTCCCGTTCTTCATCAGTATATGGTTTTCGGATCTTCTTTTCTACTTTGATAGATTCCACCAGCACCATCGGATTTCTCCGAATCCGGTCACGATCTCGCAGCCATCCGAAGAAGCTGCTATACACCGCCCGGACGTTCTTTAGTGTCTGGTTTGCTACCTTGCGGATCATTTTATAAGTCCGCATGAATCCAGAGATATCTCCTGAATCTATGTTCTTCACCGGCTTATTGATATAGGTCAGTAACCGAACTAATTCATACCGATATTGCTTCACTGTCTTTGATGCTTTTCCTTCCAGTGCTTTACTCATCAGAAACTCTTCCAGATCCACTTCCCAGCTCCTGTCTACAGCCTGCAGGTCCGTTTCCTGGATTACTCTGCATCCGGTAAATGTCATCTGTAACACTTCTTTCAGCTCACGTAATTGCATTTCATCTAAAACCGGTTGCATTCTTCGCAATACATCCATTATTTTCGCTTCCATACATTGCTCCTTTTTGCTTTCAGTATATCAACTGGCGTACTGAATTAAGTAGCAATTTAGCAAAAGCGAACGATAGTATTGCAACCATAAACAATAAACTGATTTCTATCGTAGAACGAGGAGTAAAGAACGGATACAACTACATAAAATATTCTAATGGAGATGCTGTTGTATGGTGTAAATACACATGGAATACTAACATTGATATAAGTTGGTATGGATTATATTTTGTTTCTAGTAAAGCTGTAGATTTTCCATTCACATTCAAGGAAGCACCATTGATTATAGTATCTCCTGGGACTACAAATGAACTATATTGGATAGGAGTCAATGAAGTAAGCACAACTGGATATAAACTTACAGCTTATTCGGTAAAAAAAGGAATGTGTTATTCACAATGTAATATGCTTATAATCGGAAAATGGAAATAATTCTAATATGTTCCGACAGCAACATAGTCCATCCAAAAACTCTTATTTGAATATGCGTTAAAATAACCCAGCCTAAGCTGGATAAACCCTGATTCTTTCATTTGCTTTCCGAGAACAATAATCCAATCTCCATCATTTGGCGTGACCGTACATGATCTAAGTAATTTGAACGGTTTTAAAAATTCTGCCTGCGTGATTTTGGTGCTTACACCCGTATATCCTGCTCCATTTTTCGTTAACGTTGCATATACATTTATTGATCCGACACATATTTGGATCCTATTTTTAGGGAATCGTATACAAATGTTTTTTGTGGATGAATCTGTATAAGTTTCATATAAATTGCTACTTAATTCAGCAATGGATCCCTGCGCACTAAACAACTTCTTAACT
>ERZ773144.3522-NODE-3522-length-10794-cov-3.549399_pt1 | contig 10794 bp, 2 predicted proteins | sample MGYA00580849_ERZ773144 | MGnify/ENA primary metagenome ERZ773144 (study PRJEB29015, sample SAMEA2737861) | human gut metagenome | biome: human gut; feature: human-associated habitat; material: faeces | place: China | collected 2012 ...
TGATAATGCGGTTGTTAAACTGCTCAGTCATCATTATCATGAAGTCAGAGTAATTGACTGGCGTTATTATGAAGCCGAGACAGGTCAGCCGTTTGATTTGACAGAGACGGGTCGAATGATGGAGGCTGATCAAGTATTGTTTATCGGAGATAATTGGTTCTTTAAGATTGATGAATAGTGTATTTTGATTTGTTATTTGCAAGCATGTCGATAGGTTAAAATCTCTTGACAGCTTGTTTTTTTGTTTAGCTTTGCTATCATCAAACATCGGGTTCTTAAGCATAAAAAAAGAGAGTGATGAAACTTGGGGGAAAACATCACTCCCTTTACCGGTGGAGATTCCATCTTTCGACTTCTTCTCCATAGTGAGGAACAGATCACTCTGTTCCTTTTCTTTTGTTTATCCTTGATAGGTCGGACTTTGATAGATGCCTAAGCTGTTGATCCAGCAGCCGTCTACCATCGCATTGCTTACCATCTTTCCATCGCTTCCGATGTAGTACCAATAGCCGCTGTGACTCGGTATCCATGTGTTATAGATCATCTTTCCATCCAGATCCACATAATACCAGTTGCCGCTGTTGTCCGGTGCCCAATGCTGACGCCATAGTTTGCCGTCTTCGGGTCCCATGAAGTACCAGTCATTACCATCTCTGACCCAGTCCTTCATCAGATGTCCGTCCGTTGGATTCATGTAGTACCAATCACTTTCGATCGGCAGCCATCCTTTCGCGATCACACCGTCGGCATAGGCGTAATAGCGTTTTCTTGTTTCTTCAAACCAGCTTGCTTTCTTCATGACTCCCTTTTGATCGAAGTAGTAGGTCTTTGAGTTGATGTCATTAAAGCCTGTCACCATCTTTCCTTCATTGTTGAAGTAATAGGTCTTTGCTTCGATCTCTTTGAAGCCGGTCACCAGCTTGCCGTTTTCATAATAATAGGTGCCGTCCTTTTCTTCTTTCCAGCCTTCATTCTTGCTGCTTCCGCCGCCAAAGCTGCCGCCGCCTGTTCCACCGCCGGTATTTCCTGATCCTTCAGCTTTCCATTGCGCTGTCAGCGTGTATGTCTTAGAAGTTTCCGGACTCTTGATCGTACCATTCTTTGCATAGCTGATACCATCGTCGCCCTTCCAGCCGGTGAAGATATAATTTTTTCTTTGTGGTTCTTCACCATTCAATAGGATCTCACTGCCAAGACTCTGACTGATTGAGGTGAATTGACCTGTACCGCCATTCAGCTCGAAGTTTACGACATATTTTGCCTCGGCATTAGCTGTAACCTTTACCTTGCCGGCCGTGTATTCAGTGGCTTTGTTGTCACCCTCAGTAACAGTTACTTTTAATGTGTAATATTTAGTCTCATCATTTAAAGTCACGCTGCAGACAGCTGTATTACATACTGAATCACCTAGACTATTGCTGTCGCTTGATGCGAACCATTGATAAGTAATTGCCGTGTATTCATCAGCATTGATCACATTGCTCGTCAATTCATAACTGGCACCATTGTCGATCACTTGATCATAGAATGCAGAGGTTTCTGGCTTCTTAGAATCGGTGACATAGAGAACGTTCACTTCTTTGCCATTGCCGCTTAACACATAACCAGCCGGCACATTGATGATTTCAATTTTAATGCGGCCGCTCTTTTTCAGGTTATTGAGCGTTAATTCATAGTCATTTCCTTGTGCCCTGAGATTTCCTATAACTGCGCCGGTACCGTCAAGATCGGTTATCTTAATGTTTTCTGCTGTTAGAGAAATCGATAAATCGAATTTTAATGTAACGGTAGATGTAGATGCCTGATTTTTGATGCCGTCTGCTTCTACTGCAGTTAAGCTGACCGGTACTTTCGTATCCTTATGTAAGGTTACCGTCTTACTGTTGCTGGCGATCGTATAACCGCTAGGCGCAGTCACTGTCAATGTGGCCGAGCCTTCTGTCGTTACGTTAGAGATATTCAGGATATAAGTTTTACCGCTGCCGCTGATTTCTGTCACAGTCGCATTGGTCAGACTAAAATTCTCTTTTGTCAGACCGATGACAGGCTGATCAAAGGTTACCGTAACTTGGGTCGTATCTGATATGTTTGCCGTACCATTTGCGAAGACTTCAAAGGATACCGCGATATCATCTTTAGTCCATTGCGCCGTTAAGGTAATCGTCTTTGATTCTGAACTTGTGACTTTTGCTCCCGGCTGCTTGATGCTGCTGTCTGTTGATAACTTCCAGCCAGTAAACGTATAGCCAGACTTCACAGGTACAGTATTAGGAATCGTAATGTCAGCATTCAGTGCAGCCTTTTGATCCGGATAGCTGCCAGTACCGCCAGCCAGATCATAATGAATGGTGAATTGCTGAACCGGGGCTGGTTCAGTATAATGATGAATCACTGCAGATTGATTACCGGTGATGTTGTATCCTTCAACTCCGCTTACTGAAACATTCACTGTTCCACCAGTTGTAAAGCCGCTGATTGCTAAAGTATAAACACCGGTTCCGTCCGCTTTCGAAAGTGAACCTTTGACGATATTATTTATACCTGTTAACGTGATATGATCAGCACTTAACCCTGTAATATCTTGGTTAAAGGTTAAAGTTAGCTGAGTGCTCGTATGTGTAGAATCCCCATCCGCAGTCACGTTTGTTAATGCCGCATTGATTAGGTCAGCTTTCTTATGTAACGTTACCTTTTGACTTGTCGGTGAAATGGAATAGCCAGAAGGTGATGTAACTGTTAAGGTCGCCTCTCCTTGTGTTGTTACATTACTGATCGCCAGACTGTAATTGCCGTTGCTGCCGCTTAATGAATCAATCTGAGCGTTTTCAATCGAGAAGTTTTCTTTTGTTAAATTGGTGATCGGTGTATCGAATACGACATCGATTTTGGTCGAGGTTGTTTTATTTGCCACACCATCGGCTGCCGCACTGCTCCATACTACATTGGTAATCGGCGCAGCATAATAAATCGATACCGTCTTTTCATTTGGTGTGATTGAATAACCATCAATGGATGCAATCGTCGCTTTCAGGGTACCTGATACACTTACATTATTGATTGCAAGCTTATAAACACCTTTGTTTTCTTTAGTCAGGTTACCTTTCGTGACACCACTAACACCGCTGAGCGTGATCTTATCCGCTGTCAAGTTATCTATATCATCACTGAAAGTAAAGGTCAATTCACTTGTAGTCTCAGTAGAGGAGCCGTTGGCTGTCATAGCAGTGAAACTTATATTCTTAACAACAACTGGTTCATTAGCGGCTGCCGCTGAAACAGCAGGTGTGCTTAACGGTGAATCAGAATAAGCAACACCGTCTCCGACTGCTTTAACTTTTGCGTAATATGTATTCCCCGCAGTGATTCCATTTCCTAAAGGGATGTTTCCGTTCATTGCTTCTTTTGATACATTGATTGAATTACCCACTTTAGTATTACATTCCGAATCACTGAATAAATCAATGGCATAACTGGATGCCTTATCATTATTAACCGCATCCGCTATGGTATACTTCAGACCGCCATTGTCGGTATCCGACTCTAACGTAAGAGTCGGTGCCTGCAATTGGGTGGTGGTTGGTTCTGTAATATTAAAAGTAACTTCGATATTTTGAATTGCATTTATCCCCTCAACTGAACCCGGAGAAGGCTGTGAAAGATAAATTATACCAACCGTAAAACTATTCTTATCTGATAAATTCTCCCAAATTGGTTTGATTGTATATCCTTTAAGATCAATCGCAGATGTTGTACCATTTTCATTTTCATAATAATACGTCGCTGATTGATACGCTAATACATCATCATAGCCCTGCCACCAACTAGGAGGCGTAGTTTTCGTAGCGCTTATATTCATTGTTGTTCCACTTAATTCATCAGTATATTCTACTCCTAGCGGTCTGGAAGGATCGAATACATTGACACCAGGAATATCATACTCAGTTGCACTACGGTCAATTTCTGAGTTTTTGAATAACAGTCTGGAATAAGATCCCATATACCGTTCTACATTTGAATCATTACCCCATTGAAAATTAATGTCACTGCCACGAGTAAGATTTAATTCGACTTTGAATGGCCCTATATCCCCATTACAATCATCAGCCATTTGTGAACCCGTTGCTGTCTCAACATAAAAATTATGATAATCTTCTCCAGCTTCTGTTATCAATGCTGTAACATTAGGATTTTCAGGAATAAGAGAGACAATTTCTGTAGAATTAATATAAATAATTGGTTCAGCATATCGCCTGCTTCCTTCTCTAATAAAGGAATCAAACAAGGATGTTCCCTGCGCGTTTAATTCCATATTCATTTGTTTACTCATTAATGGTATCATCAGCAGTATTGCTAAAGTAATGCCCATTATTTTATAATATTTTTTCATTATATATTTTCCTCTTAATTTTCATTCACTATAGAAGCTAATTTAATAACATCCTGTTGATCTACTTTCCCATCATCATTAATGTCACCTTCGTCTTTTTCATATTTAACATTGACTTTAAATGTTACTGATACAGAAGTATTAGTATCCTTTAACTTAAAGTTTATTGCTAAATCCTTAAAACTACGAACAGACTCACCACTAATAACTTCTTGATTCAGACCCGTTATTAAAATAGTATTCTCACTACTTTGATAATATATAACTAAATCATCTCTGGACATATTTTTAGGCACTCTTACAATAATTTCCCGATTAATATTATCAGTTTTACCATAATAAATTATTCCATCAGTACCTTGTACGCCAAAAGAATAAACAGCAGGGCCTTCAATATCTTCAATCGCCATTACTCGATAGGATTTTGTTCTGCCATTACCAATCAAGAGATAATCGACACCTTGACTGAAATCATGAACGCTAACTCCTGATATCTGTACCTGTGTTCCCACAAAGACCATCTGTGCATATTGATTTAAAGTAAATTCTGGTTTCAACGTGCTCATGTCAGTTCCCGGTTTTACCTTAATTGTGATAGTTCCGCTTACATGATCGATCACAATGCCTGTAACATTTGGATCATTTAATACAAAGGTCTCGAACTGCGGTAGATTCATTTCTTCATACAGTTTCAGTTGATAAGCATTTTCAGTACCATTTTCGTCTTCTAAGCGAAGAACTTTTATATCGCTCAAGCTTGTGAAGAACAGCGGACTGCCCGATTCTAAAACTTCGCCATTCATCATAAGGCTTACGCCCTCAGCAACTTTGAAATCAAATACAAATGGCTCAGAAAAATTGATTTCCTTATTCGTAATATCAAAACCGATCACACCGGTTTCTGAATCAATGCTGCCGGTAAGGATTATATCTCCCTGTGTCAGAGTTATTTGTCCTACAAACTGCGGACCATAATCGATCTCCGCCTGCAAGGTATAGATTTCCTTGTTGCCGTCCAGTTCTACTACGATCAGCCTTGGTCTGCTCACATCGATGAGGGTGCCGCTGACGGTCTCCTCATGATCGACATACACCTTTGCTCGGCTGTCGCTCAACTGGAATTCTGCCCTTACCTGACTCAGATCCGTTCCCTTCGCGAACGTGAACTTCAATTCATTCTGCTCGTTCGGTTCCGCCTCTGTGCCATTCAGGATGACTTTCTCTATCTTCGCGCTGCCGCTCGCCTGGCTGACGATCAATGTGTATTCTTTGCTCTTCTCATCATTTTTGACCGTCACTTCTAAGGCTTTCTCTTCGCCGAAGACTCTGCTGCCGCCATTGCTGATCGTCGTTTCTCCGATCATCAGCTCTCCCGGCTCACTGCTCGTATATTCCACTTTCAGTGCTTCACTCAGATCTCTTCCGTATGGCAGGATGACTTCGATGATACGGCCTTCAATCTTACACTCGATGCCGCCGATCTTCATTCCCGTCAATGTCAGTTCACTTTCCGGTTCCGTCTCTTCAAACATCAAGGTGTAGGTATAGCTTCTTCCATTTCCATCGGTTATGGTCAGTGTCTGCGTTCCGTTTTCGAATTGGATCGTCGTTTCATAGCTGACGCCCTGCGGATCGAGCGCTGACGTTTCCGCTGTCACGGTGAATCCCGCTGACAGATCGGCTTGGCCTTTCAATGCACTGAAGCGAATCGTATCCTGCTGCGCATCGATGATGCCGCTGTAATGTTTTCCATTTTGGCTCAGTGTCATCGTCTGCACGGCCGGTCCGATATCCACGAGGATCTGATAGGTCACACTGACACCGTTCTTGCCGATCACCGTCATCGTCTGTCCGTTTCGATAATCGTTTTCACTCTCGCCGCTGACCTGCACTCCCTGCGGACCGATCAGTTCCAGCGCATCGCTCATCGTGAATTCTGCGATCAGCCGGCTTCGGTCTTCACGCTTGTCCAGTTTGACGATGACCTTCTTCGCCTCTTCATCGATCTCTCCCTCTACGCCGTTCAATTTGAACGTCTTCAGGGCTCCGTTGACGGATGGAATCGTTTCATTCAATACCAGTACCGTATAGAGGGTATGACTGCCTTCCGGATCGATCACTTCGTAAGCTACTGCCTCCTGGTAATCGTTCACACTGACGCCGCTTTGCTGTTCGATGCCGCCGACGTTGACTTTGCCTTCGCCGCTCAGCGTATATCGTGCTACTAAGGAACGTTTATCGTGCAGTAACGGAACCGTCACGAGGATCGTTTTCTGTGTCGCGTCGATCACCGTTTTCGTCGATACCGCTTCGCCTTTCTCGTTCCATAACGTGAATTCCTTGAAGAGCAATGGCTGGGCCGGTGCTTTGCTGACGATGATCCGCAGCGTATCCTTCTTGCTCAGATCGTCGGTCGCTACCACCGTCACATCGACACTGCCTTCGCTGAGTCCTTTCATGACATAGACTCCCGAACTGCTCTTTTCGATACTGAGGATGCCTTCCTTGCTGGTCGTGAATAAGACTTGATCGATCTGTGATTCAGGATCGAGGCTGACTCTCAGTTCTGCACTCTCGCCGATCATCAATTCCTGAGTCTCGGCTTTCAATTTTATACTGCGGATCACCACTTCTTCTTTGCCGCTGTTGGTGATCACACATGGAATGCTTGCTTGTATCTTACCGTCCAGCGTTGTCGCGGTGAGCGTGACACTGCCTGTTTTATAAGCCGTGACGATCGCTGAATTGCTTCCCTGTACGGATGCGGTCGCCGGATCACTGCTGGTCCAGTTCACATACTGCACGGCCGTTTCCGGTAATACATGGGCCGTAAGCATCGCCTGCGGGGCGGTAAGATCCAATTTCAGAAGATCGAGGATCTGTCCCTGATCATCGAGGATCTCGATCTTTTCTGCCGCGTCTGATTGGGATGGCGCCGGGATCAGAGTCAGTAAACATTCTCTTGTGATCTCGTTTCCGTTGACCGTCACGCTCAGAGTCAGCACGACATTCTTTACTTGAGTCGTCGTAGTCTGGATGGTGACGGCCGCTTCATCCGCATTCGTGAGCGTTACCGTATCGTCTTTACAGCTCCATTGATAGGTAGCTTCCAGGATCGATGTCGCACTCACACTGCCAGCCGTACCTGCCACGATGACCAAGCTGTTCTTATCCAGCGTGACTTCCGGTTCCGGTTCAGGCATGACTTTTACGAAGATCTTGCGCACGACACTGCTCGCTGCATCGCTTGGCTGGATCGTGATGACCGCGATCCCTTCGCTGATCGCTTCGATCGTCGTGCCGTTGACCGTCGCGATGGTTTCGTCACTGCTGGTCACGGTCAAGTTCTTATCTGCCGCGTCTTCATTCACATGGATCGTGAGTTCCTGACTCTCGTTCACGCTCAGCTCGAGATAGTCACGATTGCCTAATTCATCGATCGTGATCGTGGTCACCGGAATCGTTTCCGTTTCCGTTACCGTGATCGTCTGTGTGATCATTTGATCCTGTACCATCAAGTAGATGACGGCCGTGCCCTTCGCCAAGGCTTCGATCTCAGCGCTGGCCGTGTCATCGTTTTTAGCGCTGACTGTGATCACTTCAGGATTGCTGCTGCTCCAAACTGGTTTGAAGCTTGTTTCCTCACCGGTACCCGTGATCACTGCCTTCAATTCACCGATCTCTCCCTTTAATAAGGTGCTGATCTCATTTTCCCAGCTCAGGGATGTGATGCCTGATCGTTCCATGACGGTGATCGTCACCGTATCATAAATCGATTCGTTTTCTAAGCTGGTCACGGTGATCGTTGCTTCACCGGCACCCACTGCTTCAATCAGACCGGTCGCTGCCTCAACGCGGATCACCTCCGGCTGATCACTTTCCCAGCGGACAGCTTTATTCGTCGTATCTGATGGATCAAAGCTGACTGTCAAGTATTCTTTATCATCGATCTGCATCGTTGTCACGGCGGTATCGATGCGGATCTTTTCTGCTTCGATATCCTGCGGTGTGTCTTCGATTGCATAAACGAAGATCGTGAAGGAGGCTTCGATGGCTCCGCAGCTTGCGATGATCTCGGTGCTGCCGCTGCCGACGGCCGTAACCAGACCCTCCTCACTGACTTCCGCGATCGTTTCGTCTTCACTGCGCCATGTCAGTGAATCGATCACGGCTGAAGCCGGCTGTGCCAATGCATACAGCTGAGTGGCTGAGCGCTGTTCATCGTTCAAGACCAGAACATCGTTGCCGATCAGCTGCAGACCGCTCAGTCCCTCATCCTTCACACTGAGATGGATCGGATTACTGATGATGCCTTCTTCATTGACTGCCTGCAGAGTCACTTCACCGGCTTTCAATCCGACTGCCGTATAGCTGCTGCCTTTTCGGCTGATCAGCACGGCGGTTCCGTCACCGTCAAGGACCTGCCATTCCAAAATCGTATTCGTTGCATTCTCAGGTGTGAATGCCACCTGGATCTTTTGTTCTTCATCCACATTCAAGAGCATCGATACCGGCTCCAGCGTAATGCTTTCAGCCGCGATCTCACTCAATAAGACGACGCATTGTGCCTGAACGTCACCGCTGCTTGCGGTTACGACCGCATAATTGTCATTGCGTGCATCGACGCCCGGCTGCGGCCGCACGATCACGGAAGCTCCTTCATTGCTGCTCAAGCTGATCAGATCACTGCGGTCCGTCTGCCATGTGATCGTTCCTTCCGCGGTGATCGGCAGAAGTGAGGCCCGCAGTAAGGTTCCTTCTTGATCCTTTGCACCTAAGCGGATGAAATTACTGCTCAGATCGATGCCGCTGATCGTACTTGGCATCGGCGTGATCATGATGCTTGCTTTCGTACCGCTGCCATCCATCGCTTCCGCGGTGATCATGACCGGTGTGCCAGTTCCTTTTCTGACTTGCAGGACGCCCACACTGCTGTTCTTATTGACTACATGGATCAAGGCTTCGTCACTGCTCGTCCACTTCAGGATCTTATTGCCTGCATCCTCTGGTAAGACGTCTGCCTGAATCAGGAAGGTCTGACCGGCTTCTACCTGTGCCGCTGCGCTGCTCAGATCGATCGATGTGATCTTGATGTCACCGTTGACGACCTTCACCGTACAGCTTGCTTCATATTCAGAGACCTTTGCCGTAATGACTGCCTGGCCGCTCTTCAATGCCGTGATGGTTCCCTCACTATCCACCTTGACGATGGCAGGATCACTGCTCGTCCAATGGATCTCACCCAGTTCACTGCCTTCATTGGCAAGGACGTGCAGCTGTTCATGGCTGCCTTTAATCATCAGCAGGCTCGTCTTATCGATCGTGATGCCGCTGAGATCGGCTGGTTCGATCCGCAGATGGATCTCTGCTTTGATGCCGCCGTCATCACTGACTGCCTGAATCGTTGCTGAGCCAGTGCTCAGGGCATTGATCGTACCGTCAAGACTGACCGATGCGATCGTCGGATCACTGCTTGACCATGTAACGTGCTGATTGGTGGCCAGTTCATCACCGGCATATACCTCAGCGCTCAGCTGCAACGTTTGATGGACCTTCAAGACTGCCGGCCGGTCACTGCTTCCGTCTTCGATGCCAAGGATCTTGACGGTATCCGCGTTGTTCTTGATGATGAACACGCTGACCTCTGCACGCAGGGAAGCATCAGCTTCACTTTCTGCGATCAGGACTGCCGAAGCACCCACCGGCGCGTCTGCTTTTACTTTTACTTGAACGGCTGAGCCTTCGAGCATTTCTAGTTCAAGGAATTGCTCACTTCCCGGCTGCAGCGTCCAGTTTACTTTCTGTGAAGCTGAATCAGGCTGAATCAATGCACTGATCGTACTGCTCTCACCCGGTTTCAGACTTAACGTCTGCGGTGAAACGCTCAGTGAATCCGCCTTGCTTTCAACGATCATCAGAGGAACCGTCCGTGTGAACTGATCCGCATAGATGAACGGAACGCTCTGCATCTCATTCAGGTTCAGATTCAATGAACCGCTGTGAGTCAGAGTATCCGGAGTCCATTCCAGAATGAATGGCTGATCGTAATCGATCTGAACAAGGGCCGGAACGGTAAACACGTAGCATTCCCGTTCGATATCCCATTGTCCTTCCAGACTGTTTTCTCCCTGTTTCAGCTTGATGCTTGTCAGCTCAGGACCGGTATCTACCTTCACCGTGTAGCTTACAATATGACCATTTTTACCGGAAAGCATATACACAATCTGACCTGTACTAAAATCAACTTGCGTCTTCCCACTTATCTGTACCTGATTCTGTGCAGTTACTGCTATTTCATTACTAACTGTGAAAATAGGCGTTATCTTTGTTAAATTCACTGTCTCAGGCAACATAATTGAAATTTCATATGATTCATCATTAATGATGAATCATATGAAATTTCAATT
>ERZ773144.3528-NODE-3528-length-10785-cov-59.927400_pt1 | contig 10785 bp, 6 predicted proteins | sample MGYA00580849_ERZ773144 | MGnify/ENA primary metagenome ERZ773144 (study PRJEB29015, sample SAMEA2737861) | human gut metagenome | biome: human gut; feature: human-associated habitat; material: faeces | place: China | collected 2012 ...
GAGCGGCTCTGGGGCTTGCCGCCCTTGCCTCTGGGCCGGACGGTGTAGGTGCCGTCGCCGTGGATGGTCACATCGGCGGCCTCGGCTCTGCGGGCCGAGCGCTGGACCGCAATGCGGCCCTCAGCGGGAACCAGCAGGGGGATGAGGTCTTCGCGGTGGGTCATTTTCAGCGCCTTGATGACCTTTTCGGCATTGCGGGGCTCATAATACTGGAGCAGGGCGCGCTGAAGCGCCTTGCCCTCCGCGGTCTTTTCCACAAACACCGGCTTCAAAGTGTAGGGGTCGAGGCCGGTGTAGAACATACAGGTGCTCACGGTGCCGGGCGTGGGATAAAAATCCTGCACCTGCTCGGGGCGCATATGGTTCTTGTAGAGGTATTCGGCCAGATAGACGGCATCCTTGAGGGTGCTGCCCGGGTGGCTGGACATGAGATACGGCACGAGGTACTGCTTTTTGCCCGCCTTCCTGCTCAGCTCGTAGAACTTATCCTTGAACTTGTTGAAGGTCTCGATGGGGGGCTTGCCCATGTAGGCGAGGGTGTTGGGGGCGCAGTGCTCCGGCGCGACTTTCAGCTGGCCGGAGACGTGGTACTCCACCAGCTCCTTAAAGAAGGTGTCATCGGGGTCGGCCATCAGGTAATCGAAGCGGATGCCGCTGCGGATGAACACCTTCTTGACGCCGGGCAGCTCCCGGACGCGGCGGAGGATTTTCAGGTAATCGCTGTGGTCCACGATCATGTGGGAACAGGTGGTGGGGGCGAGGCAGTGCTTGCCGCCATTGCACATACCCCGCAGCATCTGCTCGCGGCAGGATGGGAAACGGAAGTTGGCGGTGGGGCCGCCGATGTCGTGGATGTAGCCCTTGAAATCCGGCTCGTGGGTCATCCGCTCTGCTTCGGCCACGATGCTGTCGGCGCTGCGGCTGGTGACACGTCGGCCCTGATGCAGCTGGATGGCGCAGAAATTACAGCCGCCGAAGCAGCCGCGGTTCTGGATGATGGAGAACTGCACCTCGCGGATGGCAGGCACACCGCCCATGGCCTCGTAGATGGGGTGGTAGCGGCGGGTGTAAGGCAGGGCGTAGACCTTATCCAGCTCCCAGCGGACGAGGGGCTTTGCGGGGATGTTCTGCACGAGGTACTTCTCGCTCTGCTTCTGGACGATGATATTGCCGCTGACGACGTCCTGATTGTCCATCTGGATGCGGCAGGCTTTCGCATAAGCCACCTTATCGGAGGCGACCTTCCTGAAGCCCGCGCACTCCACATACCGCTCGGGCAGGTGGTCGAAGTCGGTCAGGTAGCAGGTGCCGTCCACATCGGTGATGCTCTCCACCGGCTCCCCTGCCGCCAGACGGCGGGCGATTTCCACGGTCTGGTGTTCCCCCATGCCGAAGCTGATGATGTCCGCACCGGAGTCCTCGGCGATGCTGGGCAGGACGGTGTCCAGCCAGTAGTCGTAGTGGGCAAAGCGGCGGAGCGATGCTTCCAGACCGCCCAGAATGACGGGCAGGTCGGGATATGCCTGCTTGGCAAGCCTGGTGTAGACGGTGGCGCTGCGGTCGGGCCGTGCGCCGCCCTTGCCGCCGGGGGAATACTCGTCCTCCGCGCGGGGGATCTTTGCGACGGAATAGTGACTCACCATGCTGTCCACGTTGCCGCCGCCGATGAAGAAGCCGTACTTCGGCTTACCGAAGCGCTTGAAGTCCTCGCAGTCGGTGTAGCGGGGCTGAGCCAGCACGCCCACCTTGTAGCCCTCGGCTTCCAGCAGGCGGCTGATGATGGCGGTGCCAAAGCTGGGGTGGTCCACATAGGCGTCGCCGCCCACCACCACGAAGTCCAGCTGGTCCCATCCCCGGGCCTCCATGTCGGCCCGGCTGATGGGGAGAAATTCGGTGTAATGTTCCATAGTTATCCTTTTTCTTTCATGATGCCTGCCCTATACAGCAGGGCTCTATTGCTTCCGAAATCAAAAATTTTATTCATCCGGCTGATTCATCTGCATTTCCAGCCACTGCTGGCGGCTGATGAGGACAGCGCGGGGCTTTGCGCCCTCGTAGGGGCCGATGATGCCCTTTTCTTCCATCTCGTCCATGATGCGGGCGGCGCGGGCATAACCCAGCTTGCAGCGGCGCTGCAAAAGGCTGGTGGACGCCTGGCCGGCGTCGATGACCACCTCCACGGCCTGCTTGAGCATCGGGTCACTGCCGCCCTCCTCGTCGGAGTCGGCGGAACTGCTGCCCTTCTTGCCGTCCTGGATGGCGTGTTTCTCCATGGCCTCTATCATGGCTTCGTCGTACTGGACGGTGGCGCTCTTCTTGATGAAGTCCAGCACACGGCTGATCTCCTCATCCCGCACAAAGGTACCCTGGATACGGGTGGGCTTGGGTGCGCCCACGGGCATGAAGAGCATATCGCCCATGCCCAGCAGCTTTTCGGCACCGGCACCGTCGAGGATGGTGCGGCTGTCCACCTGACTGGACACGGCGAAGGCGATGCGGCTGGGGATGTTGGCCTTGATGAGGCCGGTAATGACGTCCACGCTGGGGCGCTGGGTCGCCACGATGAGGTGCATACCGGCGGCGCGGGCCTTCTGGGCGATGCGGCAGATGGAGTCCTCAACATCCTTGCCGACGACCATCATCAGATCGGCCAGCTCGTCGATGATGATGGCGATGTAAGGCATCTTCTCGAGGTTCGGGTCCGCTGCCGCCAGCTTATTGAAGGACTTGATGTCGCGGACGTTGTTCTCCGCGAAGAGGTGGTAGCGGCGCTCCATCTCCTGCACTGCGCCGCCCAGTGCGCCGGCCGCCTTGCGGGGCTCGGTGACGACGGGCATCAGCAGGTGGGGGATGCCGTTGTACTCAGCCAGCTCGACGACCTTGGGGTCGATGAGCAGGAGCTTGACGTCCTCGGGGCTGGAGCGGAACAGCAGGCTCATGATGATGCTGTTGACGCAGACCGATTTACCGCTGCCGGTGCTGCCCGCGATGAGCAGATGGGGCATCTTGCACAGGTCGGCCACCTGGGCCACACCGGCGATGTCCTTGCCCAGCGCAATGCCCATCGGCGAGGTCATCCGCAAAAAGCTCTGGCTCTCGAAGACGCTGCGGATGTAGACCGGCGTTTTCTTATGGTTCGGCACCTCGATGCCCACGGCAGGCTTGCCGGGGATGGGAGCCTCCATGCGGACATCGGCCACCGCCAGGTTCAGGGCGATGTCGTCCGCCAGCGAAGTGATGCGGCTTATCTTGACGCCCGCCATGGGCTGGACTTCATACCGGGTGACCGACGGGCCGCGGGAAATATCCAGCACACGGGTGCGGACGCCGAAACTTTCCAGCGTGTCCACCAGCTTCTGGGCGTTGGCTTTCAGCTCGTCTTCTGCTCCGGAGTCGCTTTCCTCCGGGGCGCGCTCGAACAGCTCGATGGACGGGTACTGATACTGGAAGCTCTCCTCCGTCTCCGCCTCTTCGGCGGGGGCGTTCGCGGCCTGCTCCTCGGAGACAGCGGGCTTTTCCATGGCGGCTGCCACCAGCGTATTAAGGTCTTTTTCCTCCACCGGGTCGCTGGTGATGCTGATCCAGCCGTCCTCATCCGGCTCAGAGCGGAACGCCACCGCATTCTCGGCGCTGACCGGCTGCGGGGCCGGTCCCGGAGTCGGGGTCAGATCATAGAGCGGGATGCCGAAGGAGAGCGGCGGCTCAGGCGCGGGCTGCTGTTCCGGCTCTTCTGCCGGGGCGGCGGGCGTGACGGTAGGTGTCACCGTCGGCTCGGGCTGGGCCGTGAAGAAGTCCTCGGCGGCGGTATCCACAGCGTCCGGGACGATGGGCGTCACAGTGGCGCGGATGGGCGCACGGCGGAGCGGGTCCATGCCGAAGGTGCCGCCGGGGCCGAGGATGATGGGCTCGATGGGCTCACTGCCGCCCTCGGTGACGGTGGTATGGTCAGGGCCTAAATCAATATCAAAGGGCGCACGGGGCCGGGGCTTTTCCACCTGTACAGGGGCAGGCTCGGGCTGAGGCGGGGTCTGCGCTTCCGGTGCGGGCGCAGGGGCAGGCTCTGCCTGTTCGCCGCCCTGCATCACCTGATGGCCCCAGTGGAAGACGCCAGCCAGCCAGCCGGGAGGCTGGATATGGAAGGCGGGCGCGGCAGGCTCTTCGCCGCCGCAGCAGTCCTCGCCTTCGCCCGCTTCGTCTTCCGGCAGATCGTCGCCATAGTCCTCGTATTCCTCCGCCTCGGCCTCCTCGGCGGCGCGTTCTGCCAGACGCTCAGCCCGGCGAGCGGCATTCTGCTCGTGGACGGCAAGGCCCTTTTCGTGGACGCTGCCGCCCACGTTGCAGAGCCACTGCCAGCACTCGGCGGGCGTAACGTCAAAAATGTACAGGCTGGCGCAGGCCGCCAGCGCCGCCATGACCAGATTGGCGGCGGGTCTGCCGCAGAGCAGCAGGAGCGTCCCGCCCAGCACAGCGCCCAGCGCACCGCCCGAGAGCCATGCGCTCATACCATTATGATAACAGGCGGCAGTCATCTGCGCGGCGGTCTGGTCGGTGGGGATGTCAGAAAAGACGATGACCGTGCCGCTGGCGAAGATGAGCCCCAGCACCAGCTTGGCGATATGGGGCAGAAGGTCTTCGCCCCGGGTGTAGAGGATGGCCAGATAGCACAGCGCTGCGCCCAGCACGAAGCTTCCGCAGCCGAACACGCCGAACAGGACATCGTGCATCGTGCGCCAAGCCGAGCTGCCCGGCACGAAAGCCAGCGCCATGAGCACCAGCCCCGCAAACAGGGTGATGAGCCCCGCGGGCATCCGGTCCTGTGTCCGGTTCTTGCGGCGCGAGGCTGTGCTGCGCCCGGAGGTCTTGCGTTTTCTCTTTGCCATGTTTCCTAAAACCCGTTCCTTATTTTATATCATGAAGCAGGGCGCGCTCAGGGCGGCTCTGTCGGTGACGATGGAAGAATTTCGATACTACTCGATTCTTTCATTGTACCACGGGAAAAGTCAAATGGCAATTTATTTCCCCTCGATTTCTCGGTAGAGCCATGCCAGCGCATCCGACAGCCCGCCCAGCTCATCGATAAGCTTTTCCCGCACGGCTTTTCGGCCATCCAGCACGGTGCCGACGTCCATGACCAGCTCGCCCGTGCGCATCATCAGCTCAGTATAGCGCTTCTCCGAAATGCCGCTGTGGGACGCCACGAAGCCGGTGATGCGCTCCTGCATCTGCTCGAACCAGCGCATGGTCTGCGGCACGCCCAATATCATGCCGGAATGGCGGACGGGGTGGACCGTCATGGTGGCAGTAGGCACGATGAAGCTCCGCTGGGCGCTGACGGCCAGCGGGATGCCGATGGAGTGGCCCCCGCCCAGCACCACCGCCGCACTGGGCTTGGAGATGCTGGCGATGAGCTCCGCCAACGCAAGCCCCGCCTCCACATCCCCGCCCACGGTGTTGAGCAGGACCAGCAGACCCTCAATGGCGGGGTCCTCCTGCACGGCCACCAGCTGGGGGATGACGTGCTCATACTTGGTGGTCTTCTGTCCCTGAGGCGCTTCCACATGGCCCTCCACCTGCCCGATGACCGTCAGGCAGTGGATGGCGTGAGCTCCCCGGGTACGATAAACGCTGCCCATATCCTCGATCTGCTCTTTTTCCAGCCGCTGCTGCTCCACGGGGACGTTCTTCTCTTCCTGTGACATTCTGCGCATCCTCCTTTTTGCTTCATTTCAGCTTGTCCGGCATTCCTGCCGGTTATACTTCGGTAAAGATTTCTTTTCTTTCTCAAAAAAATGTGCCAAATGGTTTGACATTCTGTCTTCGCGCTGTATACTTTATACTAGAGATAAGATTGTCAAATATGTATCATTATTGTACAAGAAAGTACAAATCTTTTGCCGGAGCACCCTGCCGCTGCGCACTTCTCCCCGGCAATGCTGCGGATAAAAAGAAAGGAGACCCCCTATGAACACTCCCGGCAAAGCTTCTCTGCCCGTCATCAAGCGCCTGCCCAAATACTATCGCTACCTGCGCACCCTGAAGAACGACGGCATCACCAGCATCTCGTCCCGTGAGCTGGCCGCCCAGATGGGTACCACTGCCTCTCAGGTGCGGCAGGACTTCAACTGCATCGGCGACGTGAATGGCCGTCAGGGCATCGGCTACTCGGTGGAGAACCTGCTGAGCATCCTTGAGCATCTGCTCTTTGGCAACGGCGACCTCCTGCCCACCATCCTCATCGGCTGCGGCCGTCTGGGCAAGGCTGTGAGCCGCTTCATCACCACCGACACCAACGGCTACAAGCTCATCGCCGCCTTCGACAACGCCCCCGACGAGGTGGGCAAAGAGATCAACGGCATCCAGATCTTACACAGCGACGAGCTGGAAGCTTTCTGCGCCGAGCACCACCCCGAGGTGGCTGTACTCTGTCTGCCCCGCAGCGGCGCAGAGGAGATCAGCGGCCGTCTGGTGGCTCTGGGCATTCAGGGCTTCTGGAACTTCTCCCACTACGATCTGTCTGTCTCCTACCCCGACGTGGTGGTGGAGAACGTCCACCTCGGCGACAGCCTGATGAGCCTGGGCTACCGGCTGCGCAATCAGGACTGAGCAGATACGATCGATAATACAGGCCCTCTCCGTCAGGCTTTGGCTGAGAGAGTCCTTTCATGAGGAGACTTTTTCGACATGGCAAAGCTTTATTTCCGTTACGGCGCAATGAACAGCGGCAAGAGCACCGCGCTGATGCAGGTGGCCCACAACTACGAGGAGCAGGGGATGCGGGTGCTCATCCTCAAGCCGAAGGTGGACACCAAGGGCAGCGGCGACCTCGTGAGCCGTCTGGGCGTCCGCCGCCCTGCCGACCTGCTGGTGCCGCCGGACATGGACCTGGTGGAGGCCGTCCGGGCCGCCAGCAGCGAGGGCCGGCCTCTGGCCTGTGTGCTCTGCGACGAGAGTCAGTTCCTCACCGCCGAGCAGGCCGAGCAGCTGTTCATGGTGACGGTAGAGCTGAACATCCCCGTCATCTGCTACGGCCTGCGCTCCGACTTCTCCCTCAAGGGCTTCCCCGGCTCCACCCGGCTTCTGGAGCTGGCTCACACCATCGAGGAGATGAAGACCATCTGCACCTGCGGCCGCAAGGCCACCTGCAACTGCCGCAAGGTCAACGGCCGCTTCGTCTTTGAGGGCGAACAGGTAGCCATCGACCTTGAGAACGACGTCCAGTACGTCAGCATGTGTCCCCAGTGCTATTTCCGGGAGCGCAGCGCTTTCTACGCCGCCCGTCGGTGACTCTTTTTCCTGATTTTATGCCGTCCGCACGCCGGGCGGCATTTTTGTATCTTTTCTGCATCCGTGATATATCAGTCGCGGCCTGATTCGCGCGTTTTTTGCGCTATTGATATATCAGCTCGGGGCCGGAACTTTCTGTTATCGTTGCTTTTGATGTATACAACGCTCTTTCAACAAATTTTGCCTCGGCTACAAAATTCTTGCAATTCAGGCCAATCTTCTCCTGTTGCATCCCAGTTTTCTATGCAAATCGTTGAAGTATACAAGTTGCACAGTTTTTCGGTCCAAGTTTATTCATTATGGCAATGACGTCAAAACCGGGCAAAAAATAAGCGCAATATTTGTACGTTTTCTGCCGCTATCACTACAATTTGCATCTTTCTTTTTTTTCTTGCCTTTGGTATTATATTTGTATACAACGGATGCTTTGCAGAGGCGTCCGTGCAAGAAGATGTTTTCTACATAGGAGGAGAACGAAAATGAGCAAGGCAATTTCTCGTCGTGACTTTCTGAAGGTCTCTGGCGCTGTGGGTGCTGCCGGCCTGCTGGCCGCCTGCGGCGGTTCCAGCAACGCTGGTTCTACCGCCACTTCCACTGCCGCTTCTTCCGCCGCAGCTTCCGTGGCCGGCCTGTCTTCCGACCCCGTCACCCTGACCATGAGCTGGTGGGGCGGCGAGTCCCGTCACAACGCTTACCAGGAGGCCATCAAGGCTTTCTCTGCTGAGCACAGCACCATCACCGTCAACCCCACCTTCGCTGCATGGTCCGGCTGGGAGGACACCATGTCCACCAAGTTCGCAGGCGGTGTCGCTGAGGATGTCTGCCAGATCAACTGGAACTGGCTGTACAACTACTCCAAGAACGGCCAGACCTTCATCGACCTGAACAGCGTCTCCGAGTACCTCGACCTGACTCAGTGGGATGAGGCCAAGCTGGCTGCCTGCAACGTGGCAAACGCTCAGCAGTGCGTACCCGTCTCCATGACCGGCCGTATCTTCTACTGGAACAAGACCACCTTCGACAAGGCCGGCATCTCCTTCCCCACCACTCTGGACGAGCTGATGGCTGCCGGCAAGACCTTCCAGGAGAAGCTGGGCGATGACTACTATCCCCTGCACCTGGGCGCATACGACCGTATGATCCTGATGGTGTTCTACCTCGAGAGCAAGTACGGCAAGGACTGGGCAGACCCCACCACCTCTACCCTGAACTACGATGCCGACCAGATCGCTGAGGGCATCGACTTCATCAAGAGCCTGGTCGAGGGCCACGTCATCATGAGCCTGCCCACCTACTACGGCTCCAACGGCGACAACGCCGCTCACCAGTCCACCGAATGGATCACCGGCAAGCTGGCCGGCTGCTTCGAGTGGGACTCCTCCGCTACCAAGTACGCTGACGCTCTGGACGAGGAGAACAAGGCTGGCTTCACCGTCGGCGAGGAGATCAAGTTCGGCGATTACAACGGCGGCTTCTCCAAGGTCTCCATGGGTCTGGCCATCACCAAGACCTGCGAGCATCCCGCAGAGGCAGCTACCCTCATCAACTTCCTGCTGAACGAGACCGCAGGTGCCGAGATCATGGGCTCCGAGTGCGGTATCCCCGCCTCCAAGGCTGGTCTGGCTGCTGCTCAGGGCGCCGGCAAGATCAAGGAGCTGGTGGCTGAGGCAAACGGCAAGGTCATGGCCTTCGTTTCCAACCAGCTCGACCCCCTGTTCGAGTCCAACGACCTGAAGGCTACCGGCACCGGTGTCTATCAGGAAGTGTTCGACACTCTGGATTACGACAATGTTTCCGGCGCTGACCTGGTCGATACCCTGCTGGACGGCATGGAGTCTGTCGGCTACACCGTCTGATTTCCGCCTCACGGACTTTTTGCGGCCCGCACACGCGCGGTGTTGACAACGGGCCGCCCCGCATAAAAGAGTCTTGCAAGGGGCATCCCTTCCACCTACGGACGGATGCCCCTTTTTTGCAAGACGGTGATGACATTTTTTTGACAAAAATGTGTCCAAACTATTGTGCGGCGTACGAGACATATCCTTATAAAAGGAGGATTCCCGGATGAAAGAAAGCAAAGCGCCCTCTCTCGGGCGTACCCCGGCCCAGAAGTTTTTTGACAAATGGCAGGGCCTGTTCTACCTGATCCCCTGGATCATCGGCTTCGTCGTCTTCAAGGCCATTCCGTTCGGCCAGTCTCTGTACTACAGCTTTACGGATATGGACTTCTTCAACGGCATCCATCAGTATGGCATCATGAACTATGTGGACGCCTTCTCCACTCCCAAGATCACCAAGGCGCTCATCACCACCTTCAAGTACAGCTTCATCACTGTGCCTCTGAAGCTGGTCTTCGCACTGTTCATCGCCTACATCCTGAACTTCAAGATCGCCTGCGTGAACGTGTTCCGCACCGTCTACTACATCCCCTCCATCCTCGGCGGCTCTGTTGCGATCGCCGTGCTGTGGAAGGCCGTGTTCCGTGATGACGGTCTGGTCAACACCCTCATCCGCATGCTGACCTTCGGCCACTTCCAGGGTCCTTCCTGGCTGAGCGACCCCAGCTACGCACTGTGGATCATCTGCTTCCTGCGTATCTGGCAGTTCGGCTCTGCCATGGTGCTGTTCCTCGCCGCTCTGAAGGGCGTGCCGGCCGACCTGTATGAGGCCGCCACCATCGACGGCGCTGGCAAATGGAAGCAGTTCTTCTCCATCACCGTCCCGATGATCACCCCCATCATCTTCTACAACCTGGTCACTCAGATCTGCCAGGCTTTCCAGGAGTTCAATGGCCCGTTCATCATCACCAACGGCGGTCCCCGCGGTTCCACCACCCTCATCTCCATTCTGGTCTACAACTACGCATTCAAGTCCAACCAGATGGGCATGGCTTCCGCACTGGCATGGATCATGTTCGTCATCGTCTGCATCCTGACGATCATCGCCTTCACCAGCCAGAAAAAGTGGGTCTACTACTCGGATGAAAGGTAAGGTGTGACAGTATGGGAATGAAAGCTTCTAACGCCATCGCGACGTTTTTCAAGTACTTCGTCCTAATCCTGGTGGGCCTCATCATGATCTATCCCCTGCTGTGGATGATCAGCGCCACCTTTAAGGACAACAGCGAGATCTTCGCAGGCATCGGCCTGTGGATCAAGAACCCCACTCTGGAGGGCTACAAGAACGCGCTGAACAACTTCGGCGGTTCCATCAACATCCTGCAGGCCATGCTGAACACTTACAGCTACGTCCTGCCCAAGGTCATCTGCACCGTGGTCTCCTCCTGCATTGCAGCTTACGGCTTTGGCCGCTTCGACTTCCCGGGCCGGAAGATCCTGTTCAGCATCATGCTGGCCACCCTGTTCCTGCCCCAGGTCGTCCTGAACGTGCCTCAGTTCCTGCTGTACACCAAGTTCGGCTGGGTCAACAGCCCGTTCTATCTGGCCATCTGGGTCCACTGCGCATTCGCAACTGAGACCTACTTCGTCTACCAGCTGGTGC
>ERZ773144.3532-NODE-3532-length-10774-cov-65.265603_pt1 | contig 10774 bp, 6 predicted proteins | sample MGYA00580849_ERZ773144 | MGnify/ENA primary metagenome ERZ773144 (study PRJEB29015, sample SAMEA2737861) | human gut metagenome | biome: human gut; feature: human-associated habitat; material: faeces | place: China | collected 2012 ...
AAAAAGAGCGCAAAAAGCACAAGAAAGCGTAGAAAAAGAAAGGAAACCACCATGAAAAAGAACAGCGCATTCCGCCGGGCAGCAGCTCTGATGGTAGCGTTGAGCATCACAGTGTCTCTGGCGGCTCCGGCCTTTGCAGACATTTACTATATCGACGACGGCGATATTACCATCACCAAAGATGAGCATGGCCAGACCGTCCAACAGAACGGAACGACCAAGGATGACAGTGGTGAGATCATCATCACCACCCGTGAGCAGACCATCACCACGCAGGAGAGCGACCTGGAAGGCCCTGCAGCAGAGGACACCGGCTTTGGCCCTGTGGTGGAGGACAACTACCAGCCCGCTGCCCCGGCCCAGCCGGAGGACGCTGAGGAGCCGAAGGACGCCGACCAGCCGGAGAGCACTGAGGAACCGAAAGCTGCAGACCAGCCGGAAGGCACAGACCAGCCGGAGGGCGCTGACCAGCCGGAGGGCGCTGACCAGCCGGAAAGCACTGATCAGCCGAAGGATGCCGACCAGCAGGAAAGCGCTGACCAGCAGGAAAGCGCCGGGCAGCAGGCCCAGCCCCAGCAGGCAGCCCCGGCTGCTGCCCCTGCAGCCCCGACTTTGGTGAACGGAAAGGGAAATGGCTTTTTTGGCAACACCATTACGGTGATCAACAAAGTTGCCAATACGGTGCTGAACCTCACCCTGAGAGACGTAAAGATCGATGTGAGCGATGAAGACGAAAAGACCGCCCTGAGCGTTCAGGGAGATGGCAATGTGGAGATCGAGCTGGACGGCGATAACGAGCTGAAAAGCGGCTTTGTCAGGGCGGGCCTTGAAAAAAACACCTCTGAAGGCACGCTGACCCTGAAGGACGATAATAAAGACGGCAGCCTGAAGGCTACCGGTGGCGATTATGGTGCCGGCATCGGCGGCAGCATGAACAATGGAACGAACAAGATCACCATCAAAGGCGGCACGGTGGAGGCTAAGGGTGGCCTATATGGTGCCGGCATCGGCGGCGGCGTCGGCATCGGCGGCGGCATCGGCGGCGGCGGCGAAGACATCACCATCAAGGGCGGCAGGGTGACTGCTACCGGTGGCGATTATGGTGCCGGCATCGGCGGCGGCAGCGGCAAAAACATCACCATCAAGGGCGGCAGGGTGACTGCTACCGGTGGCGATTATGGTGCCGGCATCGGCGGCGGTATCATTGGCAGCGGCGAAAACATCACCATCACCGGCGGCGAGGTGAAGGCTACCGGTGGCGCTAATGGTGCCGGCATCGGCGGCGGCGACGGCAGCGGCGGCAGCAATGTCACCGTGAGCGGAGCCGCTCAGGTGACGGCGACGGCCGGCAAGGGCAGTCGCTACGCCGGTGCCGGTGCTACCATCGGTGGCGGCGGCAGCAGCACGCAGGATTCTGATGGTAACACCGTCCCCACCCCCGGCACGGAGATCCAGGCGGACATCAGCGGCCTGACCACCGGCTACATCCACCACATCATCTACGAGCAGGACGGCACCACCATAAAGAAGGAGTGGTGGGAGTTCGCGCGCCCCAAGCCCAACCCGGAGGACCCGAATGCCCCGGCGGAGGAGAGCAATGAGGTGGACCTGGGTACCCCCCTCCTCCATGTGGAGACGCTGGAGGGCGGCCCTCTTCCCTTTAACGCCCGGCAGCAGGGCAGCACCCTGCGGGTGACGTCCAACACACTGGCCGCTCGGCTCCACGGCACCCGGCAGGCGCTGGAGGCCCTGCGGGAGCAGGGGGTGGAGCAGATCCAGTTTGTCACCACCCTCAAAACGACCACCCTGTCGGTGGCAGAGCTGCTGGCAGAGGGTGGCAGCTGGTTTGCCCTGGAGCACGACGGCCTTGTGAGCCGGCGGCTGAGCGCAGCTCAGGCCGAGAGCCTGAAGTGCTGGATGCGCTAAAAAAATACAGACCCCTTACAGGGGCCGCCTTGGGAAATCACCCGGGGCGGCCCCTTTTTTGTATCATGAAAACCACCCGCTAGGCGAGTGGTTCAGTAAAAGACTTCTTATGAAAAACCCCCGGCTCCGCCGGGGGATATTTATTGTCCCCCATGGAACGTCATTCAAAATAATCGGCGTACTCCTCGGTGAGCTTACTGCCCAGACGGCGGATGCCGCCGTAAAGGTGGCGTTCCACCAGCGGTTCAAAGGCCGCCAGGTCGCACCGCTCGATGGCGTCGATGAGATTGTGATGGTCGGCCACCACCTCGGCGAGCCCGCCGGTGGTCAGGGTGTCCAGCATCCGGAAGCGGCTGTAGTCGGCGTGGGCGTTCTGCAGCGTCCGCCAGAGATACATCTTGCCCATAGCAGAAAACCACGTCTCGTGGAGCAGGGTATCGGCCTCATAGAGACGGTTGAAGTCCAGTGTTTCGGCCTTGGCCAGCTCGTCGTAGGCGGCGGCACGCTGGCGGATGAGGGCGCGGTGCTCCGGTGTGCAGTGGGGCGCAAAGTCCCGCAGGACCCGGGCTTCTACCGCGATGCGCTCATAGATCAGCTCGTCCACGATGTCCCGGTTCAGCCGGGTGACGGTGGTGCCTTTGTACGGCACGATCTTCACCAGCCCGTTCTCCTGTAACCGCTGCAGCACCACCCGGATGAGGGAGCGGGGCGCGCCGAAGCGGGTGCAGAGCGGGTTTTCGCTCAGCGAACAGCCGGGCCGGAGGGTCAGATCGATGATCTCCCGCTCGAGGACGGCGTATATTTCAGAATCTGTTTTATACTGTTGTTCCATTGTCGTTTTCCTGTCTGATGCCCCAAGCGGGCCATGTCCCGGGGACCGGGAGGCGGAAGTCCATTACCTTTCCGGTGTCGGGATGGATGAAGCGGAGCCGTGCGCTCTGGAGCGCAATGTCTCCCTTGATGCGGCTGCCGTATTTGCCGTCGCCCCAGAGCGGGTGGCGGCGGGACGCGAACTGCACCCGGATCTGGTGGGTGCGCCCGGTGTGGAGGGTGATGTCCGCGAGGCTGGCGCTGCCGTCCGGGGCGGAGGCAGAAATGCGATATTCCAGCACAGCCTCCTTCACGCCCTTGCGCGGACGGCTTACCGGAAAAACACGGCCTTTCCGGCTGTCCTTGAATAAGTAGTCCCGCAGGACGCCTTCGGCGGGCAGCTTCTCGTCCGGCCCGCCTGCGATGAGGGCGCGGTATTGTTTCACGAAAGGCGGCGCGTCCGGCGTACCGGCGTCAGGCTCGGCCCGGCCATCCTGTTCGGCATAAACCTGCTGGCTCTGTGTCACCTGTCGGCTGAGGGCGGCGGCTGCCTGCGGAGTCTTTGCATAGACCATCAGACCCGACACGCCGGTGTCCAGCCGGTGGATGACGCCCACATAGGCGTCGGGCCTGTCCCAGAGCTTCCGAAGGGCGGAGGGTACGCCGTCCTCGCTGGAAAGCCCGGCGGGCTTGTCCAGAACCACGAGGGCTGTATCTTCGTAGAGTATCACAGCCTGCCCTCGTCCACCAGCGCCTTGAGCTTGAGCACGCCCGCGATGGTCTTGCCGTCCTTGATCTCGCCGCTCATGACCATCTCGTAGGCTTTTGCCAGCGGGATGCGGTCAGGCGTCAGGAACTCGTCATCGTCCAGATGCATCTGGGTGGTGTGCAGGCCGGTGGCCACCCACATGTAGATGATCTCGGTGTCATAGCCCACCGTGGGGTAGAACTCGCCCAGCGGGGTGTAGTGGTCGGCGGTCAGGCCGCACTCTTCGCCCAGCTCCCGCTTGGCGGCTTCAAAGGGGTCTTCGCCCTTTTCCAGCTTGCCGGCGGGCAGCTCCCACAGCTCCTGCTGCATGGCGTAGCGGAACTGGCGCACCATGCAGAGGGTGCCGTCCTCAAAATACGGTACGATGCAGGCCCCGCCGTGGTGGTGGACCACCTCCCGGATAGAAGTCTCACCGTTTTCCAGCAGAGCCACGTCTTTGGTCAGCGTGACCACCCGGCCCTCAAAGAGAACTTCGCTCGAGAGCGTCTTTTCAAAATGTGCAGCATCCATCGTTTTGTGCCTGTCCTTCCCTGCGCTGTGCGGCGCATGATACTATAGATAAAGTTTACGGCAGAATCTGTACAAATGTCAATTATAAATTTAGAATTTTGTAAGAAAAAGCCTCATGGATACTGGATTTTGGAGCATAACACCGTCATGGATGCAGCAAAGAACACATCTGTAAAAAAGCGCTAAAAAATTTCTTGAATTTTTGTTGTGTTTTTACAGTCGGTTTGCGTTGCCTTTACCGGCGGAATTTGCTATTATATTAGATGAGCAATAGTGCCTTCATGGGGTTCTCCGGCCCCGGGCAGGGCTATTGCCCTTGATGAGCGTGTGCTTTTGTGGAGTTCTCCGGCTCCGGCGAAGTGCGGCGCTTATCAGTTGAGCAATACGTTTTTCAAAGGAGTTCTCCGGCTCCGGTAAAAAGACGTTTGCCCCGCGCAGAAGGTACCAAATTCTGAATGGAGGAAGAAAAATGCCTAGAGCAAAGCAAACCATGGATGGCAATACCGCTGCCGCTCATGTAGCATATGCCTACACGGACGTGGCTGCCATCTACCCCATTACCCCCTCTTCTCCGATGGCTGACTCTGTGGACCAGTGGTCCGCTCAGGGCCTGAAGAACATCTTCGGCAACCAGGTCAAGGTCGTCGAGATGGAGTCTGAGGCAGGCGCTGCAGGCGCTGTGCACGGCTCTCTGGGTGCAGGTGCTGTTACCACCACCTTCACCGCTTCTCAGGGCCTGCTGCTGATGATCCCCAATATGTACAAGATCGCTGCTGAGCAGCTGCCCTGCGTGTTCGATGTTTCTGCACGTACCGTTGCTACCCAGTCCCTGAACATCTTCGGTGATCACAGCGACGTTATGGCATGCCGCCAGACCGGCTTCGCAATGCTGGTCGAGAGCAGCGTGCAGGAAGTCATGGACCTGTCCCCTGTTGCCCATCTGGCAGCAATCGAGGGCAGAGTTCCCTTCCTGAACTTCTTCGACGGCTTCCGTACTTCTCACGAGTACCAGAAGATCGAGAAGTGGGATTACGCCGACCTGAAGGAAATGTGCAACATGGAGGCTGTCGAGGAGTTCCGTGCAAAGGCTCTGAACCCCGAGCATCCCAAGATGCGCGGTTCCCACGAGAATGGCGACGTGTTCTTCCAGCATCGTGAGGCCTGCAACTCTGTCTACGACGCACTGCCCGCAGTCGTCGAGAAGTACATGGCCAAGATCAACGAGAAGCTGGGCACCAACTACGACCTGTTCAACTACTACGGCGCACCCGATGCCGATCGCGTCATGATCGCTATGGGCTCTGTCTGCGACGTTGCTGACGAGGTCATCGATTACCTGAACGCTAAGGGCGAGAAGGTCGGTATCGTCAAGGTCCGCCTGTACCGTCCCTGGGTGTCCTCCGCTCTGCTGAAGGTCCTGCCTGCTACCGCTAAGAAGGTCGCAGTTCTGGACCGCACCAAGGAGCCCGGCTCTCTGGGCGAGCCCCTGTACCTGGATGTCGCAGCTACCCTGCGTGAGGCTGGCAAGAATGATGTCATCCTGACCGGCGGCCGTTACGGTCTGGGCAGCAAGGACACTCCCCCGTCCTCCATCTTCGCTCTGTTCAAGGAGCTGGAGAAGGATCAGCCGAAGGAGCGCTTCACCCTCGGTATCACCGATGATGTCACCGGCCTGTCTCTGCCTGAGGTCAAGCCCGCTCCCATCACCGCAGCAGCTGGCACCAAGGAGTGCAAGTTCTGGGGTCTGGGCGGCGACGGTACCGTCGGTGCTAACAAGAACTCCGTCAAGATCATCGGCGACCACACTGATAAGTATGTTCAGGCATACTTCCAGTATGACTCCAAGAAGACCGGCGGCGTGACCATCAGCCACCTGCGTTTCGGCGACAAGCCCATCCGCAGCCCCTACTACATCAACCAGGCTGACTTCGTGGCCTGCCACAACCCCGCTTACATCCACATGGGCATGAAGATGGTCCAGGATGTCAAGCCCGGCGGCGTGTTCATGATCAACTGCCAGTGGAACGATGAGGAGCTGGGCCATCACCTGAACGCTGAGGCCAAGAAGTACATCGCTGACAACAACATCCAGCTGTACACCATCAACGCGATCGATAAGGCTATCGAGATCGGTATGGGCAAGCGCACCAATACCATCCTGCAGTCCGCTTTCTTCAAGCTGGCTGACGTTATGCCCATCGAGGACGCCGTCAACTTCATGAAGCAGGCAGCTCAGAAGAGCTACGGCAAGAAGGGTCAGGACGTCGTTGAGATGAACTGGAAGGCCATCGATGCCGGTGTTGACGCCATCCACAAGGTGGACGTCCCCGCTTCCTGGTCCAACCCCGAGGCCGATCCCGCTCCGAAGGAGCTGGCTGGCCGTCCCGCGCTGGTCAAGCAGATCCGCGACGTCATGGAGCCCATCGCTCGTATGGACGGCGACAGCCTGCCCGTCTCTGCTTTCGTTGCTAACGCAAACGGCGAGTGGGAGCAGGGTGCTTCTGCTTACGAGAAGCGCGGCACCGCTGTGAACGTCCCCGAGTGGGATGCTTCCAAGTGTGTTGGCTGCAACCAGTGCGCATTCGTGTGCTCTCACGCAACCATCCGTCCCTTCCAGCTGACCGCTGACGAGCTGGCAGCAGCTCCCGCACAGACCAAGAGCCGCGACAACAAGCCCGCTAACGAGTACAAGTTCGTTATGGCTGTGTCTCCTCTGGACTGCATGGGCTGCGGCGAGTGTGTCACCGTCTGCCCCACCAAGGCTATCCAGATGGTTCCTCAGGAGTCTCAGGCCGATCAGCAGGCAGTCTTCGACTACTGCGTCGCCAACATCTCCAAGAAGCCCTCTAAGTTCGCAGACGACACCGTCATCGGCTCTCAGTTCAACCAGCCGCTGCTGGAGTTCTCTGGCTCCTGCGCAGGCTGTGCTGAGACCTCTTACGCACGTCTGATCACCCAGCTGTTCGGCGAGAAGATGTACATCTCCAACGCCACCGGCTGCTCCTCTATCTGGGGCGGTACTGCTTCCATCTCTCCGTACACTGTCAACAAGGACAGTGGCCACGGTCCTGCATGGTGCAACTCCCTGTTCGAGGATAACGCAGAGCACGGCCTGGGCCTGTATCTGGGCCAGAAGACCGTCCGTGAGAACCTGATCAAGCGCATCGCTGAGGTTGCTGGTTCTGACAAGGCTTCTGCTGAGCTGAAGGCTGCCTTTGACGAGTTCATGGCAACCAAGAACAACACCAAGGCGAACGATGCCCCCGCCAAGGCTCTGATCGCTGAGCTGGAGAAGGCTGCTGCCGCTGGCTGCGCCGAGTCCGCTGAGATCCTGAAGAGCAAGGAGTTCATCGCCAAGAAGTCCGTCTGGATCTTCGGTGGTGACGGCTGGGCATACGACATCGGCTTCGGCGGTCTGGACCACGTCCTGGCTTCCGGCGAGGATGTCAACGTCATGGTCTTCGATACTGAGATGTACTCCAACACCGGCGGACAGGCATCCAAGGCCTCCAACATCGGCGAGGTCTGCCAGTTCGCTGCTGCTGGTAAGGAGATCAGCAAGAAGAGCCTGTCTGAGATCGCTATGACCTACGGTTACATCTATGTTGCTCAGATCGCTCTGGGCGCTAACATGAACCAGGCTGTCAAGGCTATCGCAGAGGCTGAGGCATATCCCGGCCCCTCCCTCATCATCGGCTACGCTCCCTGCGAGCTGCACGGTGTTAAGGGCGGCATGACCAACTGCCAGAACGAGATGAAGAAGGCAGTTGAGGCTGGTTACTGGAACCTGTTCACCTTCAATCCGGCCAACAAGGCTCAGGGCAAGAACCCCTTCACCCTGACCTCCAAGGCTGTGGATGCCGAGAAGTATCAGGCCCTGCTGGCAAACGAGACCCGTTACAGCCGCCTGACTCGTGCATTCCCGGATCGTGCAAAGCAGCTGTTCGCTCGCAACGAGCAGGTCGCAAACGACCGTTACGAGCATCTGACCCGCCTGGTCGAGCTGTACAAGTAAACCAAAGTTCTTTTGACTCTGGCTGGAATTTTGCCGCAGCGGCACCTTAGTCCCGAAAGGGCGGCTGCTCCGTGCTGGCGATTACTGCGCAACGCAGCAGTACGAAACTGTGGCCCCGGCCAGAGAAGAAATAACAGGCTTATTTCTACGCAGAGACTGGAGCTTTGTACTCCAAACTGATTTCAACTCTCTGCCCGCCTCCGAACGCGTCGGGGCGGGCAGAGCCTGAAATACCAAAGCGCCCGCGAGGGTCCTTGAAAGCATACTTCGCGTGTGTCAGGAGCATAAGGTCTGTTCGCAGATACCTTGCCCCGCCTGCTGCATAAGACCTGCTTGCAGGGATCTTGCCGCAGTCAAAAACGGATCCCGTTTTTAGCGCCCCGCTCACTGGAAACAGTGTCCGGGGCGTATTTTTGTGTCTTTTACACTTTCTTCATAGGTTTTTCATGAAATCCGGTGCGGAATCTGCTATACTACAGCCATAAGGATTCGGGGCCGCAACCGATTCCTTGTACATGATTCCTCCTCACACCAAAGCAATATCCAAACACAGCGCCCTTTCCGGTGAAGCCGCAAGCACCGGAGAGGGCGCTGTGCGTTTTTCTGCGTCAATATTCCGGAAATGGACGCCTTACAGGGTTGACCGGGCATTTGAGTGGAGATATAATAAACCTGTAGGCTAAGAAACTTAGTAAAACGAATTTGTGGAGGTGAACGCAGGACAATGGACCCGGATCATAGTCGAAGACGATGGAATGATGCGGCCGGAGCGACCGCGAAAGGTGCTGCGTTCGCCTTTTTTGTACGCTGAACAGCGGAGTATCCGCTGTCCGGCTGCCGTACAAAAGAGGCGCAGCTTTGCGCGTGCAGATGGGCAGTGCGGCCCGGGGTCTGCGGCGCAGGAGCGGCGCTTTTTGCGATGATGCGGCTGTGTCCTCCTGAGACAGAAAAGAGGAGGAACACAAATGGAAGAAAAAAAGAAGACCCCGGAGCGCGAAGAGGAACAGGCTCTTCCGGTGCAGGAGCTGCCCACGGATATTCCCGCTGAGGTGCGCCAGAAACTGGCCGAAGACCTGAACGAGCAGGCCACCGAAGACCTCAAGCAGGACGTCCGCGAGGCCGAAAAAGAGGAGGCCAACGACGAAGAAGTCAAGGCCAACCCCGAGATGCTGACCAAGAGCCGTCTGCTCAAGCTGCTCGTCAAGAAGCAGTACGTCAAGCTGCGCGAAGTGACTGAGGAAGAGCAGCCCGCCGACCTGGCCGAGCTGCTGGAAGAGCTGGACGAGAACAACCGCCTCGTGGTGTTCCGTCTGCTGAAAAAGGACGTTGCAACGGAAGCATTCGCCTATATGTCCGATGAGGCCCGCGACGACCTCGTGAATGCTTTCTCCGACGTCGAGCTGGTAAGCGCCATCGAAGATATGAGCCTTGACGACGCCGCCGACCTGCTGGAAGATATGCCCGCAGGCGTGGTCAAGCGGGTGCTGGAAAAGTCGTCCCGCCAGACCCGTGAGAGCCTGAACAAGCTGCTGAACTACCCCGAGAGCTCTGCCGGCAGCCTGATGACCCCCGAATACGTCCGTCTGCGGCAGGAGATGACCGTCGGTGACGCCTTCGCCGCTATCCGCAAGCAGGGCGAGAACGCTGAGACGGTCTACACCTGCTATGTGGTGGAGCGCAACCGCCTGCTGGGCGTCGTGTCGGCCCGCAGCCTGCTGCTGTCTGACCCCTCTACCCCCATCGTGGACATCATGGACGACAATGTCGTCACCGTGAAGGTCACGGATGACCAGGAGTATGTGGCCCGCGAGATGCAGCGCTACGACTTCACCGCGATGCCCGTTCTGGACAACGAGGGCATGTTCGTCGGTATCATCACCATCGACGACGCCATCGACGTCCTGACCGATGAGAGCACCGAGGATATGCAGAAGATGGCAGCTATTCTGCCCGACGACGATGCCACCACCTACTTCGGCACCAGCGTCTGGACCCACGCCAAGCAGCGTATCCCCTGGCTGCTCATCCTGATGCTCTCTGCTACCTTCACCGGCATGGTCACGACCCACTACGAAGAGGCTTTCGTCAGCCTGCCCCTGCTGGTCTCCTTCATGCCCATGCTGATGGATACCGCCGGCAACTGCGGCAACCAGATCAGCACCCTGATGGTCCGCGGCCTCGCTCTGGGCGAGGTGGAGCCCAGCGACTTCCTCAAAGTTCTGGGCAAGGAGCTGCGGGTCTCCGCCATCGTCGGCGCTGTGCTGGGCCTTGTCAACGGTCTGCGCATCTACCTGATGTACACCTATCTCTACGCCGGCCAGTATGACAATGTCATCGGCTACGCAGTGGTCGTCAGCGTGTCGCTGTTCTTCAGCGTCATCCTCGCAAAGCTGGTGGGCGGTATGCTGCCGCTGGCCGCCAAGAAGCTGGGCGCTGACCCGGCCATCATGGCGACCCCCTTCATCACCACCATCGTGGACGCCTGCAGCTTGATCCTCTACTTCCAGATCGCACAGGCTGTCTTCCGCGGCATGATGTAAATATGCAAAAACGCCCCCGCTCAGGAAGTGCTGAGCGGGGACGTTCTGTTCCCCAGATACAACAAGACCCCCGTCTGGCGCTTGCGGCGACGCCGGAGGGGGTCTTGCTGTTTGGGGTATTGCTTTGGTGTGAGGAGGAATCATGTGCAAGGGGCGGTTGCGGCCCCGCACCCTTGTGAGCTATAGTATACCCGAATTACCGGC
>ERZ773144.3533-NODE-3533-length-10773-cov-6.968651_pt1 | contig 10773 bp, 8 predicted proteins | sample MGYA00580849_ERZ773144 | MGnify/ENA primary metagenome ERZ773144 (study PRJEB29015, sample SAMEA2737861) | human gut metagenome | biome: human gut; feature: human-associated habitat; material: faeces | place: China | collected 2012 ...
GAAGACGGTGGTGCCATAGGCGATGCTGGTGAGCAGGGTGGCGGCAATGATGATGATGAACGGATAGCGGGCAATCCAGTTGAGCGGCTCACTGCCGCCCAAGGCCATATACAGCTTGTTGACCATTCCGTCCGGGGTGGCCTCCAGCAGCCACAGCCACAGCACCGAATACACCACAGCCGGAGTGATCATGGGGATCATCAGAATCCCTTTGAAGAGGTTTCCCTTACGCTCGTCCCGGATAAAGTAGGTGGTCATGATGGCAAAGAACAGGTCCAGTGTAACGGTAAGCACAATGGTGATGCCCACATACTTCAGGGTGTTCCAGGCGATGATGGGGGTATTGGGATCCAGCAGGATCTTGCGGAAGTTATTGAGCCCGTTGAAATTCCATACAAAGGAGGAATCCAGGCTGGTAAAGGCCATCATGACGGTCAGGATCGCCGGCAGGATGTACAGAACGGTGATAAAAATCAGAAATGGCGATAGGAAAAGATATGCCTGCATATTTTTCTGCCGCATATTTTGCTTCATAGTGTCCCTCCCGGGGACAGGGGAGCCAGTTGCCCCGCCGCTGTCCCGAAAATATGCATAATAACAATGAGAGCATAGACCCCCGCCTCAGGAAAGCCTATGCTGTCTCACTGCCTTTTCAGGAAAATGGTTTACTTATATTCAACCAGACCTGCGTCGAGGTTGATCTCGATCTGGGTCTTCATATCAGCCACAGCCTTCTCCGGAGTAGTCTGGCCCAGCTCCAGCAGCTGGATCTGCTTATAGAGCTCACTGCTGAAGGTGGTCATGCCAGCCAGGGTGGGAGGAGTTACGGACAGATCAGCCATGTAGCCTACCTTTTCCAGGATCGGGTTGGTCTTGATGTCCTCCATCTCGTTGGCAGCCTTTACCGACGACAGGGTGAAGATGGTGTCAGCATGGTGGGCCAGCTGGTCGATGGAACCACCGCTGTACAGTTCGCGGAACAGATCCTTACAGATCTCGGGGTACTGGGTGTTGGCATTGATGCCCATGCCCTGGGGAGCAGCGATGCAGAAGGGGGTCTTGTTGTACTCGGAAGCCGGGAATACAGCAAAGCCTACATCTTCAGCAAACTGCTCAGGGGTCTTGTTCACTGCACTCGCTACATAGGTGGCCGAGTACAGGGGGCCATAGTAAGCAAAGGCAGTGCCGTCGCCCACCATGGTATTGATGGTAGCCCAGGTAGACTGGGTCAGGTTCTGAGGAGTAATCTTAGTGGTATTGGCGTTGTCGTAAATCTCCTGGAAGAAGCGCTGCAGACCCTCGCTGTCGAATACCAGCTTGCCCTCGGCATTGTAGTACTCGCCGCCCAGAGTCTTGAGTACATCCAGGAAGTCGCCGCCGGCGCCGGGACGATGGGTCAGGCCCCAGGTTGCGGCACCCTTATCCTGTACTTCCTTGCACAGAGCCAGGAACTGCTCCCAGGTGAACTCACCGTTTGCCATCTGGGTGGGCAGAGCTTCGATTTGCTCATCGGTCCAACCGATCTCTCGAAGAGCGGACTTGTTGTAGTAGAGTACACGAACCGGCAGGTCGAAAGGCATACCGTAGGCCTTGCCGTTTACCAGGTAGGGATTGAAGATACCCTCTACAAAGTCATCGGTCATCAGGTCGGAGAGATCCAGCAGCATGCCGGCGTTTACAAAGCCATTGATGTCGCTGTCCAGCGAGAAGATGTCCGGGCCCTCGCCGTTCTTCTGGGCGAAGATCAGGTTGTTGTGGTACTCGGTCCAGTCGATGCGGGCATAGTCGGTTGCGAACTCGATCTTGAGGTCCTTGCCCTCAGCAGCATACTTTTCGTTCAGGCGCTCGCCAGCCTTGAGGACTGCGTCCGGAATGGTGACAAAGTCCATGTTGTGGGCAACCTTCAGGGTGATGGTACCGGTGGGCTCTTCGCCGGTACCGGCAGCGGTGGAGCTGCTGTTGCCGCCGTTCGAGCAGCCAGACAGCATGGATACTGCCATCAGTGCAGCCAGAGTCAGACTCAGAAGCTTTTTCATATGTTTCCTCCAGTTTTTTTGTCCGGGGCGGCCGGGTCATGGGCCCCTCGGTTTTCATGAATAGAATCAGTTCATGCAAAAGCGCTTTTATTTTGCAGGAGCTGATCTTTTGCGTACTCATTGTAACATTTTATACATAAAATTTAAATTGATTTTTTTTGCAAACTGCCAGTAGTTTTCCAGGCCGTTTTTGTCCAAAACGCCGTATTTTTCGCGGAGTTAAGCCATTTTTCACGCATTTGCAACATTGGCACTTGCTCGAAAAATCTCTTCTTGCTATAATAAATAAACATAATTTGTGAACAAAAAAAAGCAGCCGCTGCACCCGAACTCTCTCCGTAATGCAGCGGCTGCTTCATTTTTTATGGCAGCGGAGCAAAAGCAGCTCAGTGCTTCTGCAGGCAGTCGATGGTGAAGGGGTAGAACCCAAAGCTCTGATAGAGCCGCATGGCCGCCTCATTTCCGTAGGTCACGCAGAGCTTGCGTTCCCGGATGCAGTTGATGTCCAGACAGGAAAGGGCCATCTTGAACAGCTTCTTCCCCATGCCCTGGCCCCGGTACTCCTCCAGCAGGTAAAGCATCTCCACCTCTCCAAAGGAGGTCTCCCGGTTGTAGGTCACAGTGACGAACCCGGCATCCTGCTTTTTGTCCCGGTCCACCAGCACGGCGGTATACATGGCCGCGCCGCTGTCCAGTTTTTCCTGCAGGAAGCTCTTGCGGACGCTGAACTCAAAGGTTCCGTAATAGTCCGCAAAATAGGGGGAATTGGCTGCGTTTGCCTGGATCAGACGCTCCCAGAGGGGTCTGATCCGGTCGATGTGTTCCATATCGACTTTTTCGATCTCGAACATAAAAGCTCCTTTCCGGTGAGGCACACCGGAACTCAGAACCGGCTGCGCTCTTTGTAATGGGTATGCAATACTTCGTGTGCCAGATGGCTGCCCGGCTCCCCGAAGAACTCCTTGTAAAGCTGCTGGATCCCCGGGTTCTCATGGCTCTTGCGCAGGGGCAGGCTCCGGTCGATCTCATACAAGGCCTGGATACGGGCGTCCCGGACGGCGTTGTTGGTGCCGATGGGCTGTCCGCCGCCGCCGATACAGCCGCCGGGGCAGGCCATGATCTCGATGAAGATATAGTCGGCCTCGCCGCGCTCTACCCGGCGGATAAGCTCCTCGGCGTTCTTCAGACCGTTGGCCACGGCCACCTTCAGGGGGGTGCCGTCGAGGTCAATGGTGGCCTCCTTGATGGCGTTGATGTCGCCCCGTACGGCGTCAAACTCCAGCCGGGGCAGGGTCTTGCCGGTGTAGAGCTCGTAGGCGGTGCGCAGGGCGGCCTCCATAACGCCGCCGGTAGCGCCGAAGATGGCGCCGGCGCCGGAGCCGGTGCCCAGGGGGGAGTCAAACTCACTCTCGGGCAGCACGGACAGGTCCAGGCCCACATAGCGGATGAGCTTGGCCAGCTCCCGGGTGGTCAGGACGTAGTCCACGTCCTGATAGCCGTCCCGGCCCAGCTCGGGGCGGCTGGCCTCGTACTTCTTGGCGGTGCAGGGCATGACGGACACGCTTACCACGTCGTGGGGGTCCCAGCCCATCTTCTGGGCATAGTAGGTCTTGGCCACCGCGCCGAACATGGCCTGGGGGCTCTTGGCGGTGGAGAGGTGGCCGATGAGCTCGGGGTGGTGCTTCTCCAGGTAGGTGACCCAGCCGGGGGAGCAGGAGGTGATCATGGGCAGCTTCCCGCCCTCCCGGATGCGCTTGAGCAGCTCGCTGCCCTCCTCCATGATGGTGAGATCAGCGGAAAAGTTGGTGTCGAACACCTTGTCAAAGCCAAGCATCCGCAGGGCAGTGACCATCTTGCCTGTGACGACGGCGCCGGCCTCCATGCCGAACTCGTCCCCCAGGCCCACCCGGACGGAGGGGGCCACCTGGACAATGACGTGCTTGGAGGAGTCCTGGATGGCGGCGGTAACCTCGTTGGTGTAGTCGGTCTCCACGATGGCCCCCACGGGGCACACCAGGGAGCACTGGCCGCACAGCACGCAGTCGGTCTGGTCCATGGGCAGGTCAAAGGCGGTGGTGACCTTGAAGCCGGCGGAGCGGCCGGAGTAGGTCAGGGCGGCGCAGCCCTGGACCTCGGCGCACACCTTCACGCAGCGGCCGCACTTGACGCACTTGGCGGGGTCGCGGACGATGGAGGGGTTGTCGATGCGCAGCGGCTCGTCGGAGGAGATGTCGGGCAGCTCCGGGTGGAGCCGGTTGAAGCGGCGGCAGAGCGCCTGGAGCTCGCAGGTGCCGTTGCGGGCGCAGGACAGGCAGTTGGTCTTGTGGTCGGAGAGGATGAGGTCCAGCACGCCGGTCTGGGCATCGTACACCTTCTTGGAGTCGGTGATGACCTCCATGCCCTCCCACACCACGGTGGAGCAGGCCGCCGTCAGCTTGCGGGAGCCCACCACCTCCACCATGCACATCCGGCAGTGGGCCTTGATGGTCTGGTCCGGGTGGTAGCACAGGTGGGGAATATCGATGTTGAGCATCTTGGCCGCCTCAATGATGCGGGTGCCCGCAGGCACCTCCAGCGGCTGCTTGTTGATTGTGATATGTACCATTTCGCTCATCGGACGGCGACCTCCTCTTTTACGGCAAAGACTTCCGGGAAGCGCTTCATACAGCTCAGCAGGGCGGACTGGGCCGTCTCACCCAGGCCGCACAGGGACGCGCTGGACATAATGTCGGCAAATTTCTTGAGGGTGGCGATGTCCTGGGCGGTGTGGGTACCCTCGGCCACCTTGTCCAGCAGCAGGGAGATGTGGCGGTTGCCCTCCCGGCAGGGGGTACACTGGCCGCAGCTCTCGTGGGAGAAGAACTCCTGGGTCATGCGCAGAAAGCCGATGACGCTGGTGCGTTCATCCACCACCAGCACCGCGCCGGAGCCGATGGCGGTGAGATCCGCCTGACGCATGCCCTTGTAGGTGTAGGGGGTGTCCAGTTGGGCGGGGGAGCAGATGCGGCCCGACGCGCCGCCAAGCTGCACCAGGCGCAGGGGGTAATCCTCGCTCTCCATGCCGCCGGCCAGATCATAGACGATCTCCCGGATGGTGATACCGAAGGGCACCTCGAACACGCCGGGGCGCTTGACGTTGCCGCACACCGAGATCATCTTGGTGCCCGGGCAGTCCGGCGTGCCCTGGCTCTTATAGTAGCCCTCGTCGTCCAGCAGCAGGGGGGCCACCAGGGAGAGGGACTCCACGTTGTTGACGCAGGTGGGCAGGTGGAACACGCCGCACTGCTTGATAAACGGGGGCTTCATCCGGGGCCGGCCGGCGTGGCCGCCGATGGACTCGGCCAGGGCGGAGCCCTCGCCGCAGACATAGGCCCCCGCGCCGGAGTAGAGGTGGATGCGGTAGTTCAGCCCGGAGCCCAGGATGTCCTCCCCCAGGTAGCCCGCCGCTTCGCACTGGGCGATGGCGGAGAGCAGCCGGGGCCGCAGGTGGGAGTACTCCTCCCGCAGGTAGATGTATCCGTTGTCCGCCCCCACGGCCCAGCCGGCGATGATCATGCCCTCCAGCAGTTGGAAGGGGTCGTGGGTGAGCAGCTCCCGATCCTTGAAGGTGCCCGGCTCGCCCTCGTCGGCGTTGCACACCACGCACTTGTGGGCGCCGGGTACCTCCCGGGCCTGCCGCCACTTTTTACCCATGTCGTAGGCCGCGCCGCCCCGGCCCTGGACGCCATTGGCGGCCAGCACGTCGGCAATGTCGCAGCCCTCCATGGTCAGGGCCTTGCGCAGCGCCCGGAAGCCGCCGATGGATTCATAGCCCTTCAGGCTGTCCGGGTCGTACTTCCCGAAATTCCGGGTGATGAAACAAACCGTCTTGCTCATGTCCGTTCCCCCTTAGTTGAGCTGCTGGAGCATATCCAGGATACGCTCCTCGCTGTCCAGATGGCCGTATACCACGCCGTTGACCCGCACGGCGGGGGACACGTCGCAGGCCCCGAAGCAGGGGACCTGCTCGATGGAAAAGCGGCCGTCATAGGTCACCTGGCCCACCTCCAGATTTAAAAGGCGCTTGAGCCGCTCCAGCAGGGTGTCGCTGTCCTTCACCCGGCAGGGGGCGGAGGAGCACACCTCCAGGGTAAACTTGGCTCTGGGCTTGTCGTGAAGGGCGGTATAGAAGGAGATGACATCGTAGACCTGGGTGGGCTTCACCCCCAGGCGCTCCGCCACATAGTAGGCGGCGGCCTCCGGGATGTAGTGCCGCTCCACCGCGGCCTCCACGTCCAGCAGGATGCCCACCAGCTGGGTGGGATCTTCGCCATGGGCGGCGAGAATGCCGTCGATTTTGTCCGCCAGCTCCTGGTCCAGGGTGTCGGCAGTCTGGGTAAAGGGCTTCATAAGGGGCTCCTCCTTATCACATAAAATGAACCCTGTCCTGCGGAGGACATGGGATAATTACCAAAAGGAAAGTAGATAGTTCATCTATTAAACTTTATAGTTTTTATAAAGTATATCAACATCCCTGGAAAATTGCAACTGGTTCGTTTAAATTTGTATAACCGGGCGAAAACGGGCCATCCTAAAAAAGTTCGATTCAGCAAAATAGACAACAGGAGGTGTGCGCCATGGGCTTTTTTGGTCGGAAGCGTGCCCCCAGCGTACCCCATCCCCGGAAGGAGCCCCGCTTTGACGGGCCGCTGACCTTGGAACGGCTGGAGCAGATCTTCCAGGACTGCGTGGACTTCACCAAGCGTCCGGTGTCCCTGGGGGAGGGCGGCGCGTGCACGCTCACCCTGTGCTACCTCAGCGGCATGGTGAAGATGGAGCGGGTCAGCGACTACGTGCTCCGGCCGCTGGCCCAGGACGAGGCGCTGGCCCGCTGCGGGACTCCCCGGCAGGCCATGGACCGCATGAAGGACGGGGCCCTCTACAACCTGAGCGCGGAGGAGCGTACCCGGCTGGACGCGGCGGTGTTTGATTTGGTGAACGGCTGCTGTCTGCTCCTCTTTCCCGGGGAATCCTCGGTGCTCTCCCTCAACGTGGGCACCGAGGAAAAGCGATCCATCAGCTCTCCCAGCAACGAGACGGTGCTCAAGGGCTCCCGGGACGCCTTTGTGGAGAGCCTGCGCACCAATACCAGCATCGTCCGCCGCCACCTGAAGGCCCCCGAGCTGCGTATCCGTGAGCAGGTGGTGGGCCGCCAGTCGGTCACGTCGGTGGACATCCTCTATATAGAGGGGCTCACCAATCCCCACCTGGTGGAGCAGGTGGCCGCCCAACTGGCGGACATTGACATCGACGCGGTGCTGGCCACGGGCAATATTGAGGAGTATATCGTCCCCGCCGCCCGCACCGCCTTCCCGCTGGTGCAATATACCGAGCGGTCCGACCGCTTCTGCGCCGGGCTGGCCGAGGGGCGGGTGGGCATCCTCATCGACGGCCTGCCACTGGGCTACCTGGCCCCCGGCGTGCTGGGGGATTTCCTCCAGGCGCCCCAGGACAAGAGCGAGAGCTGGCTGCTGGCCTCCGCCCTCACCCTGCTGCGCTACCTGTGCATGCTGGGCACCCTGCTTCTGCCCGCCCTCTATGTGGCCATGGTCACCTTCCACCAGGAGATGATTCCCACCCGCCTGGCCCTGTCCATCATTGCCGCCAAGCAGGACGTGCCCTTCCGCTCCGTCTTTGAGGTCATCGTCCTGCTGCTGGCCTTTGAGATTCTCCAGGAGGCGGGGCTACGCCTGCCCCAGTCCATCGGGCAGACCGTGTCTATCATCGGCGGCCTGGTGGTGGGCAGCGCGGCGGTGGAGGCCAAGATCATCTCCCCCGCGGTGCTCATCGTGGTGGCCATCGCGGGTATCGCCGGGTACACCATGCCCTCCCAGGAGGTGGCGGGCGCCCTGCGCATCTGGCGGTTCCTGCTGGCCCTGCTGGCCAGCGCGGCGGGCCTGTTCGGCGTGGTGGCCGGCCTGTCGGCGCTGGTGATCCATCTGGCGGGCATTGAAAGCTTCGGCGTGTCCTACCTGACCCCCTTTGCCTCGAATGCCGGGGAGCAGGTGGAGGGGCACGCGGTATTCCGCCAGCCCCTGCCGCGGGTGAAGCAGCGCCCGGCGGCCCTGGAAACCCGAAACCGGAGGAATCAGAAATGAGACGCATAACAGCCCTGCTGCTGGCCGGCTTGGCCGCCCTGACCCTCACCGGCTGCCGCCGTGGGCCCGGCCTGCTGCCCTATGCCCGGGAAATCGAGGACATGGAGCTGATGCAGACCCTGGGCGTGGACCGGGCCGGGGAGGGGCAGGTGGAGGTAACCGCCTCCAGCGGCTCGGGCGATCCGGCGGAGGGGGCGGCCACCGTGGTGTCCGGCCAGGCCGGCACCATCAGCGCCGCCGTGCTGGGGATGCAGGGGGAGGGCTCCTCCTACCTCTACTTCGGCCACGTGGGCCAGCTCCTGCTGGGAGAGGAGCTGGCCAGGCAGGGGGTGGAGCCCGCCCTGGACTATATTCTCCGGGATGTGGAGACCCGGCTGGACACCGCCCTCTATCTGGTGCGGGGCGGCACAGCAGGCAAGGCGATCACAGCAGCGGGGGAGGACGGCTCCGCCGCTGACCGGCTGGAGGCGCTGGCGGAGGACGCGGGTCTGCTGGCCGGTTCCATGCCCCGCACCGTAAAGGACGCCCTCTCGGATCTCTATGCCCAGGGGGCCACCTTTCTCCCGGCGGTAGAGGCGGACGAGGCTCTCACCGCCGCCGGGTATGGCATATTAAAAGGGGACAGCCTGGCCGGCTGGGCTGAGGGGGACGCCGCCCTGGGGGTCAACCTGGTACTGGGCCAGGTGGACGCCGATATGGTGGAGCTGCCCCTGGATGGAGGCGGAGTGGCGGCCCTGCGTGTGGTGGGGGCCAGGACCTCCGTCCGCCCGGTGATGGACGGGGGCGCCCTTACCGGCCTGTCCCTCACCTGTACGCTGGACGCCAATATGGCGGAGGGGAATTTGGACCTCCGAACGGAGGAGGTACACGCCTCCCTCGAGACGGCCCTGGCCCAGGTGGAGGAGGCGCGCATCCGGTCCGCGCTGGAACTGGCACAGGAGCTGGACGCGGACTATTTGGGGCTGCTCCGGCGGGCGGCCCTGGCCCGGCCCTGGCACAAGGAGGCGCTGGAAGGGGCCTCTCTGGGCGCGCTGGAGCTGGAGCTGCACGTGACGGCCAAGCTTCAGCGCAGCTATGACGCCGCCCGGTGAGGGCGGCAGCTCAAAGGAAAGGCGGTATACCCATGCCTGACGACCGAATCTCCCTGCGCCAGCTCCTGGCGCTCCTCTTCGCTGCCCTCCTGGCTCCGGCCATCGGCGTGCTGCCCTCCCAGACCGCCGCCCTGGCCGGAGAGGCGGGGTGGCTGTCCGCCCTGGCTGCCCTGCCGGTACTGCTGGGGCTGTGCTGGGTGCTCTTTGCCCTCCTGCGCCCGGCAGGGGAGGGGGCGGGGCTGGCCCAGGTCACCGAGACCGTCCTGGGCAGGGGGTTGGGCAAGGGGGTGCTTCTTCTTTATTTATTGTGGGGTCTGCTTCTGCTCAGCGCCAACGCCAGGCTTTTCGCCCTCCGTTTCCTGTCCACCAGTTACCGGAACGCCCCCCTGGGTCTGTTTTTGCTGACCCTGCTGGGGCTCACCCTCTGGCTGGTGCGCAAGCCGGTGCGGGTGCTGGCACGGACCGGAGAGGTGTTCTACCTGGCCCTGGCCATCGGCCTGGGCTTCTCCCTCCTCCTGGGCGTACTCCAGGTGGAGCCCCGGCACATCCTTCCCCTGTGGACGGAGGATCTTCCGGGGGTGCTCTCCGCCGCCGTTCCGGTGCTGGGCCTGTTCGGTTATGTGGTCTTTGCCGCCTTCCTGGGGGGGAATGTCACCCGGGGAGAGGGAGACCGCCGCCGTGCGCTATGGTGGGCGGCCGCCTTCTGTCTGGTGCTTACCGCCCTTCAGCTTGTCTGCCTGGGCAACTTCGGGCCCGGGCTGACCGCCCGCATGGACACACCCTTTTTTATGATGGTAAAGGGGATCGGCATCGAGGGCACCTTCCAACGGGTGGAGTCGGTCATCATCGCCCTCTGGGTGTTCTCTGATCTAGCCCTGCTCAACCTGCTGGCGGGCTCCTGCTCCGTCCTGGCCCAGTCCGTATTCTCTTTAAAGGAGCGCAAGCACGCCGTACTTCCTCTGCTCCTGCTGGCCCTGGCGGGGGCCTGGTTCCTCTTTCCCGACGCCTTTTCCCTGGAGCGGTGGATGGAGGGCCCGGCCAGGATTGGCAGCCTGCTCTTCGGCTTCGTCATTCCTGTTTTGCTCCTGCTGGTAAAAAAGCTGCGCAGGCAGGTATAAGGGTGGCAGATCTTGTGCATGCTATGGATTAGAATACCAGTGATCCGGTCCGGTTTGACAGCCGAGAAAAAAACCTGAAAAAAAGAGAAAAAGGTGTTGACAAAGAGGAGGAAAGCTGGTATTCTAACTGAGCGCCTCACGGAGGGCATGAAAAAACAGGAAAGCGGACGGAAGAGACCGGGCGGAAGCCGGACGGACTTTCGGAAGCGGGCTGAAAAAAGTGCTTGACAAGTGAGTGAGAGCGTGGTAAACTAAATGAGTTCGCGCCGAGAGGTGGGAACTTGCTTGAAAAGAACAAAAAGAACGGCCATGAGGCTGAAAAACCTCAAGAAAGTTTGAAAAAAGTTCTTGACAAGCGAAAGCGTGAGTGCTAAAATAAATAGCACGTCAG
>ERZ773144.3535-NODE-3535-length-10768-cov-6.413796_pt1 | contig 10768 bp, 10 predicted proteins | sample MGYA00580849_ERZ773144 | MGnify/ENA primary metagenome ERZ773144 (study PRJEB29015, sample SAMEA2737861) | human gut metagenome | biome: human gut; feature: human-associated habitat; material: faeces | place: China | collected 2012 ...
TTTATAATAAAAAAATTTTTTATATAAGTTTTATTATTAACTTATCCAGATTTTATATGTATTATATTTCTATAGTTAAAAAGTATATATTAATTGAACCTGCATAGCTTTTACTTTTTTATAATTTTCTTCTGAAATAGTTTATGGACCAAAGTACTTAGTTTATGTTGAATTTCATTAAAGTTGTATACTATATGTTTTAATTTTGAATTTTTGTATTATAACTTGGTTATAACAATTTTTAATACTAGGAGGAAATTATAAATTCTGAACATTCAAAAATTTAAAATTTATTCATTAATTATGTTAGGAAGCATCTTTATTAACAATAATATTACTACTTGTTCTACTGAGGGAAATAATCTTTATTGGATTATTTTCAAGATATAGTAAATTTGACCCTAAAATAAGTGGAAAAAACAAAAATCAACAGATGGAGGAGCCTGATAGTCCAAAATATGAATTAGACTTAGAATTTACAAAAGATGTTACTGATGATATTAAACTTGGATTTGGAGCTGGAATATAATAATTTTATCATAGATTTAATGTATCAAGTTAACAGTGTAAATAAGGAAAAAGAAATTGGTGCAAAATCTGAAAAAGATTATCTTAATAGTGGGAAAATAACTATAAAAACTGGATATAAGTTTTCATATTAATTGAAGCCTACTATAAAAAATATTCTTATAGAAAAAAAGATAATATAATCTCATTAAACACAGATGTCGATAATAATTACTGGTGTTCTGTTTTCTCTTAAATGTTTAAATTTGCTAAATAAAAAAAGCTGAGTAACATTTAAAAAATGTTTTACTCAGCTTTCTTTTTTGTATAATATAGTTATCACTCTAATTATACAAAGGAGATATACATACAAATTAAATATATAATTTCTCAAATCGATATAACGAATCTTTTAGGTAAAATCAAAAAATATTTTAAAAATGAGCATTTTGAAAATATTAAACAGACTATCCAAAGATTCTTAGCTTGCATAAAAGAATAAACATAAAATACTTACTAAAACATCATTATGACAAGTATTTAAATTTGCTATAATATTTTAAGATTGACAGTGAGAAAAAAAGTGCTGATTATTCAACGGATAACGGTGATTGTGATGTCGTTGATATTCTAAACAGATGGGATGACGATAAGCTACATAAAGTAGATATTTTAGAAGAGTTTAATCAACAAATAAATGCAAGTTCTGCTGTTATTTTTGTTATTGGTGATATGACTGCATCTCGTAAAGCAGGTAGTACTTGTTCACGAACAACTAACGATAGAACAAACTGTAGTTGCACTCCATATAAGCAAAACATTAATGGTTCAACAGTTTGTAAAATATTTCAAACATATCCAGCTGAAGCAGATGGCAATGTTGGGAACATAAATTCATATTCTTACCTTAGGCATGAGTTTGAACAAGCAAAAAAACGTATGCATACCTATATTAGGATCAGGGGTTACTCGTATGGATAATGTATTGCTTACACAGCAGGAATTGCTGGATATAATAATTGGGTCATACTAGTTAAGTGCCCATAAAATAAAGTTGCCTTGTCAATTATATATTGTGTGTAAAAAGCGTGATGAGTTTTCCTTAAATAAAATTGGTGAAAACTTGTAATAAAATATGTATTTAGAGTAGTTTTATACTACTCTTTTTTAAATAGTCAAAAAAATTTTACCTTTATAGATACTATTAAAATTAATAATTTTCAGTCTATAAAGTAATATAAATTAGCTTTTTTTACACTAGTTCACAATCGTTTATATAATTTATAGATTATTTTTTAAATTAATCATAAAATCTTGAAATGTATTGATTTTATTGGGATAGTTTTATGTTTTGGAAAAAAAACATAAAAACTGGAGCTACCCCTAATAAAAGATAACTAGGCTAGGATTTGATAAATTTATTGGAGTAAAATATGAGGTTGTAGAAATTCCTGAAGAAAAAATTTATACTTTAAATGAATTACCAAAAGAAAAATTATTATCAAAGGGTGGAAAAGAACTAAAAGGAATGGCTCTATTAATGCGCTTGAGAAAAATAGCAGAAGAAATGAACATATTTATAGAGTATAATTCAGAAATAATAAAAGAGGTATAGTAAACTATACCTCTTTTATTTATGGTTGTTTTATCATGAACACTAACATGGTGATAGTAATTAGATTGGGAAAACCAAAAATAATTATAATACTTTAGTTATATATTATAAGATATTTTATATAAATTCAAGATTTTTTTAAATAGACCTTTTCTATAACCTATAATTCAAAATTATAAATAGCACAAATTAATGAAAATCGCATAAAAAATTTTTTTCTTTTATTTCTATAACGAGTAGAGAATATCCTAAATTTTTTAATATGTCTATTTACATGTCCTATATAAATTCTCCGTTTGGAAATAATTAGATTATTCTCTTTTTCTTCTTTTGTTAATTTGTGCTTTTAAAGTGTGTCTTTTTTTCTTACCAGAATAATATCTTTTTTGTTTTTTTTAGGTCTTTCAATATTATTCATCATAGTCATCATCACCAATAGGTTATCGAACAGGTCTATTTTTTTATTTCTTCTCTTTTTTAATTAAATAAATTACAAATAGACTTATAGCTAATTCAAGTATTGTTTCAACTATACTGGCTTCAAAACCAAATTCTCCTCCACTTATTAAGTCTTTATTCCCAGCTGGTATTGAGAAAAATATAGAATTATATGTAGCTATTCCACTTACTTGTGAGCCAACTATAAAACCTAAAATAAAATTCCAAAGAGTATGCATAGCACCTATTATCCATAAATTCCCTGTATAATAATATATTAAGCTAAATGTAATTCCTGCTAAAAATACGTTTACTAAGCCTATTATATTCAAGTTAGGATTAAATAAATGAATACAAGTAAATAGAAATGATAATAATATTATTGTAAATTTTATTCCTATAACTTTTGAAAAAAATGGCATTAAGTAGCCTCTAAATAAAATTTCTTCAAATAAACCTTGAAAAACGAAAAATATAAATACCTTTATTAATAGCAAAACATTAATATTTCCCACATAATAAACATCAATCGCCTTCAGTCCAAATATTATAAAGAAAACAGAAAATATTTGTAAAATTCCAAATAAAGTTCCCTTTAAATATGAGGAAGCTATATTATCCTTTGAAAAGCCTAATTGCTCAGTTTTTAATTTTGAAATTTTTGTCATTAAAAATATAGATAAAAAAAGTGAGAGAATTTCACTTATTAAATTTGAAGTTCCACTAAAAGATAAAAGTTCTTTTAAACTATCATTAAAAATAAATATTAAAGGAATTATTAATAGTTGAGTTATAAACATTATTAGAATAACTGTTAAAATTGGTATTAATAATAATTTAAATTTATTTTTTTCTTGAATGCTATCTACATAACTTTGAAATTTGTTTGTCATTTAAAAACACCTCAATATATTTTTATTTTTCTGCAATCCACATATCAACTGAAAGTATCTCACAAATTTTTTCTATTTTTGAAAAGCCAATTTCTTTTAATAAATTATCAATATAATCAGGAGATAAAATATTCATTACTTCTGATTGATTGTTAAATGTTTTTTCAACTTGTTCTTTTTTGGCTCCTCTTGATAGTGCAAATTCTTTCCAATAAGCTAATTGTTTGTTAGAAAATATACTTATTATAAATAAACTGTTTTTATCAAGATTATTATAAATTTTTTCTAAAAAACTTCTAGGTTTTTCAACAAATTGCAACACTAGAAAACATAAACACAATTGAAAATTTTTGTCATTTTTATAATTTTCAAATTTATCACAGATATATTCTAAATTTTTTAAATCTTCACATTCATTTTTTACTATATTAAGCATAATTTCACTTGGTTCTACTATTGTTATTTTTGAGTTATTATAAATTTTTGATAAGTTTTTAGCTTCAAAACTTTGTCCACCAATTGTTAAAATATTTTTTATTTGTGAAATATCTGTTTTTACTTTTAAAATAGAATTAAATATTATCTCAAGCATTAAATCATAAGCAGGAATTTTCTTCCTTATATCTTCTAAATAATTATTAATTGTAAATTCTTTCATAATATCACCTTTTATTTTTTCAATTATAATTAAATTTTCTAATTTTTCTTAGCTATATTTCAACATCATTGATAGGAGTTTTCTCATACACTTGATGTAATCTAGTTATTTTAATTTTGATATTAGCTATTTTCCACTTAACCATTTAAACTATAATTCTTTTTTATCAAATGAATTATAAATAGCCTCTCCTAAGCCACTATACACATAATATTTTATAATATATGCCCCTGCTTTTGGTCTAAAAATACCATATTGATTTCTAATCAATGGTCTTATTTCTTCTTGAACTCTCATTCTTCTTTCCTTAAATAAATTTATATTAAATAATTTATTCACTATTTCTTATATAAGTTCTATTGGATAATTTAACTTTTTAACTAAAAAAACTATAGTTTCTTCAGTACCAGCATTACGCAATTCTAAAAAAATTTGTAAATTTATCCAAGTTAATTGTTTTAGAATTTTTATATATTCACTTGTCAATAATTCTTCATTTTCTAAACCATGTATTAATAAAGCTCCTATCTTCTCAAATACATTATTATCAAGATTAGAACTATTTTTGATATAATCTTCCAATTCTATAAAACAATCACTTAATTATGCATATAATTTTATTTCCATCCTATCTCCTAAAATAGTTTCTATAAATTTAATTTTTTTTATTTTTAATCCTTTAATTTTTTCTACATTTTTTCAAAATTACATTCTGTTAAGAAAAAAAAGTGTATCAAATTCATCAAAAATATAATTATTTCTCTGTATAACACCGCAATGCTCACAGTGTTTAACAAAACTTTTTTCTACTATTCTAGAAAATCCTGTTTTTACTATATAATTTTCCTTTTTTTCTAAATTAGTAAAAATCTATATTTTTTATAAAATAAATTATTAGTTAATCATATTTAATTTTAATGCACTTATTTGTTTTGAGTTATAATAGTCCATATATTTAAATTTCAATATGTAATTTATTTTTGGTTATAGATGTATTTTCCTCTATCTCTTTCAGCTTTATCTTGCTTATATACAATTCTGATAGATCTTTAAATAATATTTTTTCTTCTTTGTAATCAAGATATTTTATTAAATTAATATTTACTATAGTTCCTCGCTCAACTTTATAGAAATTAGCAAATTCAATCAAACTAGTTTCAACAGTAGAAAAATTAATTTTTAATGTAAAAATCTCTTTATTTAAAATATTGAATTGTACTCTTCTGGATACTCTGCAGTAATTTATATATGTTACTTCAGAAAATTCAAGAATTCCTTTTTGATAAATATCACTCAAATAAAATTGGGTGTATTCAGTTTGAGTATTTTTTAGTTTTTCTATACTTTTTTCAATTTCATAGATATCCTGCCTTAAAATACAATCTGCAACCTGCTTATTTAAAAATAAAGTCCGCATTTTTTGAATATCATTTTTTCCCAAAACAGCAATAACCGGAATTCCTCTTAAAAAAATATCCCTTATTTTTAAATCTGCTTCCTTAGAGGTAATATCTATTATAAAAATTTGAAAATCTGCATCACTTCCATTATATTCTATAAACTCATAATCTAAAACTTCTCTTAAAAGAATAAGCAAATTCTCCTGAATGTCTGTTCCTATCTTAATCATAAAAACTTATCTCCTTATAAATAGAGTTGAGTCTAATATTGCTTGCTATACTTGAAATATTTTCGGCTAATTTAAATAAATATCTTATTTCCTCTACACTTAGTGATGTTGAACCTTCCTCAATAAATATAATTCCAACACAGGGATTTTTATTAAAAGCTAATCTTATTCCAAAGGAATACTTTTCATCTTTTATATTATCTTTTTCTATATATAAATCATCTTCTGGGAAGTCAAGTTCATATATATATTCTTTAATTGCCTCATTATTAAAAAATAATTTTATATTAACAGATTTTATATTAATATTTTTCTGAATTTCTTTTTTCAATTCTTCTTTAAACTCAAGTTCATTTTGAGCTAGACATAATTTGTTATATGCTTTCTCAATATTTTTATCTTTAAATACCATAATTTTCTTTAATGCTTCAGTATAAAAATCTAATATAAAAATAGTAAATAAAATTAAAAAAGGTTCTTTCAACGTTTTGAAATAGAAAAGAACAATATATGAAATAGTAAATCCAAGTATATATCGCACTACCCTATTTATATTCTGGTTATATATCCTTAAATTAACAAAACAAATTCCCCAGTAAATACACATATACTCAATTAATCTTATAAAATAATATAAATTTATAGCTTTTGGAAATAATAAATAAAAAAATTCCAAGAAAAAATATACAGCAATAATTGCAATCCAATAAAATTTATTAGTAAATTCAGCAAATTTTTTATTTATAATTAAATTAAATAGCAGTATAATCAAAATTATTCTTCTTAAATTAATAAATTTGTAAAGTCCTTGTAAAAAGATTAAAATCATTTCATGATGATGAGATAAATGTGCATAAACTTTTGGAAAAATCAGATTTACACAAATTATTATATAATGAAATAAAGTTAAAGTAAGCAATATATAAACAAAAATTCTCATTTTTTTAAATTTTTTATCTAACATGTGATTTAAAACATACAATATAAGAATACATCCTAAAATAAATGAAATTGAAAAATCTGTAATTACCATAAAATTATTTTGAATATCGCCTTTAATAGAAAGAAATAACTTTGCCATTAAAAGAAAAAAAGAGATGTTAAGAACTTTATCCTTTTTTATATGATCTTTTATCTTTATATAAATATTAAAGTTCAAAATAATAAGTGCTAAAGTCACTGCATTGAGAACAATTTTTTGATTTCGTGAAAATATATCTCCTTGAAGATGTATTATTATTTTTTTCCATGCGTCATTTTTTACAAAAGGAACATACTTAACTTTGTTATCATAATCAATTTTCAGTAAATATTCACCATTAGGAACATTAAAAAATAGTTTGCCACTTATAAAATTTTTTGTTTTAAAATCTAACTGAGTTCCATTTAAAGTAAAAATTGAATATTCTCCAATATTTCTATCTAAAACTTCAGTATACTTTATTTGAGGAATAATATAAACAAAATTATTTTCATTTCTAGAATCATATTTTAATATTAAAACTAAAAAAATACTTATAACCCCAATACATAATAATATTTTTTTATTCATTTTATCTCCTTAATATTATTTTTAATAATATAAGTTTTAGCCTATTATCATTCTCTTTTTCAAATTTTATAATTGTTTATTTAAGAATAAATAAAACTCTTTGTTTTTATAAAAAAATCAAGAAAAAATTTTCATAACTTCTTCTTGATTTTTATTTTAAAATTGAAAAAAGAATAATAAATTTAATTAAAAACTAAATATATTATTTTTAAACTTTGTTTTTATTTCAAGGATAACATTTTTCAGAAATTTAGTAAAGATATATTTAATATTGTATTCATAATATATTTTCAATTTTCAAATAATAAATATTTTTAATATTAATTATAATTTTTATTTCAACTGGGATTATAAATATTATATTCACTTATATTCTTCCTTTTTATTTATATTTTTTTATTTTTTATTAAATAAAACTTTATTTTTTCAAAAATATTCTATTTTACCAGCAATATTTTAATCCTATTGTTCCACGATATGAATCATATTTTGGCTTTTTCTCGAATGATCTTTCATATCTAAAATCTCCATATATTGATGTAGATTCATTAAATAAGTATTCTAAACCTAATCCTATTTCTCCCTGTGTATTTGCATATTTTTCTTCTACTTTATCTTTTCCTATATGCACCTTTGTCTTATCATTAAAATCATGAATTACATTAGCTAAACTATAGAATGTTATTTTTCTTTCATTTACTTTTGTTGCTAATCTAATTCCTAAACGTCCTCTAAAATCTCCTTCATTATCATAGTTTACATTACGTATTCCATCATTAAAGTCTTTCAATTTTAAATATTGATAAGCTAACTGCACTTGTGGTTCTAAGTACAAATTTTTAGATATGTCATATTTTTTACCTAGTTCTGTAGATAAAATTATTGCATTTCCTTTTTGTTTCTTATTTTCTTCATCTCTGGCTTGATATTTATTTTCTATAAATGAGAATTGCCCAACTAAATCAAGATACATTTCATTAATATAGTATTTTGTTTTTGTTAATCCCAAACTCAAATCTCTTGTTTTTGCTTTTCCTGTATATTTGTCACTTGATATTCTTCCATTTACAGTTCTATATCTATCATAGAATTTAGTATCTGCTTCAATATGTGCAATATATACTCCATATATATTTTTATTTCCATTTGCATCAAGGTTTATATTAAATTCATACCCTGCTTGTGCTCCATATAAATCTGTATCTGCTTCAAAACGATGTTTTCCTTTATAGTCTGCATTTTCTCCAAAAACACGGAACCAAGCTTGTTCTTTATTGTTCTTTTCTAATCTTGCATCTCCTTTACGTTCATTTAATGTTGCTAATGTTGTGAAACCTAAGTCTTTATTGATTTTTCCAATGCTTGTATAAGCTGGAACTACTTGATTGTAGATAGTAGGTTCTATTATTTGATCATCTTGAAGTGTATTTGTAGTCCAGAAAAATTCTCTTTTTCCATCAGTACTTATTTTACTTGCTAATTGTACTTCTGTTGCCCCTCTTGTTTTAGCTTTTCCTGTAAAGGCTCCTTCTCCCGCTTTTCCTGCTTCAACAACTACTGGTGAATTCTGAATTTTTTTCTGTATTTGCTTTATATCTCCATCTATTATATTTTCTTTTCCATCAATTCCTACTGCAGTAACTTTAGTCATCCCTTTGGCTTCCCCGTATATAGACAATTTATCTGATTTAGAAGTGCTTGAATCATTATTCCATAAAGTATTTACTCTTAATTCAGCTCCATTTTTTCCTTCATAGTTCTTATACAATATTAAATTATCCTCATATTTATTGTTATCCATTCTAATTATTCCACCATCACTTACAAAGGCTACATCTTTTGTCTCATCTATATAGCTTTTTATTCCAACTGTATCTTCTAAAAATCTTGCATCAAGAATTCCTCCATTTTTCAAAACTAACTTAGTTACATTAGAACTTATATATCTGTTTGATAATTTCCATGTTGCCCCATCTGTAACATTTAATCTAGTTACTCCCGTATAGTGATTAGTTATAGGTCCTTCTGCTACTGCTTTATCAGTCAAATTAAATGTAATGTCTGACCCATCTTTTACATGCATTAAGTTGGTTTTATCATCTCCAATTCTACTATTAATTCCACTTATATTTAATGTCGCATTTTTGACTTCTTCATCAATAACTATTAGAGTAGCATCTGAATTTTTATTTTGTACTACTGCATCTTTTAAACTAATTTTCTGATTTCTTCCAGCAATTGTTTTAAATCCTTCTATATCATCTTCATCACTATCTTGCTCTATTAAAGTTTTATAACCTTTAAATATTATTGCTGTTCCTTGTGTTTTTATATCTGCTGAACTTCCCTCTTCATTTGCCCTAATTTCTCCACCAGTTCCCAATACTTCTATACCGTATGCATTAGGTGCCTTTGTTGTATCTATTTTCATCTTTCCCTTTGATACTAAAATTCCCGAGCTCTTAACATCAGTTGAATCTGTGACTCCTATTTCTATTGCTGCTGAATAATCATCTCCTGTATTTCCTCCTCCTTCTAAAGTTATATTTGAATTATTTATTTCTGCTTCTCCATCAATAGATATCAAAGATATTCCTATCATCCCTGCTTTCTGACTTTCACTATTATCTTTTATCTCTATATTTAAGTCTTTATTGACTTTAAAACTTATTTTTGTATCTAGGTTTTCAGAGTTATCTATGACTATTCCATATAAGGCATCATTTTCTGAATTTTCGGTGTTTCTCATCTTAATATTCACGTTATCTGCTGAGAAAATTGTTGGATTTTTTGCAGGCACTGATATATTATATAAAGATAAGCCAGTTGAAACTTCGTCATCATCAATATTTTGTCTAAGAGAATGCTGTAAGTCTATCTCTAAATTATCTAATTTAACCTCTCCACCTTCATATAATACAAGTCCATGAGTTTGTAAGAAACCACTATCTTCTTCTGAATTTATTTTTATTTTCAAATCTTTTCCCAACAGTTTAGCAGGAGCTTCATTTCCCAACTCTGTTAAATCTATTCCTGTAACAGTTGAAAGTTCGTCAAGCTCTCTTGTATCCTCTATAACTATACTTTTTAATTTTCTCGCATCTACTTCAGACTTTCCTAGAATTTTTATTCCTGTATAATTTTCATCTAGTAAACTATCATCTAAAACTTTTTTTATTGTTACATCAGTTATTTCTTTATTTTCATTTTCAATTTCTTCAGAATATGAAGTCAATCCTAAGCAAACTAAACTCATAAGCCCAAAAACTTTTTTTAAATAACTTATATTTTTTGATACTGACATATTCTCCCTCCAAAAAGTTATTTTTAATATCTTTTAAAAAAACCTGATACTTCTCTATAAGTAGACCAGATTTTTTTATCTATAAATATTTTATTCAATTAAATTATTTTTTTATATGAAATTTTTTTAAAAGTTTGATATAAAAAACCTTCTAAATAACAAATTAAAAAT
>ERZ773144.3575-NODE-3575-length-10663-cov-2.797323_pt1 | contig 10663 bp, 10 predicted proteins | sample MGYA00580849_ERZ773144 | MGnify/ENA primary metagenome ERZ773144 (study PRJEB29015, sample SAMEA2737861) | human gut metagenome | biome: human gut; feature: human-associated habitat; material: faeces | place: China | collected 2012 ...
CCATGCTTTATATGAAGAAGGAATACCATATTCACAAATGTTAAATATTGCTGGTTCTCGTTATAAAATCAAAAGCAATACGATTCGCTTTAAACAGAAGTGGAGTGAAGAGGAAAAATACCCTTCTTTTATTACCTTGTATAGTTTTTGTTATCAGCTTATTAAAAAGTACAATGCGCAGCATGATATAGAAACATGGAAAGCGTATAAAGACCTTGGTTCTATTGTTATGCGCCTTGTAAAAAAACATTTTAATTTAGATTTATCTTTTGAAGAATGTGAATGTATTATGAGCAAGATTGCTTTATCTAAAACAAGCATGATGAGTGAGAAAGAAATACAGGCAATTCGTATTCCAAATATAGATGTAGATTTTGCTTATTTGTTTAAACAGTATGAAAAAGAAAAAGAACGTTTGAAAATTTATGATTTTGAAGATTTGCTGGTACATGCATTTCAGCTTTTATCAACAACATCTTTGGCTTCGCTTTGTTCAAACATTCAATATATTCATGTAGATGATGCACAGGAACTCCCTTTTTTGGCGCATTTGATTTTGCATAGATTAGTGAACAATGAAAAACAGCTTCATTTATTTTATGATGAACACCAGCAATTGTCTTTGCGTCATGCAGCTGATTTGCAGCCGCTTCAGGCATTAGAATCAACCTATGCGTCTGTGGAGCGATTTGAATTAAAAACAAACTATCGAAATGCTCCTGCTATTTTGTCACTTGCTGAATCTTTTTATTTCCATAAAGATATGGAAGAAACACAGGAAATAGAAAAAGATGTTTGCTTTTATAAAGGATTTCAAACAGAAACAGAACTGTATGCCTATGCAGAAGAAAAAGCAAAAGCTTCTCAAGGGAAATGTCTGTTTTTAGCAAGAAACAAAGAGATGCTGCTTCCATTGATGGATTTATTTGTAAAGAATGAAATTAATTTTCAATGTCCATCGATCAAATACTTTTTCAAATATTCTTTTATTACCGATATGATGCACTTTTTTGATTTATTGACAGATCCTAGAAATCTTTTGGCATTTGAAGCTATTTCATCTAAATTGAATATAAAATGCAGCGAAAAAACATACCAGAGCATTGCGGAACAATTATCACAAAATGATGATTTTGATGTATATCAGGCGATTATGAATGCAAATGTAAAGGCTGAAATAAAAAATGGGATTCGTAAATATATTGAAAATTTCCGTATGATTCAAAATGCATCCAGTCTTGCTATGTTTCAGTTTGTTTTACAAAAGCTGGAATATCGACGTTTTTTGATTCAGGAAAATATTTCCTTATCACATCCTGCTATGGTTGCTTTCCAGGCATTGTGTGAACGTTATACAGATCCAAAAGATGTAACTACATGTCTGCGTACACTTGCTTCTGCAACCTATCCAGACACAGCACGTATTATCCTTGATAGTATTGATACTTGTGAAATAGAGGAATGTAGCGAAGTTTATGTAATGGATATGCAGCAGTCTTTGTTCCCTTTAACTGAAGAGGATACAGAAAGAAAAAGACTTTATCTGGCAATGATGAAGGCACAGGATCATTTGGAATTTTTATTTGCGAAACGTGTGGGAAATACAAGATTAAGACCATCATCTTTCCTTTTAGAACTTTTCAAGAAGCCTGAAAAAGAAAATGTAGCACCACAAAATGTTGAAAGACAAGCACCTGCACTTCCAAGAAGAGGACGTAAAATCATGCATGAATCTTTAGGAGAAGGAACAATTTTAAAATTAGATAATCATTTAGCTACGATTCGTTTTGCTAATCAGAATGAGCGTACATTAAACCTTACATTTTGTTTAAATAATGGATTAGCTAAATTATTATAAAATAACAATATGCAAAAAAGGCCTGTTTTCATAATTTCTTATGACAAACAGGTCTTTTTATCGTTTTATCATTTTTGGTGTTAAAACATGAAGGTTTGCTTTTCCATCTTTGCAGGCTTCAACCAAAACACTGATAGCTTCTTCTTTTGCTTCATCATATACAAACTGCATGCTTTTTGGTTCTAGCCGATGTCTTCGTAAAGCTTCGATGATATCACAGATTCTATTTGCACGATGCACCATATAAAACCTTCCTTTTTCCTGTAATACTTCACTGACTTTCTTACAAAGCTCATCTAAAGTAAGGTAGGTTTCATGACGAGCAGTAGCAAGTTCATAAGACAGATTGATATGACTATCTTCCTCAGTTTTGAAATAAGGAGGATTGCATATAACAACATCTACCTTTTCTAAGGACATATTTCGAACATCTCCACTTAAAATGATGGCATTTTCTATTCCTAAATGTTCCATATTATATCTCGCTAGTTTTGCGGCTTCATCCTGTATTTCTACCCCATACAGCATAGAAGGAGCATATTTTGCAGCTACCGCAAGCAATGCGCCATTATTTGTACCTATATCTAAAACACGCTCCCCTTTTTCTATTCTCATAAAATGTGCCAGCAAAGCAGTGTCCGTATTGATACGAAACATTCCTTTTTTCTGATATAAATAAACATCAGTTCCATTCACATAATCGTATGTATATTCTTTTTTCACAGCATGTACTCCTTTTTGTATTCATTATACAGGAATTTTACATGAGATTAAATAGTTTTATACATTCAATTACAAGGGTAGATTTCAAATAAGAGCCAATAAGCAAGATGATAAAACAAATCAAAATGTCATTTAATACACTGTTTGTTAATTTGCGAAAATCAAGCTTTTCTCTATTGCTTGTCGCATATATAAGATACATAGATAACTGAATGGCACTTGCTGATATTAAAAAAGTTGCCAGCAAATCAAAAAAGACCTGCGGAAACAAAGTCATAACAATACCAGCGATACCTTTTAAATGATACGTTACAACAAACAAGGCAGCTGAAAAACCAATCTGCAGCCCTTTGGTAAAGGCAACAAAACTAATGAGTGGAATACCAGCAATGCTTGTACCTAAAAAGAATATTAAAAGGATGAACAAAATACCTGAAAAAAATTCACTTACAAAATAATCGTACTTGCTTACATTAGAATCAATTGTAGTTAGAAAAGAAGATAAATATTGGGTATCACTAACATCAATATAGGAAGACATTATACTTCCAGCAATAATCCCACATCCAACAAGAATCCCTATATAGAGATATACGTTATGATACTTTTTTAGAAAACCATGATATGTTCTTTTTTTGTGCATATACTTCCTCCTCACTAGAGTATATGAAAAAAAAGAAGGATAACCTCCTTCTTTTCATCGTCATTTTTCATCCTTTTTTGCAGATGCCTGTGCTGCACAAATAAGATGAGCATCTGGCATTAATTTATTTAATTCTTCCAAAACTTTATAAATACTGTTTGTATCTTCGCTTTCTTCCTGGAAAATACTCATTTGATCAATGGTTTTATCAGCACTGTATAAGGAACCTAAGGAAATTCCTAAATGTCGTATGGGAAGACCATTATAATGCTTGTCAAACAGCAGCATGGCAGTTTCCATTAAAATCGATTCTTCATTGGTATATTCATGTATCGTTTGACTTCGTACCATATTGGTAAAATCGAAATAACGAATGGATACAGATATCAAACTTTTTATGATTACATCACAGGATTTGAAAAAATTTTTTGTGACAAAACGTTTTAAAGAGTATGAAAATAAGTTAATGAAAATTAATAAAACGCTAAAGGAGATTAAGACTAGACTGGAAAGTGATAAAGATAAAGATATTCTGTACATAAAAAGAAGGTTGGAGGGAAAAATTAAAGAAAGCATACCTGAGTTATTAATACAACTAAGAGAAGCGTTAGAAAAAATTAATAGTGAACAAGATGAGGAGCCTGATGAGGCGAAGAAAATAATTGAAAAAAATAGTTTGTTAGATGATATAACAGGAACAATAGTATTTATTGAAGATAAAGATAATGATTTGAATTTGCGTTATAAAAAGGTTTTGGAAATGTATGAAAAAGGAATGTCAGTAATTGAACAAAAAAGATTTCCAAATCTTTCAACAAAGCAGCATCGAGGAAATAATGGAGAGGGACAATTTCATATTACTAATATGAATATAAAGTGGCACTTGAACAGTGACTACTTCCTCGGTTGGTTATCATACAGAGAATTGTATGATATTTTAGAGAATAAGTAGTGAAAAATTCAAAAATGTTACGATTGAAGAACAGAATTTAGCAAAGTGTCTAAACCAAAAGCCAATGGTAGTTTTGTACTTATCATTGGCTTTTCTTGAGGATTAGAACAGAAATTTGTTTTCTCCATCTACTGCATGCTTAATGATATCCTGCTCTTTAGAGGTAAGATTAAATAATTTAAAAATCAATTGGTCAAGTTGCTCGTAGGCAATTTGTGCTTCCTCAGGAGGCAGTCCGTTAATTAGTGGTTCGACAGCTTGGATGATACTGTTTTGCATGCCGGCATTAACATCCGGAATCGGAATATTTTCAATATGAGAACGCAATACCTTCACGGAGTGAAACTCCATTTTGTAAATAAACTGTGCAATTCTGGAATTAAGGATGGCAAGAATATATTTTATATGCAGTCCTTCAAGCTTGGGGATGACCACGTTGCAGCTATTCAAAGAAAGTGTTTGTTTATCATCATAAGCAAAGACAAGCTGGCTGCTGATAAAACGATACAAAAGCTTTTCTGGCGCACGGTACATTTCTATAGGTGCTACCTGCTGAAAATTCTGTGGGTTAAACACGATATAGTTTGAGTTCGGATTAGTATGGTACTTAAAGATATCGGAGCCTTTTAAAATAACTTCGTTATCTTTGTTTTTCACGAAAGAAATATATTTTTTATTATTTCCGGTTACGATTCCTAAAGCAAAATCGGCGTTTCCGGCAAGGAATTTTGTTTTAGGAATATGCCGAATTTTTTCAAGCAGCTGATATTCAGCATCCGTTGTATGAAAGCTGAAATATTCGGCTGAAATTTTACGGTTTGTCAGAATGGTTGTACAGTGACTACAGTCGGATACTTCCATTCCGACTGTCGAAAGTGGCTTTCCGGTGTGAATGAGCTGCAATATAATGCAGGGACACTGAACCTTATCAAAGACATTTCCCAAAAAATTAAGATATCGGATGGAATTACTTTCCATAATGGCAGTACGGACTGGTGTATGTGCCTTTACATTAAGTATTGCCTCTGGAAGAATAAAAGAGAGTTGTCCGTTTATGGACAAATTACGTAGTGCTTTTTCAATAAACAAATCATAAGACTCTATATTTTTCCCGGAAGCAGTCCGATAGTTTTTGCGAAGCTTTTCCTTTTCCGACTCGGAAAATTCATATCCCCATGGCGGATTGCCGATGATATACTGATAAGAAGCTTTTAAATCAGATGCAAGATAATCGGCTTCGGTTATATGCTCGTACAGATTTTTGATAGAGAGAATGTCATATTTTAAAACCATGTTCAACCGGGTGATTTTTACACTGATTGTATCGGTGTCATTGCCATAAATCTGGTCAAAACGAACATGTGCTGGAAGCTGCAATAAAAAATTTCCAGTTCCACAGCAGGGATCCAGAATTCTGGCATCTGATGCAATATCCAGCTTCTCAATCAGCTTTTTGACGATTTTGGTAGGCGTATAGTAGGAGCCGGTTGCCTTGCGGCTGTCGATATTTTTACAGGAAATGTAAATGAGACCAAGAATATCTTCAGCAGGTTCGTATACATAATCAAAATCAAAAAGCGGAGAATATTTTTCACAGAAAAGCAGAGCATGCTCGGAATCTGCAATCAAAGCATAGATCAGTTCGTCGTATAGAGACAGGGTGATTTCTTTTTTTAAAAATCTGCTCAGCAACGCTTTTTCATGCTTGAAAGAAAGATCATATTTTTGGGCGAGCAAATGCAGGGCACAGTCAGCAATGAAATATTGAATCACATCCGATGAAAGAGCAATGGATTCATTGGTTACAATTCGGAGAATCTGCTGCAGTGGTTCGATATTCTGACAATTTTCAGAAACATAGGCGCTGTAAAGAGAATTTCCACAGACAAATTTCTTGTTACGTCTGCTTTTCAGTGATTGATTTTTGCCTGATTGCAATTCGGCTTTCAACTTTTCGGTATATTGTTTTGTAAAATAAGGCTTTCTTTTATCCGTATATTCAGGAATAAGTTTGCCAAGCTTGATCCAGTTGCGCCCGGTTGCGGTCGAAATGGAAAGTATATCACATAATTCTTTTAAAGAGAGATAATCGGAATCTTTCGGGGAATTCGTCATTCGCTCATCGGAAGGTTTGATGGCCGTGGCAGGGATCAACCAGATGCCGCTGACCATTTTGCAACCCTCAATCCGGTTGGTTTCGCAGAGTTTTTGTATGCGGCGTTCAGATAAATGGAATTTCTTCGAAGTTTCTTTTACAGAAATATAATCCATAGTCGTGCAGACTCCTTTTTTCGTATAATAATGATGTGAGTGTCAAAAGTAAATTTTGCCGCTCACTGGTGTAATCGGATTGCTCCATTGCGAAGCGATTCCTGCAATCCTCGAACACCTCAAACTCCCATAAAATGGCGTGTTCATATCATTTTATTTCGTTTTCAGTGTTCGGCGTGTCAATAAGTATCATACAATAAATATTATATACGGCGATACGAATGAAAGCAATATTAATTTAAAAGGATTCAAATTTGGACTGGACGATTGTTTGACTCATGCTGATTATTGGAAGGTGAATTGAGCGTTACTATCAATTTATATAGTTGAAAAAGGGCGTGTGAAAAAACGAGAGTTTTTTCACACGCCCGCACAAAATTGATGTAATGTCAAGAGATTTTTGAGTTACTGGTAAAAAAAGGGAAATTCCTTTTCTGATAAAAAATTTTCCTAAGTAAATGTCATTTACTGTGAACAGTAACTAGTTTTGCTCTCATAATAAATTCTCCTTGAAATTCATTTGACAGTATGATTTATCCTGCTTATAATTATATACAAGCAATTTGTAAATTCAAGTACTAACAAAAAAGACAGGTACTATCTAAGGAGAAAGTGTTATGATAAAGAACTATATCGAAAATGCAAATTTTGAAGATACAGGCTTTGCCTATACATTGTCCCTGATTTCCGGCAAACATAAGATGGTTATTCTATATTGTCTGATGGAGTTTGAAACGGTACGGTTCAATGAATTAAAACGGTATCTGAAAACTATTTCCGACAAAACACTCAGTACCAATCTCAAAGAGCTGGAGAAAGACCGACTGATTATCAGGACGGAATATCCGCAGATCCCGCCGAAGGTGGAGTACAGCCTTTCAGAAAGAGGGAAGTCATTGATGACTGTACTGGATCAACTTTGCATTTGGGGAGAAGAGAACAGATTGGTGAAATGATCAGTTCTTATTTTTTTATGTGAAAAGAAGGTGTTATTATGTGGATGATATTTGCTGTCTTATCAGCGGTATTTGCTGCGTTAACCGCAATTCTCGCCAAGATAGGTATAGAAGGAGTGAATTCCAACCTGGCAACTGCAATCCGAACCATTGTTGTAGTAATCATGGCATGGGGCATGGTCTTTCTTATTCATGCGCAGAATGGACTGGCAGAAATCAGTAAGAAAAGCTGGATTTTTTTAATCTTATCTGGATTAGCAACAGGAGCTTCGTGGCTGTGCTATTATAAAGCTTTACAAATGGGGGATGCATCAAAGGTTGTACCAATAGATAAAATGAGTGTGGTAATCACACTTATATTGGCATTTGTGTTTTTACATGAACAGTTTACTGCAAAATCACTCATTGGCTGTATTTTGATAGGAGCAGGTACTTTGATAATGGTGTTATAAATTTTTAATTAAATCGGAAAGATTTGGTGAAATAAAAAGAGTATATAATTCGATGGCTGGAGGGGATATATGAACATTGTAATTATTAACGGAAGTGCCAGAAAAGGAAACACGCTGACCACAATTGATGCATTTATAAAAGGGGCATCAGAAAAGCTTGATGATCCAGACGCAACTGCGTTGCAGATTAGTAATATGGTTAGAGATGCGATCAAACCGGATATTACAATGTTTTTACATTATGAAACATTGGAAGAGAATGGGAAAAAGATAGTTGCTGTGGATATTCAACGGGGAACGGATCGTCCTTATTATATTGCAAAAAAGGAATGCGACCAGAAGGTGTTTATGTCAGACAGGGGTATTCAGCTGTTCCTGCTACAGATGCAGCAATCCGGCAGATGATTAAAGAAACAGATGGAGATCGTTTTGAAGCTATGCGTAGCATGAATCAGGAACTGACTTTTGAGACGATGGAGAAAGAATTTCAACTTCGCAAGGTTGAGTTTGGAATGCAGCAGATGCGGACGCTGAAATTGATTGACCAGGATGGACTCTACAGTAATTTAGCAATGCTTTTATCGGATCAGTGTGTACACACGATCAAAGTAGCTGTTTTTCAGGGAAAAGATCAGACCGTATTTAAAGATCGGAGAGAATTTGCAGGGACATTGATGAAACAAATGAATGATGTCTATGATTATATTGATTTTCACAATCAGACACATGCAACGATTGAAAAGCTACTGCGGATTGATGTCAGAGATTATCCTGAAATTGATCTGGAGGATGTGATGGCAGGTATTTCTGTATGCAGAAATCAGGATCTTGCAAATGTATTTTATCGGTTACATTTAATTGAAGCGTATGGTACTGGAATCAGTAAGATTATAGGGGCTTATGCTGATGAGGAGGAAAAACCTGTTATTGAGACGACAAGAAATACATTTAAAATTATTTTGCCTAATATCAATGCAATGCGTGAAAAAGTAAGGATATCGGAGCTAGAAGCGAAAGAAGAAAATCCGGAAACAAATAAAGAGGATACACAGGAGCTGAGCAGTGAAGAAGAGCAGGTTCTGGAATATGCTGGAAAGCATGAAGATTTTACAAAAAATGATGTAGTGAGCCTTCTTAAAGTAAGTGCATCAACTGCAGCCAGAGTGATAAGAGGGCTTGTAGAAAGAAATTTTCTGAAACGAAATGGAAAAGCGAGAAATACTTATTATACGCTTCAAAAATAATATGTGGAAATCATAAGAGAATCCATGAGGGTGGGAAACCTTGTGGATTCTTTTTTAAACGGAAAATTTCGAAGAAACATCCTGTTGAAAAGGTACTGCATGTTAGGAATGCACACACTTTTTGGGAGTACAAAATATAGAGCTTTACAATGCAAACTCTAAATGAGAAAAATTTCCCTTGCAATATACCCCAATGGGGTATATAATAGCCATCGTAGAGAGAAAAAATAAGAGGTGAGACGCATGGAAGAAAAGAAAGAATGTTGTCACTGTCATAAGACGAAAGAGCGTTCTGAAAAGGAATACAAGGACATGATCAACCGCCTGAGCCGGATCGAAGGGCAGGTCAGAGGTGTGAAGCGCATGGTAGAAGAAGATGCGTACTGTCCGGATATTCTGATTCAGGTATCGGCGATCAATGCGGCACTCAACAGTTTTAATAAAGTCCTTCTGGCGAATCATATCCGTACCTGTGTGGCAGAGGATATCCGCGAGGGAAAAGATGAGACGATCGATGAGCTGGTTGTAACGCTTCAGAAACTGATGAAATAACAGGATTGTTATAGATTTTCATGCAACAGGCGCAGGAGGATCTTTACAATATAAAAAGGATAAAGAGTGAGGTGGATTTTTGTGGAACAATATACAGTAACAGGAATGAGCTGTGCGGCGTGCAGCACCAGAGTAGAGAAAGCCGTATCAAAGGTGCCGGGCGTTACCAGCTGTTCGGTGAGTCTTCTGACGAATTCGATGGGAGTAGAAGGAACTGCATCCCAGTCGGAGATCATTGCGGCTGTCGAGGCAGCGGGATACGGTGCTTCTGTAAAGGGCTCTGATGCAGGAGCAAAAAGTAAAGGTGCTTCGATGAATGAGGATGCCTTAAAGGATAGAGAAACGCCGGTCATGAAGCGCCGTCTGATCGCATCCCTTTGTTTCCTGATCCCACTGATGTACATTTCCATGGGTCATATGATGTGGAACTGGCCACTGCCGGGATTTCTGGCTGACAATCATGTAGCAATGGGACTGATCCAGCTGTTATTTACCGGAATTATCATGGTGATCAACCAGAAGTTCTTCATCAATGGATTTAAGGGACTCCTTCATGGTGCACCGAACATGGATACCCTGGTTGCACTGGGATCAGGGGCATCCTTTGCATACAGTACCTATGCATTGTTTGCAATGACAGATGCACAGATGAAGATGGATATGGAAGGCGTCATGTCTTATATGCATGAGTTCTATTTTGAATCAGCAGCCATGATCCTGACGCTTATCACAGTCGGAAAGATGCTGGAAGCGCATTCCAAAGGAAAGACAACAGATGCATTAAAGAGTCTGATGAGGCTGGCTCCGAAGACAGCTGTTGTCCTGAAAAATGGTGTGGAGACAGAGGTTTCCATCGACCAGGTGAAAAAAGGCGATATCTTTGTAGTAAGACCGGGTGAAAATATACCGGTAGATGGTATCGTGCTGGAAGGAACCAGTGCAGTCAATGAAGCAGCACTTACCGGAGAGAGTATTCCGGTTGATAAAGCAGAAGGTGACAAGGTATCTGCTG
>ERZ773144.3601-NODE-3601-length-10602-cov-3.509244_pt1 | contig 10602 bp, 6 predicted proteins | sample MGYA00580849_ERZ773144 | MGnify/ENA primary metagenome ERZ773144 (study PRJEB29015, sample SAMEA2737861) | human gut metagenome | biome: human gut; feature: human-associated habitat; material: faeces | place: China | collected 2012 ...
AAGTGGGAAGCCCCGGACAAAATCCCCGTAGTCGAAAAGTCGGTACGCATTACCCCGGAACAGGGCCTTAAATTCGAGATTCCGCGCATGAAGCTCGTAAGTAAGATTAACGCAACTTTCAGCAAAAGCGGTATTCTTCTTATCGAGGTCGCCGGTACGGTTATGCAGCCGACCAAAACGGGAACTAAGAAAATGACCGCTACGCTTATGACCGCAGACGCACAGGCATAACGCGGGGAAAGCCTTATTTTAACCCGAAAGCCCCCAAAATGAAAGTTTCGGGGGCTTTCTTGATTTAGCTACGATATGAACGAAGATAACATAAGAGAAAAAACGGATTTAGAGTTAGAGCGCGAAGAACTTAACCTTTTGGTAAAGCAAGGGGTTCGGTTCAGCGTTACACACAAAATCCGCCGGCGTAAAAAAGGCGTTAAAGGGTTCTTTCAACGCCCCGAAGTAGTTACGGTAAAGGAAGACTTCGAAATACAGGAACCTACGCTTTCGGTTCTTGACAGACTTAGCGCGATATGGGTAGAAATGGGCTTAGACGAAAAACGGCTTACAGCCGGCGGAACGGAAACCTTGGCGGAAGCGAAGCGCATAGCCAAAGATAACGCCGCACGTATGGCCCGAATAATCGCTATTGCCGTATTGGGCGAAGATTACCACGTTACCGAAGTTTGCGCGGGTGGAAGGGTAAAAAAATACAATGACGATAAGGAGTTAGACCGGCTTACGGCCCTTTTCTTCCACACTATTAAACCTTCCAAATTGGTAGGACTTTCCGAAGCCGTAACCAGCGTAAGCAACTTAGGGGATTTTATAAGCTCTATGCGCTTGATGAGCGGCGCAAGGACGACCCAACCGAGGACGGAGCGCATAGAGTAATAGGGCTTAATAGTCCTTACGGCCGCCGGGGTTCGATTTGCGCCCACCTTGGCTGGACGTGGGATTACTTACATCACGGCGTAGCTTGGGCCGTTGTTCAACGGTTGTTAATCGACGCGCCGCGTATGGCCGACGACGAAGGCGGCAATACAGCGGGCAACACGACAACCAAGATAACCAGCGAGAACGCCGAAAGTATTTTACAACAAATAAATAACCTTATCAGATGAATATAAAAGGCGGTGCCTTGGAGTTCGATATAATTGCGAATAACGGGCAAATAAATAGCGCATTGGCCGAAACCAAAAGGCGCGTACAAGGGTTCACGGACGCAACCGTAGAAGGCGGCGACCGTATGGAAGCCGCGTACAGAGAAGCCGCCGCACAAATTGAAGCGGCGTTTAAGGATATAGACACTATGGCCGCAATCCATAGTAACGCAATCGCCGACCTTGAAAAAGAGTACGCCCGTTTGGGTGAAGCGGCCGGGGCCGCCTTTATGAAAGGCACCGCCAAGGGGGACGAAGAATATAGGGCATTAACGGCCAAACAACAGGCTATAAAGGACGAAATAGCCCAGCGGAAAGCACTTTTGCAGGAAGTGGCGAACACGGCGGACGCTTTACAGAAAGAAGAACAGACTTTAAACGAGAATAAGGCCAAGGTAGAGCAAAACGCGAAGGCGAAAGGCATGTTACGAACGCAAGTTATGAACCTTAAAAATTCACTTGCGGAAATGGAGCAGGCAGGGAAGCGAGATACGGACGAATTTAGGGCTATGCAGGCGGAATTAGGCCGTTTGGCGGACGCTATGGCCGACGCAAATACGCAGGCTAAAATTATGTCCGACGACTACCAAAATATGAATACCGTGTTGGAGGTAATGGGCGGTATAAGCGGGGCTTTTTCGGCCGCGCAGGGTGCGGTAGGACTGTTTGCCGGGGAAAACGAAAACCTGCAAAAGATTATGGTTAAAGTTCAGTCCCTTATGGCTATAACCATAGGCTTACAGCAGGTAGCCAAAACCTTAAACAAGGATTCATATACCCAGCTTGTATTAGTCCGCAAGGCGAAAGAATTACTTACCGTAGCGGAAACGAAGTTTGCTACGGCTTTGGGTATTTCCAACGTAGCGGCAAAGGCGTTAATGGCGACCTTAACCCTTGGGCTTTCAGTAGCGATTACCGCCGCGATAGCCTTAATTTCCAAATTCATATCCAAGAACCGGGAAGCAAAGAAGGCGCAAGAAGAATTTAATAACAAAGTTGTAGAAGCTGCCGCCGAACCGGTTACAGCAATTACCGAGCTTTCCACCGCATGGAACCGGCTGGGTAACGATATGGCAGCCAAAAACAAGTTTATCGAAGACAATAAAGACCGCTTCGAAGATTTGGGCTTTTCCATTAGGTCGGTTAAGGACGCGGAAGACTTGTTAGTAGCCAATAAAGGCAAGTTTATAGAAGCCTGCTTAGAACGGGCCAAAGCGTTAGCCGTACAGGAATTGGCCGTAGAAAAATACAAAGAAGTATTAAAGGCCCAGCAGGAATTAGAAGCCACCCCGAAGACCAAATTACAACGTGGTGGATATTATACGGACGGTTACGGAGTAAAGAGAAAAACAAACGCTGTAATAGAAGTTACTAACCCGGAATGGGAAAAAGCCGAAGAAGCCGTAGCAAAAGCGGAACGGGAATACAACGCCTTGATAAGCCAGCAAGTAGAATTTACCGCGAAAGAACGCGAAATTTTGGATTCTATCGGGGCCGGTGCGAATAAAGTTGCAGAAGGAAGTATAGAGGCTTTGGAAAAGACCATTTCCGAACTACGGAAGAAATACAAGGAAGCTACCACCGATAAGGAGCGGGCCGAGTTATTGGCGAAAATCAAAGAACAGGAAGCGTTACTTAAAAAAATGGATTTATCCGGCACGTCTTCTAAGACTACGCAAAAAGACCCGTTTACGGAACAATTGGAAGCCCGGAAAAAGAAATATACGGAGTATTACAATTGGGTAAATTCCAAAGACGAAGTAGTACGCAATGCCGCAAAAGCCGAGTTCGCCGGGTTGCTGAAAGAAGGAAGTAGCTATTTGGATTATTTACAGAAGCAGCGCGACCAGCTTATTAAGGCTATCGGAAGCGGAACGGCCACAAAGACACAAGCCGAAGAATTGCAGAAGCTAAATAACACCATAGCCAACGAAACGAAGGAAACCGTTTTAGCCGGATTCGAAAAGGAGCTTAAAGAACAACTTTCCGGGGCACGTTCCATTTTGGAAATGGTTAATATCTTGGAAGAAAAGCGTAAGGCTTTGACCGGGGACGGTTCCGACCTTGACAAAGGTAAAAGCGACATTATTAAGAAGCAGCAGGAAGACGTAGAGCAAAAGGCCAAAGACCGGACAAAAGCCCTATTATCCGAATATGCGGACTATTTGGGTAAGAAGATAACCTTTGAAGCCAACTACGCCGAAAATAGCCGCCTTCTTAACGAGCAATTGGCGAAGGCCAAGACGGACGACGAACGCCGTATAGCCTTGGAAGCCTTGGCGAATTTGGAGAAAGAGCGCAAAAAATACGCAAAAAGTTCGGGGAACGAAGACTACGACGCATTGGTAGAGGAATACAAAACATATCAGCAAAAATGCGCCGATATTTCCGCGCAATACGACGAAAAAATAGCATTGGCAACCCAGCAGAATAACGAAGAATTAGTAGCGAAATTGCAGGAAGCCAAGAATAAGGCCCTTTCGTCCGCAGCGTTGCAGGAATTGACCGATTCCGGGGCTTGGGAGCAACTTTTCGGGAACCTCGACGACCTTACTACGGCGCAAATACAGGCCCTTATAGATAAAATCGAAGCGCAAAAGGCCCAATTAGGCGTAGAACTTAACCCGCAAGACTTAGACGTAGTTTTAAGCAAGTTGCGGGAAGCCAAGGACGAAATACAGACCCGCAACCCGTTTAAGGCCCTTTCTACGGCTTTGAAGGACTATAAGAAGGACGCAAGTAAAGCGAACCTATCCGAAGTATTCAAAGGCGTAGGGGCTACGGCCGATTTGGTAAAAGGTTCGTTCGACGCGGTTACGGGTGCTATTGAGAAAATGGGAGGTTCTATGGACGACGAAACCCAAGCTATTTTAGGGGACGTAGGCGGAATTGTGGACGGAATAGGGCAAATGGCACAGGGGTACGCAACTATGAACCCGGCCCAAATGATACAGGGAGCCGTAGGTATGCTAACTTCCGTCTTTGACCTGTTCAACTCCCGCGACCGTAAGGCCGAACGAGCCATTAAGAAACACGCTGCTGCCGTCGAAGAATTGGAACGCGCCTACAAAGCACTTGAACACGCCGTAGATAAAGCGTTAGGCGAATCGGTTTACGATAACCAAAAGGCCCTTATTAACAATATGCGCGAACAACGCGCGCACTTGCGGGCTATGTGGGAAGCGGAAGAAAGCAAGAAAAAAACCGATAGTGGTAAGGTAAACCAATATAAGGAGCAGTACGAAGAATTAGGCCGCCAAATCGAAGACACCATAGCCGAAATTACGGAAAGCGTAACGCAGACTTCGGCAAAGGACTTGGCTACGCAATTGTCCGACGCGATAGCCGAAGCCTACTCCGACGGCTTCAACAGCGACAAAGTAAAAAGCGCGATTGAAAAGGTTACGAACCAGGTATTAGGTAATGCCGTAAAGAACGCCTTAAAAAAACAATTCCTCGAACAGCAGCTACAAAATGCCGTAAAGCAGTTGCAGCGCGATATGGGTTTTGACGATGAAGGCGGCGGTTCCTTCGACGGCTTGACCCCGGAAGAACAGCAACGGTTTAAGGATAGAGTAAACTCAATAGCCCAAGGGTACGCCGAAGCCTTGAAGTTGTACGAAGATTTGTTTAAGGACTTGGACGATAACGGCGACCCTACTACGAGCCTATCCGGTGCAATTAAGGGAGCCAGCCAAGAAAGTATAGATTTATTGGCCGGACAAACGAACGCCGTACGTGTAAACCAAGTGCAGGAAATAGAAATCTTGCGCCAGCAGCTTATACACCTTGCCAACATCGACGGCAAATTAAGCGTATCGAACCGGTACCTTGAACAGATAGAAAAGAATACTTCGGGAAGCGCGTCCGACCCGTTACGGGCGCAAGGAATAACAATGTAGCGATATGGAAGTAAATAAACGATTGGCCCGCGACGCCAAAAAGAAAGGCATTTGCGAAGAATGGTACGGCCGCCTTATAGATACCAAAGGGAAAGACGAACTTATTAAAATGTACCTTGAAGGTATCGACTTTTGCCTAAGCAACGAGTACCCCAGCAACGAATTTATACGCCAGCACTTCGTAGGTGCTTGCGAAGCCTACGGCGTGTTCCTCGACCAAGCTATTACGGCCGGAAACTTCCGGCACGTAGTAGCCCTTGGCCGTTGCGAGGGTACCGCCACTTACGACGGTTGGAACGTAGGGCAGGTATTCGCAAAGCACCAAAGCCGGTTAAAGGTTCTTGCTACCGGTAATTCCTTCGTAATGGTAGACGTATTCGACGATACCACCGTAGAAGTAGAAGCACGGGATAACGCGAAGATTTGCGTAAACCACTACGGCGGGAACTTGACGACTACCACCGGCGACGGCGAAGGTAACGCGATAATAAAAGTTATTCGAAAAACGACTAAAACGTATTGATATGGCAGACGAAAGTAACATTATCCTAAATATGCCCTTCGATGAAGCGGCCGGTTCTACCATTGCTTACGATTACAGCAAGACACGGGCGGACGGTACGGTAGTAGAAGCAGATTTTACCGGCGGAAAGCAAGGCAATTGTATAAAGTTCGACGGTAACGGGCATTGCGATATAGACAAAAACGTAATTCCCCTTACCGGGAACTTTACCCTGCTTGCCTGGTTGAAGCGTTCAGCCTTCCCGGACGGCTTTACAGGTAAGCGTATCGGATTCTTTGCCCGCTGGGAAGCCATAGAAGGTTATACGGAAGCGTGGTTTAACATTGCGGCCGATACTTGGGGCTATTGGGCTATCGTCAAAGAGGGCCTAACAATCCGCATTTACCTTGATACGGCATTGGTGCAGACCATTACGCTACCCGCCCAGCCTACCGGTTTCGCTATCCTGCAAGACATCTATACGACCGCCAACGGGTACGGTTGTATCGACGAAGTTAAGGTATATAATACCGCCTTGCCGCAGGAAGAAATTACCGAAAGTATTGCTACGGTGGCGCAATTGGCTTACAGTATAGACGGAACCGATTTTAAGGCTTGGGATATTTATGTAAGCGAAAGTAACGGCCTTCTTGACCGTCCCAAAATGAAAACCCCGGTTTCCGTTGATTGGCCGGATTATCACGGGGAGATAGTAGACCTTGAAAACAAGATACTGCAACCCCGCGAAATAGCCCTTAATTGCTTTATGAAAGCGAACGGGAAGGTAGACTTTGTTACGAAGCTAAACGACTTCTTGGACGTATTCAACCGGCCCAACACCCAGCGGCTTATGGTAGATATACACCCTACGAAACCGTTGCTTTACGAAGTCTATAACGAGAACGGGGTAGCCATTAACAAACGTTGGAACGACGACCTTATGGTAGGAACCTTTACCTTGAAATTGAAGGAACCCGACCCGGTAAAGCGTATCGTACGGCACCAGCGTTTAAGCAATGATACGAAAACGCTAACGATTACCCTAACCAGCAAGAAGGCGGTTACTATCTTTTGGGGCGACGGAACCCAAACGAACGACGTTTACGGAACCGACGTAACAGCGAGTCACGAATACACGACCGACGGAATTTTTTACGCCATTGTCGCCGGAGTTATCGAAGAAATAGAAAGTTTCACTACTAACGGTATTATCGTATGGAACAAATTATAGTAAGACACCCGGACGGGACTACGGCCCTATTGACTTCGCGGGCGCGTAAGTCCGGAGTTACCAAGGCCGAACAAAGTATTACGCTGTTAGGGGCGGATACGGTGGCGATAACCGTAAAAAGTGCCACGCCCTTAACCTTCCACTTGGGCGACCAAATAGACGTTTACGGGAAGACTTATACCCTTAACCAGCTTCCGGGCATTAAGAAGACCGGAAACCGGAATTTCGAATATACCCTTACTTTCGAAGGCGTACAGTACGAGTTAATCGACGTGCAATTTTTGTTACCGGACGATACCGTATTAGATAGCTTTACGGGCGATTTAGAAGACTTCTTAGGTATTCTTATCGGGAACCTTACCCGCGTATATCCGGGTAAATGGGTGTTAGGCGTTTATCCGGCCAATACGGAGTATAAAACGCTTACCTATACGGAAAAGAATTGTTTGGAAGTGTTGCAAGACCTTTGCGAACAGTACAGCACCGAATTTGAGATTACCCAAGCTAACGGCGTTCGTACGCTCAATATCAAAACGGCCGGGGTAAACTTCCCCTATACCTTCCGGTACGGACGTACCGGCGGGCTTTACGAATTAACGCGCCAAAACATCAATTCCAAGAACGTAGTTACCCGGCTATACGTCTACGGCGGTAGTAGCAACCTTGGGGACAAATACCGTTATACCCGTCTTTGTCTTCCGGGCAAAGCTAAAAACGCTTCCTACATCGAGGACGCGGCCGCTATTGCGGCTTACGGGTTGAAGGAGAATACAAAGATATTCGACGACATCAGACCCGAACGCTACGGCGAAGTAACAGCCGCCGGAAGCGCGTATTATGCTTTTAAGGACGCTACTATGAACTTCGACCTTAACGAAAAGGATAGCGCGGGTAATACAAAGTGGCTTATCGACGGAGCTACTGCAAAGGTAAAGTTCACTACCGGAAACTTGGCCGGCTATGAATTTGACATACACAAGTACGACCACGCGACGAAGGAAATACAGGTAGTACCGTTCACGGACGAAAACGGCATGAAGTTCCCCAGCGAAACAAGTGCGGCGTTTCAGTTCGGCGTAGGCGATAAGTATTTCTTCACGGATATAAATTTGCCGGACACTTACAAGACCGACGCGGAAAACAAACTCCTTGCGGAAGGCAACAAGGCAATAACCGAATACAGCCAGCCGCAAGTACAGTACGGGTTAAGTATCGACGAAAATTTTATACGTCAGTTCGCCGGCGAACTGACCGTAGTAAACCTTTTTGCCGTCGGCGATTATATCCCGGTGGAAGATGAAGACATAGGCGTAAACAAATCGGTACGAATTACGGCCTTTACGCGCGATTTGCTGCGGGAATACAAGTATAATATAACCTTGGGCGACAGCGTAACCAAAACGACGATAACCCGCGTTATCGAAGACTTGCAGAAAATCGACAATGTTATAGAGATAAACGACCTTGCCGACCCGTCGAAGGCCCGCCGCAATTGGAAAGCCAGCCAAGAAGTATTAGCTAATGTTTTCGACCCCGAAGGACACTATTACAGCGAGAAGATAAAGCCGCTTTCGATTGAAACGACCATGTTAGCCACCGGCGCACGTTCCCAGCAGTTCGTATTACAGAACACCCGCTTTGAACCGAACTACGAAGGGAATCCCAATACGGTAAAGGTGGTAGGCGGTACGTTGGTTCACTATACGATAGCGGAAACCGTAAAAAGTTGGCAGCTAAATACGGCCACCTTTTCGAACCTTGTAAGCGGAACGGTCTATTACATATACGCCCGTTGCCAAAAGACAGGAACGGCCGGAAACATCGTTTTCGACACAGTACAGCGAGCGGTAGACGGCGACCCTACATATTATTATTTCTTGATAGGGAGCCTTAGCAGCGTGATAACCGATACCGACGGGAACCGGCCGGCGCGTCTTATCGCCCTAACTTATGGCGCAACGACAATTAACGGTCGTTTCCTTGCTACGGGGCGGATTCAAAGTGGCGACGGACAAACTTATTTCGACTTAGACGCCGGAGAGATTGGGGGGAACATTAAATTTCGTGCGTCTGACGGGACATTAAAGGATGTTGCTGAATTGGAACAAAGCGACATAGAATATTTGCGAGATGCTTTTAAGGATGCAAGAACAGAAATAGAAGGCGGTGTAGCCCTTTCCGGATTTATAGGTGTACGCGATACGGAACAGAATGTAGCAGCTGCTATGGCCGGTTATAATCCCACCGGAGAATCCGATTATCCGTTGATATTCGCAGGAGCGCAACAAGGGAATGTAGAGTATTACGGATGGACAAGCAATAGCTATACCCATATCTACACCCAAAGCGCGACGCCGAGCAATGGGGATAATTGTTTCGACAATAAAGGCTCTGTCGTAGGAACTGTAACGAATATCGTAGGGGCGCAAATTTTCGCATTATCCACAACGGGCGAAACCTATCAACGCAATACCGGAATCGACTTTACCGCGAAAACGCCCTCTGCAATGGAGGGCAACCGGGCCAAGTTCCGAGTATATAAGGACGGACGATGCGTTTCCAATTACTTTGAAACGAGCGGGTCGTATAAAACGATATATACAAAAACCAACTGCCCGCCTTTGCAATTTACTACGGTGTTGGCAGTTTCCGAAAATTGCTACATGGCCTTGACCGCCGGAGCACAATTCGGGGTTTTAATGGAGGCCAACGAAGACCATAACGGGTATAATTGTGCGTTATATAATTCATCATCATATCCCTGTACGGTCGTAAAGGGTACAAAATCTTCCTATACCCAAGTTGGGGTATTATATCCCGGTGAGTTAATGGAGTTTGTGAATATTTATGGAACTTGGATTTTACGAAACCATACTCGCTATTCTACGAAGGCAGAAAGTTAGTTTTTAATTTTTTACCAACAAGCGTATTATAATAATACGCAACGGGGTATTTTTGTGTAACTTAATATTTCGACAAAATGAGTACAACAAGAGGGGGCGAAACGGTTTCCGCCCAAATTGGAACAATCGGCCCCATTGAAGGGCTAAGTACGGGTAACTTCAAAATGGAAGATACGCCGTTTAACATTAAGAACGACGGAGAAACCGCCGTCGTTCTTGAAGTAAACCTTTGGGGCATGGAGCCGGGCAAGTTCGTAGCTACGCGCTTCGAAATAGGTTGGAACCCCGAAATAGTCCGCGAGATTAAGCAAACGAGTATTAACGCTACCCTTGTTTGGGGGTACTAAATCTTATACGGCTATGGGTTTATTGATTGGAGTAGGAAACACGAAGCCGACGTTTCCCTACGATTACTACTACGGTATAGAATGGGATTCTAACGTAGCTTCTTCGGCTTGTACCCGAATTGGTCGCCCGGAACTTCACGTTTCGCTGCCTATTCAAAGTAAAATGCGCCGTTGTGTCTTGCGCGACAATGGAACGGTAGCTTATTACCTTCACGCGAACGACAGCACCAAGCGCGATACGGGAGCCGCCGCCAAACTTGACGGCACCGACGGGCAAGTAATGGTAGAAATCCCAGCCCACTACCGCAAATTTGAAGTAGACGGTACTAAATTCCGTTGCTTCCTTTCCGAACATGCGCTACCGGGCTTCCACTTTGTACCGCTTGCCTATCGTTCGGCATACGAAGCGGCCGTAGACCGCACCGTATCGGCTACGCCGAAACTTGCAAGCGTTGTAAACGCTTCCGCAGCTTTCCGTGGTGGTAACAATACGGCGGGTTGGGACGGAACGTATAGAAGCCTTTTAGGTATGCCGGCTACGGTTTCCATCTTCATGTTGG
>ERZ773144.3612-NODE-3612-length-10563-cov-12.050533_pt1 | contig 10563 bp, 4 predicted proteins | sample MGYA00580849_ERZ773144 | MGnify/ENA primary metagenome ERZ773144 (study PRJEB29015, sample SAMEA2737861) | human gut metagenome | biome: human gut; feature: human-associated habitat; material: faeces | place: China | collected 2012 ...
AAGCCCTGCCGGGCTCGAACGGTTCGAATGTCTGCGTTCCACTCCGGTCGTCGCAGGCGAACGTCCCCCGGACGTTCTGCGACGTCTCATTCTCGCCTTGATGAAGTGACTTTGGATACTTCCAGGGCTCCGATTCCTTATAGTAGATGTCAATTTCCTGGGTGCGGTTCTTGCCCTTCGGATCGCTGGCAGCATGGACAACGATCTTCTCGACAAACTCATGCAAGATACATGGAGTCAATTCAGAAATTTCCGTATACCGTTCTACAACGGAGAGAAACCTCTCCACTTAAGAACGCCTGCCGAAAGCAGGCAGGCTATTTTCTTTGTATAGCATCAGCTCCCTCTTTATGCCAAAATAAGGAACGGATAGTAGCTATAAAAAAGCTACTCTGCAATCATTTCACATAATATTGGCAAATCGTAAAATAATATTGTGTGAGGTGACGGAGAGTGTCTAAAAAAAGACAACAAATTGTTTTCTCGTTTGGCAGCTCAATCCGCTATGTCAGAGAAAAGGATGAAAATGGATACTTCCCCTGCTTTGCCAGTTTCAACAGGCTGAAGAAAGACTTAAAAGCTTCGTCCACTTCCTTAAGGATCTGTTGGGCCATGTTGGAATTCAGCAGCCGATAGTTTTCGGAAGTCTTTAAGATGGCGTAGTTTTTCTCATATGGGAGATACTGGCTATGTTCAAAGTAATGCTGCCGTATCTGGTAGATGGCCTGGTTGGTCAGGTTTTTTGCTGTGCGGCATAATTCCCGTAGAATGAGGAATTCATCTTTGGACAGATGCTTTAGCTGCTGGCATACGGTCAAATACAAAACAGGTCCTCCTTTCCTAATCGAAACAGAACATACGTTCTACATCAATTATAGCACATGATTTCACAAAAGGGAATGGAAAGAATTGTAATTGCTTACCATTTTACATCTGTCTATGTATCATTATAGCGGTATTCATCCCGCCACCTAAGAGGGATGGGGGGGATTCTGCCGATTTTATGATAAAATGCTGGACACCAGAGAAAAACAAGAGAAAAAATAAACGCGATGGGGTTTCTTGATACCCGACCGCGTTTATCTTTGTCCGCTGATATACGGGCAAATTGTTTTTTATTGTAGATTACTTTCTTGCGCCATCCGAGCCGATGGTATATCCGTCAATGGTGGTATTCACCGCCATCGTCCCGTCTGGGTAGAAGTAGTACCACTTTCCGTCAATCTGCTTCCAGCCGCCGGCAAACATCATTCCGGTAGCCTTGACCAGCCAGTACCACTTCTGGTCGTCGGAGAGCCAGCCCTTCACTGGCTTCCCATTTCTGTAATAGCTCCACTGGCCGCTGTCATTCTGCTGCCAGCCGTTTGCGGTCTGCGAGTCAATGACGATCTCCACAAACCGCCGCAGGACGGTGGCGACTTCGGCGCGGGTGGCGGTTCCTTTGGGGTCAAAGCGGTTATTTGCCTTGCCAGCCAGGATGCCCGCCTGCTGCATGGCCTTAACCGCATCCTTCGCCCAGCTACTGATCTGTGCGTTGTCCGCAAAAGTCACAGCCTGGAGGGTTTTCGGAAGGTCGCAGCCCAGCTTTTTGGCGTAATTTGCCATGATGACTGCCACCTGTTCCCGGTTGATGTTGGTATCCGGCGCAAAGGTGATGGCAGTAACGCCCTCCACAATGCCGGTCTGCGCCGCCCAGTTGACATAAGGCGCATAGTAAGCGTCGGCTTTCACATCGGTGAATTTCCCGGTCTTGTAGCTGTCCGGGTTGATGCCTGCCAGCCGCCCCAGGGCGGTGACGAACATTCCTCTGGTCATGCCGATGCCCGGACTAAAGGTAGTGTCACTTGTGCCGGAGAGCAGTCCTCGGCTGGCAACAAAGAGGATGTTGTCCGCAGCCCAATGGCCGGTAATGTCGGTGAAAGCCGGGGCAGGGTTCTTGTAGCCGATGCCGTAGATACTGAAATGACCGGTTTCAAAGACAACCGCTTTCTGGCTGGCATCGTAGCTGGATTTGGTGATCCATTCCACCTTTCCCGCGTCGTCCACATAGACTGCATAGAGATTACCTGTCTGCTCACCCTTTGCCGGTGTGTAGGGCAAACGCACCGATATAGTGTGACCATTTAAGTTGGCAATCGGTGTTTCTTTGCCGCCGGAGAGATACACCAGCGACAGATCGTAGGCCGGTCTTGTGCCGATAGCGGCTTTGGCCTCGGTGGAGCGCAGGGCATCCACCTTATCTGCCCGGAGAATGATGTCCCCACCAGCGGAGACGCTATCCAGCTGCTTCAGAGTGTCCAGCCCGATATTAACCGAAACCAGATGATCTGTTGCAACGGTAAACTGCCGGACATTTTCTTTGACCAGCAGATCCAGTGTCTGCGCCTTGATGGTCACGTTAAAAGAGGTCTGGCCTGCCGCCGAGGTGATGGGAACGGTAACGGCAATCCCGTTCTCTGTGGTGCCGTTCTTTTTCGCATCCTGTTTGGCCTTGTCGATGGCGGACCGGACAGAGCTGTTGTCCACTGCCGCATTGCCATTTTTATCCGGCTGTATGGGTTTGGTTTCACCGGTGACAGGGGCTTGAGGCTTGTCCTCCGGCTGGTTGGTGTTATCATTGTTGTCGGAATCGTCAGAATCGCCGGAGGAGGAGCCGCCACTGCTGCCCGAACCACCAGAGGACGAGCCGCCGCCGGAGCTGCTGGAGCCGCCGCCACCACCGGAGGAGCGAGGGTTGACGGTCAGGGTACCGCTTTCAGGTGTTCCGACTTCATAATTGGTATCCATGCCGGATTTCAGTGCAGTCGTCCCACTCACAGTGATGGGGAAAGAGCCGGTGCTTGTGCCGTCCGCCGTGCAGAAAGCAGTTGCTTTCGTTTCGATCACAGTAGCTTCGCTGTCGCCGGAGGCAAAGTTGCCGTAGGTCACGGTGAAGGTGGGGAGCGTTCCGTTCGCGGTCATGCTCTTGTTCTCTGCCTTGACGCTGATCGCACGCTTTGCGACGGAGACGCTGACGCTGTTCTCCGGTACATCCGCATAGCCATCGTTGCCGATGACCTTGTAGTACACAGTGTAAGTACCGGCGTTCTTGACCTTGGGAAGCTCCGTGCTGTAGCCGCTGCCAGAGGCCAGGCTGTACTGCAAGGTACCACCAGTGGCAGAGCCAGCATCAATCAGCACCTGATCTGCGCCGTTGTAGACCAGTCTGGTCTTGGCCGTAGGAGCGGTGACCACAGGGGTAGTCTTGTCGTTCACGGTAACCGTTACGGTGATTGTATAGCTCTCATAGTTGGTCGCGCCGGTTACAGGAACTGTGATGGTGGCCATTTTATTGGCCTTGCTCGCGTCGTTCACAAAGGTGAACTTCAGGGAGTTGCCCTCCATGACGGGATCGCCGCTGAGGACTTTTTCGCTATCTGCTGTGGTGATTGTTCCAAAACTGCCGCCCGCGGCCAGATAGCGGCTCAGATCCACGGAACCGGTCGTGCCGTACTTGGCGGAGCCGGAGACGGACTGGTTGCCGTAGGCCGCCTTGGTGATATTCAGTGTGACCCCGTCCTTCATCAGCGCGTCATAGTTGTCCACGCCGCTTTCCGGGGTAAAGGTCGCGGTGTATGTTCCGTTGTCGCCCACGTTGGGGACCGTGTTGCCGGTAAGACTCCATGTACCCGGTACCACCGTGCCGTTCCGCTTCGCGGTCAGGCCGGAGACGGTGAGCCCGCTCAGCTTGTCTCCGTAAGTACCGGAAGCGGTGCCGGTCCCTGCCACGGTCAGCATTGCCCTGGTGACCTCACAGGGAACAGAAACAGTAGTTGCACCGTTCTTGATCTTGTAGTTATCCTTTCCGGTGCCGTCCAGCGCAATGCTGACATTCATGCTGGTCTGGCCGCCCACATTGGTGCTGGTGTAGGCAACGGGCGTAACCTTGACCGTCACGCCGCTGTCGGCGGAGAGGATGCCGGTGACGTTCAATTCGCCGGTGGCGGTGCCTGCGTTGGTCGTGCCGTCATAGGTCTTGCTCACCTTGTAGCTGCCGGCGGTGACGGTGACTTCCTTTTTCTCCACGACGGCGTTCACGGTCGCGCTGCCCTTATGGGTGCCGCTCTCGTAGGTCGCGGTGATACCCTTGCTGGGCGTACCGGCCTTGATAGCCTGAAGCGTGATTGTTTCGGTATTTGCATTGGGTCCTACCAGCTTGAAGTATTCTTGGTCGTAATCCCAAGTCCACTTTTTGTTCGCGCCGGTCGTGTCACCGGTCTGCGATGCCGCCAGGGTGAACTTCTGACCGTAGCTTACGGTTCCGGGCAGGCCGGTGATGGTCACGCCGGTGTCAGCCTTGTTCACCACATTAACGTTCACAGCCACATTGGTGCCATTGGCATAGTTGCCGTTGCTATCGTGATAGTTCGCATTGAAGTTCTGAGAACCAGCGGTGCTCATTGAGACAGCACCGTCCGCCCAGCTCCAGCCGGGGTGAGCGGCCAAGGACACGGTGGAGAGCAGCTGATCCTTCACGCCGGTCAGACCGGTGGGAGCTGCGGGAGTGGCAGCCTGCGCGATGGTTGCTGATACGTCATAGGTCGTAATGGGCAACTTATAGTTCTTCACTTTGGAAGTGTCCTTCAGCGTAACAGTACCAGTGACTTTGTTCGCCTCGTTGACATTGGCGCTGTTGAACGTCCCGCTGACCTCATAGTCCGTACCTTTGGTCAACGCTTCGCTATTTTTCAAGCCAGTGAAGGTCACATTAGTGATCTCAGCGTCAGCACTGCCGTTGTAAGTCTTGGACGCAACTGTCACACTGTCGATGGTCAGCTCGGCCTGGGCAATGGTATACTTCACGCTGGCGGTGGCAGCATTTTCACCCTCGCCCACCGTGATGCTGGCGGTGTACTCGCCCGCGTTGACGGGTGCGGAGGACAGCGCCGCGCCATTCTGCGCGTAGGTGATGTCGCCCACGGTGGGCAGACTGGTAACGCCGCTGGCCGCGTCAAGCTTTGCTGTCGCTTCCTTGGCGTTGCCGTCATAGGTCAGCGTATTCGCAGCGGGCGCGGAAATCGTGAAGGTCCCGCCGAGCTTATCGGCCAGATAGCAGCCATCTTCCTTACACTTCGCAGTGATGGTCGCGCCGCTTGCCGTGTACGTCCAGCTATGCTGATGCCGGGTCACGGTGAACGGCTCGCTGTAGCACTTATAGCCGTCGCCCGTTGCAATCTGGACTTTATACGAAAATGTCTGGCCTGCGGGCAATTCGGTAATGGAGAGCGTCTTGCTGTCGGCACCGGTATATTTCTCAGTCAAGTCTTGCGTAATAGAAGAATTCGTAAGCCAACGCCACTCATCATTGATGGATCTGCACCAGATATAGGTCAGGCCTGCACTCTCATCGGGTGTGACCGACACCGTCAGCGTCACAGAGGTGCTGTCCTTTGCGTCGAAGGTACTGCCGGAGTAGTTCGTCTCGCTGTTCGGATAGACCTTTGTGCTTTTGATGGGCGCTGGCGTGACAGTTACATTGTCTACGCCGGCAGGGCGATCCTCCCATTTGCCGTCGCCTGTTTTATAGCCATATCCATCCGCCAGATATTCATTCGCCGGAACATAATCTTTGCCCCATTCAATCTTTTTATATGTGCCGCCGCTCAGGCTGGCGCTGCTGCCATCGTTTTTTACGGTCAGACCCATGTATGAGCCGCCGCCCAGCTCCAGTCTGCCGCCGTTCTCGGCAGTGATATAGTTAATATTGACCGTGGAATTTTTCACCACAGCACTGCTGCCACTGGCCGTCACACCCCAGATCGTACCTGTGCCGGTGACCGTCAGCTGGATGCCTTTTACAGTGATTATCACACCAGTGGCCTTTTTGCCATTCACATCAAGCGCTACCGGCCCATGGGTCAATTCATAGGGCGGATTTGTCTTAAAATCCTGATACAGCTTGAGCGTCTTTTCACCGTTTCCCTCATTGGCCGCCTTGATGGCTGCGTCAAGGGTCAAATACCAGCTTGTTTCATTGCCGGCAGTCAGGGAGGCCGCCATCTGCTTCTTACAGACACTGCAAATGCCGGTTTGCTCATCCACAGTGTGGGTATGGGTCTTCACAGTCACATTGTTAAGTTCTGAAACTCCGCTGTTCGATATGGCGTTACCGCTCTGATCGTAGTAAGCCGCACCGTCCGCCAGCAGGCTGCTGAGCACGTCGGAAGAGGCTGTGCTCAGCTTAGTGAAGCTGCCTCCGGCAAGCCAAGCTGTGCCGCTCCCATATAAGTAAAGATCGGCAAAGGAGCCGCCGGAGACCGTTCCCTTCGCACCGCCGACATATTTCACTTTATCAAGCTCAGTTCCGGTAAAGCTGCCGCCGTTCACATTCATTGTTCCGTCGCCCTCGACAACAACCGCAGCACCAAAGCTGCCGCCTTCCACAGTCAGCGTACCTTTAGTCACCTCAACATCTTCACCAAACGCAGCTGAGTTCTTCACCACTGCCGTACCGCCGTCCTTGACATACAGGTATTGATACGCACCGCCGCTGAAGACCGCCTCTGCGCCGGAGGAAGCAGTCACGCCGCCCAGGTAGGTGCCGCCCACGAAGGACGCCTTGCCGTTGACGGTGATATAATAGAATTGACCGGTTTTGAAGGTCACATCTGCGCCGGCGGCGATGGTCGTAGAATAGATGCGATGCTCTCCGCCGTCCACAGCAAGCTTTCCGGTCAGGGTGACATTAGCAATGCCGATACCGCCGGAGTAATTGTGTACATCACAGAGCGGCATCAGGGTCGCATCAGTGTACCCTTCGGCGCTCCAGCCGTTCAAGGTCTGGATGGCCTCTACATAGCCGTCCCCGTTTTCGATACCGCTGTCCGCCGGGAACCAGGCCGTTTTTATTTTGCCATCGGAAGCAGCGGCTTTTATCTTAACGACCAGCACCTTGCCGCATTTGGAGCACACAGGCTTTTCTACCGTATCATTGTCACACTGATGGACGCACTCTGCGAACTGCACCTTGTACGCCTTATAACCCGTCAAGCCCACAATTTTAGTGCTCTTATCAACGATGCTCCATGTACCGTCCTTTTCGCCGTACAGTTCACACTTTGCATGGTTGGTTTCCAGCAGGCCGCCGACGGTAAGGTTCTGGTCAGCATCCTCGGCCAGCGTAATTGTTTTGACAGTGCAGCAGTGGGCGTTATCCTTCCACAACTTCACTCTATAACCGGTTCCATTACCCTTTCCCAGGAGCAGTTCCTGAATCGTACCGGTGTAAGCTTCCAGCGTGCCGCCGGCACGAAGCGCCACGTACGAAATGTCGCCGGTGTAGGAGTCGTCAACCGCCAGCGTTCCGTTGGAATTAACCGAAAACTTGACATTGAGCGCCTGCGTCCCGCCGCCCTCGCTGGAATCCTTGACCGTCAGTTTTTCGTTGACATTGAAGAACTTATCCCCGCTGGTGATCGTCTTTCCATGCAGATCCAGCGTTATAATATCGGAGGCGGAGCAACTTTTATTAAGGTTCACATCCCGCATCAGTGTTATCGTGCTGTCATCCCGCGCATTCAGAAACGCCTCTGCAAGCGTCTGATAATAGGCGCTCTCGCCTATACGTGCATCGAATTGCGTTTTGCACTTTTTGCAGGTATAGCCGGTATCGTCCATTTCATGATCGCAGAGGGAGAGATAGACCTTGCCGTCCTCGCCCAGACTGGTCACGCTGTCGGCGGCGTCCGCCTTGAAGTTCTTGGCGCTGAGCGTCACGCCGCTTGCCGGTTCGGCGATGGCCAGTGATTCGCCGTAACCGGGCTTTATGCCTTCACGCACGCCCACATGGATGACCGAATCCTCACTCAATGCGCCTGATACAAGAATGGGCAGCTTCCACGCATAATTGGCGTAATAACCGGCCTTCACCGAGCCGGAAACAGTGAGCTCAGGAGTTGTGCTTTCCAGTCCGCCGTAGTAAACATCATAACCACTGTTGTCGGCAACCGTGGTATCGGTGAGGGTAATAGTGCCCTGTCCATAGATGCCGCCGCCCTCGAAGGTGCTGTTGTTTCCGGTGATCTTCACATTCCCGACGGTTACCCCTCTCTCCGAATAAATGCCGCCCCCGTGGCCACAACTTGTATTCCCCGTGGCGGTCACCCTGTTGTCGGTGATCGTGGCGTTGGAGATCGAAACTCTGCCGGCGTTAAAGTGGATATAGATCCCGCCGCCGTTGCCGGCGGTTGCCGTGTTGCCGGTGATGGTGCCGCCGTCCATGGTGAAGCTGCACTTCTCGCCCACATACACGCCGCCGCCACCGCCGTTGGACGCACCCGCGGTGTTGTTGGAGATGGTGCCGCCGTGCATGGTGAAGCTCGGCGCTGTGACATTGGAGTTCGTCGTGCCGATAAGGAACACACCCCCGCCGGCGCTGCTGCCTGCTTCATTACTGGTAATCGCGCCACCATACATGGTAAAGGACGAGCCAGTCTTAATGGCATTATGTGAGCCAATCTCTACACCGTTTACAAAGCCGGTAATCGTGCCCCCATAGAGGTTGAATGTGCCGCCGTTGATGGACACGCCGCTCCCGCTTCTGCTGCCCTGGAGCTTGCCCGTGCCGGTGCAGTCGGTCAGCGTCAGCGTCGCGCCGCTGCCGACGGTGATTTTGCCGTTGATCGTCTGCCCGTTCAAGCAGAGGTTGACCTCGCCCGTTGGCACAGTCCAGTCGCCCGACACGGACTTCGTCAGATAATAGTTACCAGCAGAATCAGGCAGGGAATCGGCAGTTGTCCATGTTACAGCAGTATCATGTTCGTGTCCGTTGACATCTCCATTCCCGCCGCAGACGCAGTGGGTATGAACGGCCTGCGGCAGCGCAAACGCAGCCAGCGCCGCACAAACGGCATTATAGCGCGTCATGTCCAGCTTGGCGGCCTGCTCATCGGTGAGGGCCTCTATTTCTGCATCAATGGCCTTCAGCTGCTCCTCAATTTCGGTCGCATTGTCCTCCGTGACTGTTTCAGGCAGGGCGTCAATGAGTGCCTGCACAGCCAGCACCGCCTCCTCTTTTCCAAGGCAGACGGAGAGGTCTGCACCCTTAGCAGAGCAGACGGTGCAGTCAGGGTTCACAGCATCAGCGCCGCATAATTTCTCACAGATGCAGACGGCTTCCGCTGTGCCTTTGCAGGCTGTCAGGTCAGCATCTTCCGCAGAGCAGACCGGACAGTCGGGATTGACCGCCCCCTGCTTACAGCGGGTTTCGCAGATACACTCCGCCGGAGCATTCCCGGACACGCCGGGAATAAGCCCGCTGTCCTGGGAATTGCACTGCTCGCAGGTATACCCGCAGGGCGTCCCCTCTGTGGCCGGGATGTAACCGCAGGTACCGTCATGCTCGCCACGCTCATGGGGACATTCGGTCGGCTGGGCCTCCTCTGCTTCAGATGGTGTCGCCGTATTTCCTGATACGCTACCTTCCAAAACAGGGTAACAGCTTTCGTTATGCTCATGTTCACAGGCTGCCCCTTCGGTTCCTTCCGTATATCCGCAGTCCTCTGTATGTTTCGGGTGATGCTTGCACAACCCCGTATGGACGGCGGACGCACCCGCTTCCACCGCAGATGCCGGAACTCCCGGCATCGTAAAAATCATTGTCGCCGCCAGTAAAAATGCGGCCGGCCGTTTCCATTTCCACATCATTTATTCATCCTCCTCACGCAGTTCGTTCCTTCTCGTTGTTTTCTGAAGCAGCTGGGATACCGCCTCCCGCAGCTGATATTCTGTCACAGGCTTTACCAAAAAGGTGTCCGCCTGCATCCTGCGGCTTTGGGGTTCAAACTCTGCCTGATCGCTGATCCACAGGAGAGGGACGTCCTTGCTGTACCCTCGTATGCTCATGCAGAAATTCATCCCCCTGGCCCCGTCCTCCATGACCACCACAGCATCATAAGGCCCATCCCGCTGCATGGCATAGGTACAAAACACACCATTATCAAAGCGGTCTACTTTGCCCAGCTTCATCAGCAAAGCGGTTTCTTTTTCTTTCTGGCTATAACTGCATAGCGCAATTCGCATTTTCGCACCTCCATTTCGTGATGGATTTTATCGCCTCATATAGCTCCTGATCGGAGCAGTCTGCCGGAAGGAACGCAGGGATACGCAGGTGATACGCAATCAGGGCGAAGTTTTTATCATCGCTCCACCAGACAAGCGGTATTTCCGGTGCCAGCCGCTTCGCCTGTATGGCCGCCTCCAATCCCCTTGCCCCAGTCATTGCGATGACAACCGCATGATATCGGCTCCGCCGCAGTGCCTGAGATAGCTGCTTCTCATTCCACAATTCGTCAATCGCAAGCTGCCCATCCCCATCAAAAAGGGAGCGCAGCCTGCTTTCAAACCATTCCACATTTCTCAGCTCCGTACAAAGTGCGATTTTCATGCTGAGCCTCCTCCTTTCCTGAAAAAAAACCAGACCTTCTCATCGGAAAGTCTGGTAGTATAATTAGGATAGCATCTTGTCAAGAGAAATGCAACCGACTTTGTTTAAGACGCAGGTTTCCTGTTTAAGACGCAAGTTTT
>ERZ773144.3622-NODE-3622-length-10528-cov-4.024157_pt1 | contig 10528 bp, 6 predicted proteins | sample MGYA00580849_ERZ773144 | MGnify/ENA primary metagenome ERZ773144 (study PRJEB29015, sample SAMEA2737861) | human gut metagenome | biome: human gut; feature: human-associated habitat; material: faeces | place: China | collected 2012 ...
CCGTTTCGGAAATGCCGGAAATCCGGCCAGTATTAATTAGTTACTTACAAAATTATGGAAAAAAATGGAGAAAGTAAAGGAAATTTACACTCGGCTCAGAAAATCTTTAGGCGTATGAAAATTCTGGCTTTTTTTATGTTGGTGTGGCTGATTCAGGTGAAGGGGGAAGTTTATTCCCAAAATCAGCTGGTAACGTTGCAATTGAAGAATTGCAATGTTGAAGAATTTTTGCAAGAGGTGAAAAATCAGACGGGAATCCGCTTTATGTACCGGAGCGAATTTGTCCGGGACATTCCCCGTTTCAGTCTGGACGTAAGGCAAGAACGGCTGGATGAGGTGTTGGAACAGGTATTTGCCGCCCAGGGCATCCATTGCCGTTTTGAAGATGAAGTGGTGATTCTGATGAAAGACCAGGCGGAGAATAAAATGCGGGAGATTCGGGGAACGGTACGGGATGCCGGGGGTAATGCCTTACCGGGTGTGACGGTGTTGATAAAGGGTACGTCTCTGGGTACCGCTACCGATGCCGATGGAAAATACGCTCTGAAACTGCCCGAGGGTGAGCATATCCTGATTTTCACCATGGTCGGCATGGAAATTCGTGAGGAACCGGTGGGTAAACGTACGGAAATCGATGTTGTGCTGAAGGAAGATGTCACTGAAATGGACGAGGTGATCGTCACCGGTTACCAAACCATCGCGAAAGAGCGTGCCACGGGAGCTTATTCCAAGCTTAGTGGAGAGAAATTGGCAAACCAGCCGGTGGTAAATCTCAACGAAGCATTGGATGGATTGATTCCCGGAGTAACAGCACAAGGGAACGGTCATTTTCTAATTCGGGGTATCGGGACTTTTCAAAAGCAGACCGACAGAGACCCGCTCGTGATTGTGGATGGCTTTCCGGTGCAGGCATTCGGCCTTTCGGGCATTAATCCCTTCTCGTCAATCAATCCCAACGACGTGGAGAGCATCACTGTTCTGAAAGATGCCGCTGCCACTTCCATATATGGGGCGCGAGCTGCCAACGGAGTGATTGTGGTGACCACCAAAAAAGGCAGGCAAGGCAATTCCGATAAGGTGAACGTGGATGTGAATGCATTTGTTTCTGTAGCTGCCAAACCGGATTTAAAACACGCGTTCAACATGGCTGATACGGAAACAACGTTAGCGTATCTCAAGAATTTACACGCATATAACCAATCGGTCATCCAAACTTGGGTAGACCCATATTATTCTTCCTCGGACCCGTTCAAATATATGTCCAAGTTGAGCGAATTATATTTCGAGTGTTACATGAAAAATAACATTACGGAAACGAAATTCAACGAAGAGTATCAAAAATTACTTGCCAACGAAGGTAAATGGGAAAAAGAGTATAACAAATATTTTTTCCGCAGGGCCATCAACCAACAATACCACGTCAGTCTGAACGGCCGTTCGAACAAAAACAGATATTATCTTTCTGTGAGTTATGACAGGGGATTGCCCATGAGCCTCGGGGACGAGAGTAATCGTTTTGTACTCAACATCAACAACGATTTCCAAATCTTGAAAAAACTGACGCTTTCTCTTGGTGTCAATGCGAGAATTTCTCATGATAAAGGTGACGGAGTAAGTATTTCAACACTAAAAAGCATAACCTCTCCCTATACAACCTTGTTTAACGAGGATGGCAGTTACGCACACATTGCAACTTCGAGCACGGTGTATGAACCTATACTGGAAAGCAGATTCGGAGACAAATTGGCTACCAGTTGGAATTACAACCCGCTTGAAGACAGATCGTATAACCATAATACGACGAAAAATTTCAATACTCGTTTTCAGGCAGGGATCGACTATAAAATCATTGACGGCTTGAACTTTTCAATCAAGGGGCAATACGAGAGAAATCAGTATGATTCCAGAGCTGAGCGAGATCCGGAGTCTTTCACCATACGTACTTATACGAACAAATATTCGACATATAACGAAAAAACAGGAAAATATGAGACCAATTTCCCGGCAGGAGGAACTTTCACTACGAACGGTTCGTTGTTTACCTCCTATAATTTAAGAGGACAGATTGATTTCAACCGGGTGATTGCAGAAGATCATTCTGTCAGTGCCATGCTGGGTGGTGAAATTACCTCCTCAAAAGACGAGAAGCAACCCACATACACTCGCTATGGGTACAACAAAAACACGAATGCGGTAGATGTCAACCCGAATTACTACGAAAAAACCGAAAACATATTCGGTAATCAAGTCTACTGGCCTTACGCGTCATTGGGCACGTTGAGTACGTTGGTCGACCGTTTCCTCTCTGCCTACTTGAATGTGTCGTACACTTATAAAGAAATTTATTCATTGACAGCCAGTGCGCGTGCCGATGCCTCGAATTACGTTTCGGACGAGGTGAAAGACAAATTCTCCCCCTTCTGGTCGGTCGGTGCTTCCTGGAACTTGGGTAGAGAAAATTTCCTGAAGGATACCGAGTGGATTAATAATTTGAAGTTAAGGCTCTCTTACGGAGTGGCTGGAGTGGCTGCCGGAAAAGGTTCTGTTTCCACATTGACCACACTTTCCACGTACGGGGGAAATGTAATCTACTCGAATAATGAGCCTTATTCAGTTATTTACTACCGAGGGAATCCCACCCTTACATGGGAAAAATCTCGTTCCTTAAATGTAGGTGTCGACTTTAATTTGTTCAGAAACAAATTGTATGGGACATTGGATGTTTACCGAAGATATTCGTATGATGTTTTGTCTAAAGCAACTGTTCCATACATAGCACAATCTGTAACAAGCGCAACGTATAATAATGCGGAAATATCGAATAAAGGGATAGAATTGACTTTGGGTTCAAGTTTAAATATCACCCCTGAATTGATTTGGGAGGGCGATTTGAATTTCGCCTATAACAAAAATAGAGTCGAGGAATACCATGTTACTCCGACCTATCCCGGAGGTAGTTATGTCGTGGGACGGCCGCTTGGGTGTATTTACGCATTCAATGTCACAGGCTATACCCCGGAAGGCTTGCTTGTCATGAAAGGGAAAGACGGGCAGGAGGAGATTGTAAAAGACCGTGCGTCAACACACTATTACGATTATCTGGATAAAGAGAAGGGAGAAATTACCCCGGATGATGGTAATTGGAAGTATTACTATGGAACAACCATTGCTCCGTACAATGCAGGATTCCGTACTTCATTCAGAGCTTTCGGCATCACCTTGAGTGCACAATTCAAAGGAAGTTTCGGGCATAAATTTAACAATAGTAGCGCATACACCTTGTCGAACAGTTTCACCGCTTCTTCACAGAATGGGGCTCTTGCAGAAATCATGAATGAAGACTATTCGGGTAAATTCAAATATATGCCTCATTATACGGCTGAAAATGCGGATAATTACAATTCCGGCTTTTTATATGGCTACATGACAAATCTTGTTAATAGCTCCATGAGTATGTACAAGAATGCAGGCCATATCCGTTGTGATAAAATCTATTTGGGCTATGATCTTCCCCAACATTGGATCAGCCGTGACGGGAAAGGCCTGAAGAGGGTGCAAGCCTATATGCAATTGAGTAATCTAGGCATTGTTTGGTCGGCATCGGGTATTGACCCGCTCTATCCCAAAGGCAGTGCAAAACCAATGTTGACTTGGCTGTTCGGAGTGAAAATTAACCTCTAATTAAAAACGATGAAGATGAAAATACATATCTTTTTAGTGGCCTTCCTCGCGTTGGGATGGGCCGGTTGCGATGACTTCCTGGACGAGAATCCGGATAAATCAGGTAATGCAACTATATATCATATCGACCAGTTGGATGCTTTGTTAAGTAACTACCGGATTTATAATGGAGGAGACTCCTATACGTGGACGGAAACACTTTTCATGTGTGATGATTGCGAATGTTCCCCTGAGTTGTATAAATTATTGACATTCAGTGATAATGCCTATGGTGCAAGCATTTGGGACTTATCCACGCTTCAAAGTGTTACGTTCCAAAGGCTTTCCTGGCAAAGTTGTTACGAGCCGATGTTCACGTTCAACACAATCTTGGAATATGCCGACATAGTGGAACAAACCACTCCGGAAATGAACGCAATGGTGAAGGGAGAGGCCTTGTTCGGGCGTGCCTATTTCCATTTCATGGCGTTGGTTGCCTTTTGCCGTTATGATTTGGAGAGCCCGGGGGTCGGTTACAAAACGGACACGTACCCCAACTCCATACCGGCACGCGAAACGGTCGGCTATACTCTGGAAAAAATCCGGGAGGATTTAAACAAGGCTGAGGCATTATTGACCCAAGCTGGACGAACCTCTTTTGAACACGAACGTAATTTCCGGGTGACACTCCCCACCTTACAAGCCTTCCGGGCAAGACTGGAACTCTATTTCGGAAATTATAAAGCGTATGATGCTGCCGATAATGCCTTGAAAGGGCATAACACGTTGGTGAAGTTTTTTGAAGACGATGAACTCTACGAAATCAAGAACCCGCTGAATGTTGCCGTCGTAGATGATAATGAGGTTGCGACTGGAGATACGATACGTTATTATGAAATGACAGAGTTGTTATCCCGGGGCGGAGAGGCATTCGTGATGAATGAAGAGTATTATTTGGTGCATAAAATCGGATTGTATACGGCCAACCGATCTCTTCCTATTTCCGAATCGTTGTACAACCTTTTCGACCGGGAGAATGATGAACGTTGGATACATTTTTACAATAACAATTATCTGATTGGGAAAGAGTTGGGGAGAAGCCGTACGATCAAAAAATCGGTGTTGGATAAATTGAAACCGTGGGAATATCACGTGTACTTGCGTTTTGTCCCATCGAGTGGAAGTTCTGAAAAAAATTACCCCATGGGAATGTCTACTCCTGAGATGATATTGATCAAAGCCGAATACTTGGCTCGTAACGGTCAAGAGGGTGACGCCCAAAAGTTGTTGCAGGAGTTGAGAAGTTATCGTTTCAGGAGTCAAGAGGCTGCGAATAACATCGGGGGAAAAGTTCAAGACGTTTTGGATGAAAGGCGTAGGGAGTTGACAGCCAGTATGCGTTGGTATGATTTAAAACGTTTGAATGGAAAAGAGAATGCAAATATTACTCTTACCAAGCAGCGGATAAGCGATTTGTCGGACAAAAATTCTACACCTGTCGAGGTACAATTGAAGCCGAACGATCCACTATACGCTCTCCCAATACCGCCGGAAGAAGCAATATTGATGGGATGGCAACAGAATGAATATTAATGTGTACATTAAATTAAAATAGCAATGAAAAAACTTTTATTATTTTGTCTTATTCTTTTAACAGGGCTTGGCGCATTTGCGCAAGCCCAATCATTTAAAGTTTCTTTTCAATTGAAAGGATTGACGGACACAACTGCATATATCACCCTGTTCGGTAAAAAAGAAGCAGTAAAATATCAATTGTCGAAAATAGAGAAGGGGAAATTCACCTTGAGTGGTGCAACAGAAGATTGCGTGATGGTGAGAATGAGTTTTAGGCAGAATCTTCAATTTGCCAAAATGCTCGACGGAGGAAGAAGTTCTATTCCAACCAAAAGCGGTTCCCTGTGGTTTATTATTTACCCGGGAGCTGATTTTTCCGTGAAAGGGGATATTCGCAGGAAAGACTTTATTGACATTTACCCGGTTGACGGAGGAGAAAACGATGTCTTGAAAAAATTGAACAGCCAGATGATGCCCTTAATCAACGAGTCGGCCAATCTCACACTCAAGATGTATGGTACACAGGATAACAGCGTGAAACAACAATTAAATTCGCAGATAGCAGAACTTGACGCAAAAGTAGCTGATGTGAGAAAAGAGTTTATCCAGTCGTATCCCTCGTCTGTCGCCGCATTGTGGTTGATGGAAGATATGCTGATCCGTACTCAGATCGCCAACGAGGAGATTGACCGCTTGTTGCCCCGCGTTGAGAAAAAGTATCGCGCCAATTATTTTTATACCGCTGTATGGGATAGAATCGAAGGTGCGAAATCAACCGTTGTCGGGAAAATTTGCCCTATCGTGTCGGGAAAGGATCAGCACGGGAATATGTTTTCGCTCGAATCCTTGAGAGGAAAATACGTGATTATCGATTTCTGGGGAACATGGTGTGGCGCTTGCTTGAAAGGAACCCCGAAGATGAAAGAGTTCCGCAATCAACACGAGGCGAAAGTGCAAATCGTCGGGATTGCGCAAGACGACAATCGGGCGATGTGGCTACGGACACTCGAACGCTATGGCATGGATTGGCCGAATATCATGAATGATGCTGATGGTATGGATTATGTCGCTAAGTTCAATGTACAAGGCTTCCCCACGAAAATATTACTCGATCCCATGGGAAAAATTTTATACCGTACGACAGGGGAATCGGAAGAGTTTTACATGGAAATCGGGAAGTATATAAAGTAAGGGGCTTATATCCGAATTTATAGCAAGTGTGGGGCTGTATCGTGTGTTATGGAGAATGCCCCATATCAGATATATCGTGACTGTTTTCCGGCATTTAGTGCAGGGGCTGTTTTCGGACGGAGGTTTGGATTCAGCCCCTCCTTTTTGCTGTAAAAATATACCGGCTGATTGGCCGGTCTGAAAAGCGGCAGGTTAGGATTATTTTTCTGTACTTGACAACTTAAGCAGAAAGTCATAGATGCTCATTATCTGTATGCCGTTCTCGTCACTCCACGGTTTGGTGTGTTCTCCTACAATCTGCAATATATCGCATCCACATTTACCGAAAATATTGGTGCATGTTGCATTTTGATATTGTGACCAGTTTTTCAAGTACCTTTTCACCTCGGACGCCACAATGATTGAGACTAAAACACTCAGTTTTTGATAATGTAAAGCTCAGATAGGACAAAGTAATATAATCTGTAAAGTTTTTCCAGGACAAGTGATTTTTTACACATCGCAACATCAAAATTGCATACCCAACAAGTTCCTAACCCTTGTTCTGCTGCTGCTAAACAAATATGCTCAGTAGTTATAGCCCCGTCAATATCAGCATGGTTTTTATTATCAAACTGTCGTTTCCATGCAATATCAGTATTTACGCAGACAACAATATATACAGGAGCTTCCGTAAACCATTTTGCCGGATAGCACTTAGCTAATTTCTGTTTTTGGGAATCGCTCTGTACTACAATAAATGTCCACGGTTGTTTATTGACTGCCGAAGGAGCCAAACGAGCACAATCCAAAATGTAGTCCAGTTTTTCTTTTTCTACCACTTGCTGTGCATAATGCCTAACAGAATGGCGTTCTTTTACTAATTCTAAGAAGTTCATAATTCATATATAATTTAAAAGATTATTTCAGAGAGCAAAATTATACCAATTTCATTCTTTGTTTTTAGTATATATTTTCCTAAATACAGTATATTTGCAACATGAAAAAGGAAAATCTACACCAGCCGTTTGAAATCAGCGTAAAAGAGCTCGAAGAATCTCCTCTTAAAGAGCATGAACATACATTTTTTGAATTGGTTTATATCCTTTCCGGAACAGGTTTACAATGCATCAATAATAATAAATTTGATTATCATGAGGGACATATGTTTCTGATAACTCCTCAAGATTGTCATTCTTTTGATATTCACACCACTACAAAATTCTTTTTCATTCGCTTTAATGATATATATATTCATTCTGGTTTCTTTGGAACTAAAAATATTAAGAACTTAGAATTTATTCTTCAACATGCCAATCATCAACCGGGTTGTATCTTAAAAAACATTACAGATAAATCGCTTATAAGGTCTATAATAGAAGCTCTTATAAGAGAATATGTAAATCAAGATTTGTATAACAAAGAACTGATACAACAATTAATAAATACATTGATAGTCATCGTTACTCGTAACATAGCCAAGTATCTGCCTGAAAAGATTGATGAACGTTCAGAAGAAAAGACATTGGATATTTTGCAATATATCCAAAACAATATATATAATCCCGATAAAATAAAGGCAGACACTATTAGCCAGCATTTTGGCATCTCGCAAAATTATTTGGGGCGCTATTTTAAAAAGCATACAAATGAAACTATGCAACAATACATCATCAAATATAAGTTGAAGTTAGTAGAAAACAGATTATTGCATAGCGAAATGAGAATTAATGAGATTGCAGCAGAATTAGGCTTTACAGATGAAAGCCACTTAAACAAGCTATTCAAAAAATATAAAGGCGTCATACCCTCAGAATTTAGGAAAAGGAATTTGTGACAACTATTTTGTTTTCATTGATTTATCTGTAAATTTGCATTATAAGATAAAACTCATGCTGAATACAGAAAACATACAATCACTCATTGATAGCGGAGAGGGCTACAATGTAGAATTTAAAGTCCGTGTTCCCTCAAAGGTGCGTGAACTGACAGAGGAAATATGTGCTTTCGCCAATGCAGACGGAGGATATTTGCTTATTGGAGTAGATGATAACGGACAAGTGGTAGATACTAACTTAGAAAACGATAAGCGTTCCGCCATTCAAGGTTCTATCAGCGAAATATCTCCTGCACTCCACTGTGAATTGTATTCCGTAAATATTGGAGATAAAACGGTTTGGGTGATTGATGTTCCGTCCGGCAAAGATAAACCTTATATACTTTCCGGTTCTATCTATGTGCGTGAAGGGGCAAACTCACAGAAACTTCGCACAGCCGAAGAAATGCGCAGCTTCTTTCAGGAGTGTAACAAAATCTTTTTTGACCATATACCCTGCCATTGGTTCAATATCTACACGGATGCAGACGAACAAATGATTAAAGACTTTCGAACAGAAGCAAAACTAAGTCCGTCCACACCCGACAAACAAATATTTGAGAACTTAGAACTGTTTACCGAGAATGGAACGGCAAAGAACGGTGCAGCGATGTTCTTCGGCAAACAACCTGAACGAAAGTTCCCACACGCTGTTACAAGATGTGTTCTTTTCAAGGGAACGAATAAAGTCTATATTATAGATGATAAAACTTTCGGAGGTTCACTGTACCATCAATATCTACAGGCTATGTCTTGGTTAGAAAGCAAACTGCAAGTAGCGTATAAAATAGAGGGAGCAGGACCAAGAGAGGAAATTTGGGAAATCCCTCTGACCGTATTTAAAGAAGCTATTATAAACGCCCTGTCGCACCGTGATTACTACGAACAAGGCGCAAGCATTATGATAGAAATGTTTGACGACAGGGTAGAGATTTCCAATCCCGGAGGACTTCTGCCTGTTGTGGCTAAAGATTTCGGGCATAAAAGTATGACACGTAATCCGCTAATTTTCGGTTTATTTACCCGTATGCACTTGGTTGAAAGGGTTGCATCCGGTATTCCTCGTATGCAGGAAGCCATGAGAGAAGCGAATCTGCCCGAACCGGAATTTCACACAGAGGGGATGTTTACAGCAGTGTTCAAAAGAGGTATCAGTATCAAAAATGATACCGTAAATGATACTATAAATGATACTGTAAATGATACTGTAAATTCCAAAGAGCAGGAAGTTTTAAATATCATTAATCAATATCCGGGACTTAATTCGTCTAAGATTGCTGAACTAATAGGAAAAAGTGTACCTACTGCTAAACGTTATTTAAATTCTTTAGTTAGATTAGGAATAATAGAGTTTAGAGGAGCACAAAAAACAGGAGGATATTATTTAATTAGTCCCGGAATTAATCAGCTTTGAAGCCTGCTGTATGTCGCATTCAGTTTCAAGAAGAATGGTCTCTCCCGTAGTGGAAACTTCGGGAGAGCTATCAGTCCTTTCATCCCCAAGCAAGTCTCCGTCACCGAGAAGGTCTCCGTCTTCTGGCTTGTTTGTTATCACGGTGTGAACGGGGCTGTCCAAAAAGTCGGATAGCCCCTTTTGCTATAGTTTATTTCGGTAAAAAGAATTATCTTACCGTTGCAAAAAAACAAACATTATAGCAATGGCTAAGATAGTATTTAAAGAGTTAACTTCCAACCAAAATGTACTTTTTCCGGTTAGTTTATCGGAAAAGATAGCTTCGAACCATCCCGTTCGTGTAGTAAACAGTGTTGTAGATGCCTTAGATATTAGCAGTCTGCTGCGGGCATATAAAGGAGGAGGAACCAGCAGCTACCATCCCCGTATGATGCTCAAAGTCCTGTTTTATGCATACCTGAACAATATCTATTCCTGTCGCAAAATAGAAAAGGCCTTACAGGAGAATATTCACTTCATGTGGTTGTCAGGTAATAGTACTCCCGATTTCCGCACTATCAATGATTTCCGTGGCAAACGCTTAAAAGAAAATATAAAATCGTTGTTTTCAGCCATTGTTCTGCTGCTACAGGAATCCGGCTATGTCAGTTTGGATGTACAGTATATCGATGGCACCAAAGTTGAATCGGCATCCAACCGCTACACTTTTGTCTGGCGTGGGAGTGTGGAAAAGAACAAGGCAAAACTGGAGTCGAAAATACAGGCAGTCCTTAGTGAGGTAGACAAACATATTGAGCAGGACAAACAGGAAAGGACACCGGATACCTTACCGG
>ERZ773144.3651-NODE-3651-length-10470-cov-3.318771_pt1 | contig 10470 bp, 8 predicted proteins | sample MGYA00580849_ERZ773144 | MGnify/ENA primary metagenome ERZ773144 (study PRJEB29015, sample SAMEA2737861) | human gut metagenome | biome: human gut; feature: human-associated habitat; material: faeces | place: China | collected 2012 ...
TGCTCTCCGGAATCCGAAGGGCAACTTGATGACGGAGGCATTTATCAGCCACTTTACACTGCCCGCAAAAGCAATGAGAAAAATCGAAAGGGACGGATTCGTAATTAAATTCAGGCTTCATCTGTTCTTCTATTTATAATTATTCTCAATCATTCCTTTACCGGTTTCAACCCCATCTTCTCCGCCCGTTGAAGCATAAAAGCATGGGCCGCTTCGTATTCGTTCGGGATCACGCCGTCGAGGATCGCGTTCTTGATGGCTTCTTTCAGGACACCGACCGGCTGGGAAGGGGGAAGTCCGAATGTTTCCATAATTTCCTCGCCTGTCACAGGGGGCTGGAAGTTGCGGACACGGTCTTTCTCTTCTATATCGGCGAGCTTGCTGCGTACCTTCTGGAAATTGGCTAGGAAACGACGTACCTTTTCGGGATTCTTGCTCGTGATATCGGCTTCGCAAAGTTTCATCAAGTCGTCTATATCGTCGCCCGCATCAAACAGCAAGCGACGTATAGCGGAATCGGTCACCTCATCATCCGACAAGGCGATCGGGCGCATGTGCAGGCTGACCATCTTCTGGACATATTTCATCTTCTCGTTCATCGGCAGCTTCATCTTGCGGAAGATACCGGGAATCATCTTCTCACCAATGAAATTATGATTGTGGAACGTCCAGCCCAGGCGCGGGTCGAAACGCTTCGTCGCCGGCTTGGCTATATCATGAAAAAGGGCACTCCAGCGCAACCACAGGTTATCAGAGGTCTTGCTCAGGCGGTCGAGCACCATCAAGGTATGGGCGAAGTTATCCTTATGCCCGATCCCTTCCTTCGTCTCCACTCCTTTCAGGGCACAGAGTTCGGGGAAAATCAGCGGCAGCAATCCGCAACGTTCCAGCAGGTCGAAGCCGACAGAAGGTTTCGGCGAAAGGACGATCTTATTCAACTCATCCACAATACGCTCTTTCGAGATGATCGAGATGCGCTCCTTGTTCCGTTCGATCGCATCGAAAGTGTCGGGATCGATAAAGAATCCCAACTGGCTGGCAAAGCGGACGGCACGCATCATGCGCAACGGATCGTCGCTAAACGTAATATCCGGATCGAGAGGCGTACGGATCAGCAAATTATCCATATCGGTCAAGCCATCGAAAGGATCGACCAGTTCACCATACCGGTCCTTATTCAGGCAAAGCGCCAGAGCGTTGATCGTAAAGTCACGGCGGTTCTGGTCGTCTTCGAGCGTCCCGTCTTCGACAATCGGCTTGCGGCTGTCATGCGTGTAGGATTCCTTGCGGGCGCCGACAAACTCCAGTTCCAGATCGCCGGCTTTCACCTGTGCCGTACCGAAGTTCTTGAAGACGGACAGATAAGCTCCCCGTCCCAATTTCCGGGCAACAGCTTTCGCCAGCTCGATTCCGCTCCCGACGGCAACGACATCGATATCTTTGGAAGGACGATGCAGAAAGATATCCCGCACATAACCGCCTATCACATATGCTTCAACTCCCAACTCGTCCGCCGCCTCCGAAATCAAATGAAACGGCTTCGCCGAAATATGTTTTAATATGTCTTCTTGTTCTATATACATATATATATTGTTTATCAACAAATTTATCTGTTACTTTTGGATCAAGCCCAAAGTAACAGACACGCAAAGATAATTAAATTCTTGCGGGGATGCTAATTCTCTCTTTTTCCAATATCTTTGCAGGGAATAAAAGTAGTAGACAATTAAAGAAGTATCATAATGAAAAAGTCAGCAATCTGTATAACACTTGCAACCCTGGCACTGGCCGGTTGTAACAATGACGAGAAGAATGCACAGGCAAGGCTGGACAATGCCAGAAGCATGTATGAACAGAATGAGTTCTTTGCTGCCAAAAATGAAATAGACAGCATCCGCATCCTATACCCGAAAGAGTTCAAGGTGATCCGGGAAGGTCTGACACTAATGCGCCAAGTGGAGCAAAAGGAGGCGGAACGCAACTTGGCCTTTTGCGACAGCCTGATCCCTGTCAAGCAACAGGAATTGGAAGGATTGAAGAAAGGTTTTAACTTCGAAAAGGATTCCGCCTATAACGAAATCGGCAATTATGTCTCCAAGCAACAGACTATCGAACGCAACATCCAGCGTTGTTACATCCGTTCTGGCGTAAACGAGAAAGGAGAGATGTACCTGGCAAGTGTTTATTTCGGAGGCAAGCCAATCAATCATACCGGCATCAAGTTGAGTATCCAGGACGGCCTTTTCGCCGAAACGCCTGCCATTCCTTACGACGGCGGCCTGAACTACCATTTCAAGGACTTGGGGAATACGACCGAAGTCGTGACCTATCAAGGAGAAAAATGCGAAGATGCCGTCAAGTTCATTTTTGCCAATAAAGAGAAGCGCATCAAGGTTGAATATACGGGAGGCAAGCCTTATATCCTCTACATTGCCGATGCGGATAAGAAAGCAATCGCCTCGACCTATGAACTGGCTGTCGTATTAAGCGACATCGAAAAGCTGACGAAAGAGAAGGAAAAGGCCACTAAGAAGTTGGCTTATCTGGAAAAGAAGCTTTCAGGTGAGAAATAAAAACATCTCCAAAAATTACTAAAAAGAAAGGCGGCTCCCTTTGCAGGAGGCCGCCTTTCTTTTTTTATAAGATCATCGTCCTTATTTTACAATCACTTTGTAAGTGGCGTCACCTTCGACTGTTACCAATACAATGCCGGATGTTGCTGGCATTGAGAAGTATTCAGAATTTGCTCTGCGAACACCGATTGTCTGTCCTAAGATATTAGATAAAGTGATCATCTTACCGGAAGCATTCGTCACGATAACCTGACCGTCATTGCTGATCACCTTGATCTCGGAGACGTTCATCTCTTCGTTGGCTGTCGGAGCAGAAGCAGTTTGTACTTCGAATGCTGCACTCGGAGTGGTCTGCATAACGGCAAAACCGTTCACAACACCTACATAAGGCTTACCATTCTCATTCAGCTCTTTCTGATTTTCCAGATAATAACCGCCTTCTTCTGCAGTCTTGAATGCGAAGAGAGCAGGGTTGTTCTTCATTGTCTTAATCGAGTCGTGAGAGATGAACATTGCATAAGTATCGGCATCGATACCTGCTCTTGTTGTATCTTTGGCAGCTAAGTAATAGCGAATATTTGCTTCGGCTTTGCCACCATTAGCGACACCGGAAGAAATAAAATACAATTGTTTACCAGCAATGACTGTATCTTGTTCAACCCACAAACTAAAATAATCTGCTTCATAATTTGCTTTTGTAATCGGATTACCTTCATCTTTCATTTCAGCAAAGAAGTTCAGCGGATTCATCGCCAAAGCATTGTTGTTATAAGCCAAACGCTTGTGAGCACTTGCAAATGAAGCATATTCGGGGGCGTCAACGGCTTCAAGGTTTACGTAAGCTGCTTTCTCTGACAACTGTACACAAGAAGTATTGACATTCATACCTACATACTGATTAGTAGAAGACAACATAGCATACTTTTCAGCAGTAGCATCAGAAATAAATCTAAAAGATTCAGCAGTTCCAACAGATGAGAACTTCAGACTATCATTCTGTTTTGCGAGCATATCTTTATTAAACATTGCTCTTAACTTATATGAAGTGACAAACAAGGTATCTAACAAACTCTTTGCACCACCAGCTTCTTCAACTTTATCCACTACCAACTTAAAGATTGCTGCATCTTTTGCATCACCGACTTTACCTTTCAAGATAGAATCTGTAGTATATGCATAAATATTACTTACTCCTGTTGTTCCAGAAACCAAGTTCAGTACATAACCGTTAGCGTTCAATTCTTCTTCCGTAAAATAGAGAGAACCTAAATACTTATCATTCAGATTAACCTCTTGTTTAAATATTTTCACGGAGTCAGAACCAAACAAATAAGTGTTTTCTTTTCCTTGTACAGCAAAAACTTCCTGATCTACGATCATACTTGAATTTGATTGACGATCAACAACAGAATATTTACCATTATTTTCTTTAATATACCACTGACCTCTTGCCAAATTCATAGAAGGAACGCTGTCACCTCCCATAAAGGCATCTTTCGTCACATAATATTTACCGTTATCAGCACCTTCGCTTACCTTCTGTAAGAAGTAAACACCTGTACCGGTCGGGATTGTAACAGGAGTTCCTTTTGAAACATTAATCAAAGGAAGTTTACCCTGCAAAGGCTGAGCACCCACTCCAAACTTAGACACAGTTAAAACCTTGGTATTGCCAACCTGAGCATAAACAACGCGAACCGTATCACCCACTTCTGTATTAACGTCTAAATTATCATCAAAATCAGGAGCTCCTGCAACAAACATTGCAATAGAATCATTCTGCAAATTGACAACAAACTTAAAGTGCTTGCAAAGCTCATTAGGACGCAAAACTTTACGAATTGAATCTAATGCAAACCCTGCACCAAATACATCCTCTTGATTATTGATTGTCGTTTTGAGTGTATCAACACCTAAAAACTTCTTTACACCATTTGAATATGCTTCATCACCTTTCACCTGTAAAGTCATAAAACCTTTATCTCCAACAGAATTAGCAATCAAATCTTCACCTGTAAAGATATTCCCTTCATATTTATCACCAAATGTCAACTGAAAAGTACTGAAACCATCGCCGAGATCCTGCGGGGTCATGGTCATTGTGTCAGGCTTAGTTACAGCCAACTTCAGCTCACTTCCTCCAGTAAAAACAATGCCATCATTAGCACCTAAAGCCAATGTCATTTTTTTACCATCACTTAGTGAAGCACTTAAACTGCCTCCATCTGTAAACGTCCATTTGCTTACGCCAGCAGCCAAAGTAGGCTTAGCATCTTGAGATGCAGCAAAAGATAAAACAGCATTTGTCTTTTTGTTCTTAAATTGATAAACTGTTCCAGCAGTTTCTGTTATTCCCGTAATTTCCCAAAGAGCGGAATCACGAGCAGCTTTATTCACATTCTCAAATGAAGTGATTTCTTTCACTACTACCGAATCAGCCTTGTTACCATCCAAAGACAAGTATTTATTACCACTCTTCAAGTAATAATAATTACCGACAGTCCAATCATCACTTGCCGCACTCGCCGCAGTAAAAGTTCCTACTGTCATTAAGGCCGCAGCCAAAAGTGTAAATTTTTTATTCATATGCAAATTGTTTAATCATTTAATCCTTTAACAGAGGCAAAGATAGAAAAGTTCAGTCGCACAAAATTATAATCTACTATAAAAGATACTTACATCTGGGCATAATGTACAAAAGCGCCATTATCCGTGCCATAATAAAAAAGGCTCGCCACCAAAGTGACGAGCCGGGAATCATTTTCTCTTATAATCAAATAATAATACTAAAGTAATGAAATAAAGTTCTTAATATCTTATACTTATATCGTCCTTGTTAATTATTATAATGATTGACAAAGATAAATCTTTTTATCCAAAGTCCTATCCTTCAAAAGGACTCCTTACAAAACCGGGCGATTATTGAACGAACCCATTTCTTTTTAGGACAAATCAGTTATCAGCCCGATGCACAGTAAGTTGCGGGAACGGGAAGTTGATGCCTTTTTCATTAAATGTTGCATAAACCGCTTGATTGATGCCAAAATAAACTTCCCAATAATTCGGACTTTCCACCCATACACGGACAACAATATTCACACTGCTGTCTGCCAACGCATGCAAGGCAATGAAAGGAGCCGGATCAGTCAGAATACGAGAGTCACGGGCAATAATCGTTTCGATCACCGCCTTTACTTTATCATAATCCTCACCATAATCGACACCGAATGTCCAATCTACTCGGCGGGTAGTCTGCCGGCTAAAGTTCGTAACCGCACCACTGCTGAGCGAACCGTTCGGGATATACACCATTTTATTATCAGGTGTTGCCAAGATCGTATGAAAAATCTGGATTTCCTTCGCCGTACCGCCCGTTCCTTGCGCTTCAATATAGTCACCGACTTTGAATGGCTTGAACAAAAGAATAATCAATCCACCCGCAAAATTTGCCAGATTACCGCTCAAAGCCATACCGACAGCAACACCTGCAGAAGCAAGAAGAGCAGCAAACGAAGTCGTTTGTACACCCAAAGCACCGACAACCGAGATGATCAATAAAATAGTCAGGACAACATTTACCAAACTTCCGACAAAAGTTTTGACTGAAGGATCGATATCACGTTTCAATAAAACCCGTTTTATCAGTTTATTCACCAAATTAATCAGGAGACGCCCGACTATAAAAACCAAAAACGCCTTGATAAGTGTCCATCCCAACGCCGCCCCTTGCGTCATCAGGGAATTCAAAATACCTTCCAGACCATGTGAAAGGTCAATTGCTGTTACAATCATAATTATTTATATTTATGGAAATTCATACTAATTACATAACAATCATTCATTCCAAAAGTATTAGAAATTGTAGCAAAGGTATAAAGTTTTTTTATTCGAATAAAGAACCGATTTTATTATGTAGTTTTGCAAACGCTCAGAAAACAGATATAAACAATAGAAAATGAGGACTTTCTTGATTATTATAGGTTTGTTCCTGTTTATAGGAAACAGCTTTGCACAATCATACGAAGAATTAATAGAGAAAAGCTACGACTTCGTAGATAAAGGCGATTTGGTGTCCGCAGAAGAGAGCCTGAAAGCGGCCATGCGCAAAGAACCGGCTAACCCGTTGAACTATGCCTTACTTACGAACCTCGGAACCATACAGCGCCGACAGGGGAAGCTGCAAGAGGCCCTCATCTCCTACACTTCCGCACTAAGCGGGCATACAAAGAACATCACCATTCTCGAAAACCGGGCTTCCCTTTATACAGAATTGGGAGAAACAGAAAAAGCTTTGAACGATTACAACACCTTGTTAATAGAAAATCCGGAACATCAGGAGGCGCTTTATTGCCGAGGGCTGCTCTATATACAGTTACAAAATTATATGTGGGCAGAACAGGATTTCGACAAAATTCTGGAAGTAAACGAGAAATCGGTTCGTGCTCGCCTCGGCCATGCCATCTTGGAAAAGATGCGTGGGAACTACGACGAGAGCGAACGGATATTCAATTACCTGATTAGCGAGATGCCCCGCGACTGGATCCTCTACGAAGGACGGGCGGATTTGTATTTTATGATGGGAAAAAATGCACGGGCAATGGCAGATATAGAAAAAGTCTTTACCGAAAGCGAACCGACAGCCAACCTCTATGTGTTGAGAGGCAAGATCAAGCTGGCACAATACGAAAAGGAGCGGGCAGCCCTCGATTTCAAGAAAGCAGAATCAATGGGATACAATAAAGAAGTTATCAAGGAACTTCTTAAATTGACAATGAACAATTGACAATTAGGCTTCGCGTTACCAAAATCGGCTGAAAACCAAAATAATTGTCAATTGTCAACTGCTAATGTAATTGTCAATTGTTAATGTAATTGACAATCCATGTCCCTACCTCTTTCGTGCCATACTTCGCACCGCCTTCCATCTGGATTTCAGGAGTACGAACATTAGCGTCCAGAGAAGCATCCACAGCCTCGCGGATCAAGGCTCCTTCCGCCTTACAACCGAAATACTCGAACAGCATAGCTACCGAAAGAATCTGTGCCAACGGGTTGGCGATATTCAATCCTTTAGCCTGCGGCCATGAACCGTGGATCGGTTCAAATACAGGAGTGCTTTCGCCCGTCGAAGCAGAAGGGAGCAAGCCCATAGAACCGCTGATACAAGAACCTTCGTCAGTAAGGATATCACCAAACGTATTCTCCGTTACCATAACATCAAAGAATTTGGGTTCCTGGATCATACGCATGGCCGCATTATCGACATACATATAGTCGGTCTGAACCTCCGGATAAGAAGGGGCCATCTCTTGTGCGATCTGGCGCCACAAACGCGAAGAAGCCAAGACATTTGCCTTATCAACCACCGTCAGATGTTTTTTCCGTTTCATGGCATATTCGAAACCGACTTTCAAGATGCGCTCGATCTCAGGGCGTGTGTACATATTGGTATCGTAGGCCTTATCGTTATCCTGATATTTCTCCCCGAAATACATGCCTCCCGTCAATTCACGGATACACAAGAAATCCGCACCATCCACCAAGTCAGCACGAAGCGGTGATTTATGCAACAGGCACTTAAAAGTTTGTACGGGCCGGATATTCGCAAACAAGCCCAATTTCTTACGCATAGCCAGCAATCCCTGTTCAGGACGCACTTTAGCTGTCGGATCGTTGTCGAACTTCGGATCACCTACAGCAGAGAAAAGAACGGCATCCGCTCCTTTACAAATCTCATATGTTTCTTCCGGGAAAGGATCTCCCACCTTGTCGATAGCATCGGCCCCGCAAAGAGCATATTCATAACGGACTTCATGTCCGAATTTCTTACAAACGGCACTCATCACCTCCACACCTTGTGCAGCAATTTCAGGACCGATCCCGTCACCGGGAAGTACAGCTATATTCAATTTCATATCATAAATGATTTATTAGTTGGCAAATTTTCCTATTCTCTCTTAAAATAGACGTATTTGGGTTCTGTCGGGACATAGCTTTCATCATCCCACAATGTACTTGTGATCATCAAGTCGGCACTATACCGGTTACAAGCGATAGGCACGTTATGGACACGGCACTGGCGAAGCAACATCTGGATATCGGCCTCGTGCGGCTGTGGGTTCAAGTCGTCGATCAAGAACACGGCAAGATCTATTTCCTTTCGTACTACCATTGCTGCAATTTCGGCATCTCCACCTAGCGGACCGGAATGCATACAGGCGATATCCGCCGTAACACCTTTTTCTTCCATCGCCTTCCGAACCAGATTTCCGGTTGTCCCAGTACATACGATGTGATGATGGGACAGAAATTCAGCATTGTGAATAGCCCATTCTACCATGTCAGCCTTCCGGTTGTCGTGCGCAACAAGCGCGATTGTTAACTTCTTCATAACTTCAATAATTAATAATTTATCAATATGATAATTTGCCAATGTACTAATATGCCGATAGCCTACATCGCAATTCTCTTTCATTGGCACATCGGCACATCATTATTGTTCTATCTTGTTCAGCATCTTCAATGTCGCCTTGATAGCAGCCTCCGTCTGGTCTGCATCGAGACCACGTGTTTTAAAGTCCACTCCTGCATAATTCCAACTAATGATAGTCTGCACAAAGGCATCGGTCCGTCCGCCGGGTGGTATAGAAACGGAATAATTAGTCAGCATCGGGAAAGGACGGCCCAGATCGGTATATATCTTCCGCAGGGCACGAACGAAAGCATCGTACTGTCCATCACCGGAAGCCGACTCCTGGTAGGCTTCGCCGTTAATCTCTATCTTCAGGGTGGCAACCGGTTTCAATCCCTGTGCCAAAGACAGCGAATAGTTCAGGATACGGATGCGCTGGTCCGCCATCGTATCGTGATGGAGCACATCGCTGATGATATACGGAAGGTCCTCCGTCGTAACCATTTCTTTTTTATCACCCAGTTCGATAATCCGCTCGGTAACCTTGCGCATAGAGTTCTCGTCGATATCGATCCCCAGTGCTTCAAGGTTCTTACGGATATTCGCCTTACCGGAAGTCTTGCCAAGAGCATATTCGCGGACACGGCCGAAACGTTCGGGCAGCAGGTCATTGCAATACAGATTGTTTTTGCTGTCACCATCAGCATGGACACCGGCACATTGCGTAAAGACATGTTCCCCGATAATCGGTTTGTTAGGCGGAATATGAACACCGGAGAAAGTTTCCACCAATCGGCTGGCATAATTGATCCGTTCTTCCCGAAGTGTCGTATCCACTCCCAACTGATCTTTTAACACGGCAAGCACACTGCTAAGCGGAGCATTCCCGGCACGCTCTCCCAATCCGTTCAATGTAGTATGAAGTCCTTTTATACCGGCACGGACAGCAGAGTAGACATTCGCTACCGCCAGATCATAGTCGTTATGAGCATGAAAATCGAACTTCAAGTCCGGATAGCGTGTAACCATTTCCTTACAATATTCGTAAGTATTTCCAGGGTTCAGGATGCCAAGCGTATCAGGCAACATGAAACGCCGGATCGGCAAGTCACGAAGCGAATCGACTGCTTGAAAGACATATTCAGGAGAGTTTTTAATACCGTTCGACCAATCTTCCAGATAGATGTTCACGGCAATCCCTCGTTCGATTGCCTGGTTGATGACGGAACGTATATCGGCAAAATGCTGTTCGGGAGTCTTACGAAGCTGTTCCGTCACGTGCTTATAAGAGCCCTTGCAAAGCAAGTTTACCACACGGCAACCAGCCGCTTCGATCCAGTTTAACGAAACATCACCATCCACAAAGCCGAGCACTTCGAGCTTCTGGATGTTTCCGGTACGCTCCGCCCAGGAAGCCACACGCTTCACGGCCTCAAACTCACCGTCCGAGACACGTGCAGATGCGATCTCCAGACGGTTCACACC
>ERZ773144.3663-NODE-3663-length-10444-cov-3.370007_pt1 | contig 10444 bp, 9 predicted proteins | sample MGYA00580849_ERZ773144 | MGnify/ENA primary metagenome ERZ773144 (study PRJEB29015, sample SAMEA2737861) | human gut metagenome | biome: human gut; feature: human-associated habitat; material: faeces | place: China | collected 2012 ...
GGCAGAAAATGAATCTGGAAGCACAAAAGAGGGCGCCGATTTATGAGGCATTAGAACGTTTCCGAAAGAAACGGGTGGTGCTTGTAGTTGCTGCTAACCGTGTAGGGGAGGAGCGGGTGATGGAAGACAGTCTTTCCTGGGGACTGTTCCGGGACAGACGTCCTGAGATGTATGGAAAAATATGTTCCGCAATCTGAACAATCAGGAAAGCTCTCAATCATTGCCAAACGAAAAAGAATGCAGTACAATAAAACGGTACGAAAGAATGGCATAAGGAGAGCGTAAAATCATGAAAAAACAAAAGACTAGGAACAACGGCTTTACGCTTGCGGAGCTTTTGATCGTCGTTGCAATCATCGGAGTTCTTGTGGCGATATCCATGCCTGTTTTTGCAGGACATCTGGAGAAAAGCCGTGAGACGGTTGATCTTGCCAATGTGCGCTCCGCTTACTCGGAAGTGATGACGGCTGTGATGACTGAGGATACAGCAAATTACTCCAGGACAGTAAAATTGAAACAGAAACGGGATAACTGGAATGCCTATGATCCCGTTACGGTTGCCGGGATCACGCATTCCAGGGATGAGGATGATACAGACCACTGGATCGGGATCCCTGTTGAGAATGGAAAATGTACGCTGTCATATATTCCGGATTTCGGAATGAAGGTAATATGGAGCGGAGCAGGCGGCGATGATACACCGGTTTCTTTTCCGTATAACGCTGATCTGCATGGAGCACTCGACAGAACCGGTATACTGGATGAGCTGAAAAACCAGAATAAGACTTATTTTGAAATCGATTCCAAGTGTCCGAAGTCTGATATGCTGCCGCTAGTCAATGAGGAAATCCGGAAGGAAGGCAGCAGCAGTCTGCTGGGAACCGGAACATGGGCCTATATGGGAAGCCCGAACAATGAATCTGGACGGTATTTGTTCTGGACATCCATGGATACCGATCAGGTTGGTGCGGGGAAAAAGATTCCGGTCATAGTCAGCAGAGCAGATGGTGGTTTTTATATTTCTGAAACGACAACAGCTACAAGAAAGAAAGACGGAAAGACGTATGTTGCAATTGCGGGTCATATTGCAAACTTTTCCTCCTATACATCCGGGGAAAAATATGACAAGCTGGAAGATGCCTACAATGCATATCAGAAGCTGCTGGCGGATGGGACCTATGAAAAAGCATCTTGACATCCGCACGGTTTTTGGTATATGATGAATTTAATAAAGGGGAGTAACCTACGCTGGTAATCTGCGTTTGTGATGTCGTCAGTACGATGGAAGCATCCGGTGTCACAAAGAAACGGTGAGACTTTTATTGCATTATTATTGTGCAATAAAGGTCTCTTTTTTATTGAAAATCCTTCATTGCATAAGAAATACAGTGGATCTATGCTTAGACAGAGGAGGCAGAAGTGATGAAAGAATTTTATCAGCAAACGGTGAAAGAGGTTCTGGACCGTGTGGAAAGCAGAGAGACAGGTCTCACCAGTGAGCAGGCAGGAAAATCCCGGGAAAGGTGTGGCTGGAATGAACTTGCAGAGGGGAAAAAGAAAAGTATCCCGCAGATTTTCCTGGAACAGTATAAGGATTTTCTGGTACTGATCTTAATTGCATCGGCCATTATATCCGGTATGCTTGGCGATGAGGAAAGCGCGGCCGTGATCTTGATCGTGATCACGATCAATGCGATCCTGGGCACTGTGCAGACCATAAAAGCGGAGCAGTCTCTGCAGAGCTTAAAGAAGCTTGCAGGACCGCAGGCCAAGGTACTGCGCGATGGTTCCACGATCCAGCTTCCGGCAAGAGAGCTGGTGGTTGGAGACGTGATCCTGGTGGAAGCAGGCGACATGATCCCGGCGGACGCAAGGCTGATTGAAAATGCAAGTCTTAAGGTTGATGAGAGTGCTCTTACCGGAGAGAGCCTTGCAGTCGAAAAGAGCTTAGAGGCTATTTTGGCAGAGGCTCCGCTGGGAGATCGGACCAATATGCTCTTTTCCGGCAGCTTTGTGACATATGGACGCGGAAAGGCGGTAGTAACGGACATAGGAATGCAGACGGAGGTTGGAAAGATTGCAGGACTTTTGAAGTCAACTTCCGAAAAGCAGACTCCGTTACAGGTGAGCCTGGAAGAGTTTGGAAAGAAATTATCCGTTTTGATTCTGGTATTCTGCGGGATTTTATTTGCAATCAACGTATTTCGAGGTGAAAAGATCAGCAATGCATTCATGTTTGCCGTAGCACTGGCGGTTGCGGCAATTCCGGAAGCGTTAAGCTCGATCGTGACCATTGTCCTTTCCTTCGGAACACAGAAGATGGCAAAGGAGCATGCGATCATCCGAAAACTGCAGGCAGTGGAAGGCCTTGGAAGTGTTTCCGTCATCTGCTCGGATAAAACAGGAACACTGACACAGAATAAAATGACGGTTGAGGATTACTATGTAGAAGGAAAACGGATCCCGGCAGCAGAAATTGATATAGCAGATCCGGCACAGAACTATCTTCTGGAGTGCAGTATTTTATGTAATGATTCGACGAATGAAAACGGAGTGGAAATCGGGGATCCGACAGAAACTGCATTGATCAATTTGGGAAGCCGGTACGGAATCGAGGCCGCAAGCGTACGAAACCGCTATCCGAGAGAGGGAGAGCTTCCATTTGACAGTGACCGTAAGATGATGTCAACACTTCACAGGATAAACGGTGAAAACCGGATGATCGTAAAAGGAGCGGTTGACCGACTGCTGGAGCTGACGGAATGGATTTGGACAAAAGACGGAATCCGCGAAATTACAGAAGCAGATAAAGAAACCATACAGCAGCAGAACCGGGATTTTTCAATGGAAGGCCTGCGTGTACTGGCATTTACCTATCGCGAAATTCCAAGGGAGCATGTATTAACAGCAAAGGATGAGGCTCATCTCGTATTTCTCGGCCTCATTGCCATGATGGATCCGCCGAGAGAAGAATCAAAGGCTGCCGTCGCAGAATGCATCAAAGCAGGAATCCGGCCGGTCATGATTACAGGAGATCATAAAATTACGGCAGCCGCCATAGCAAAAAGAATTGGAATCCTGCATGATTTATCGGAAGCCTGTGAGGGTGCGGATATCGAAAAAATGAGTGATGAGGAGCTGAAGGATTTTGTCCCGGATATATCTGTGTATGCAAGGGTTTCCCCGGAGCATAAAATCCGTATCGTCCGCGCATGGCAGGAAAGAGGAATGATCGTTGCAATGACCGGAGACGGTGTGAATGATGCCCCGGCGTTGAAGCAGGCGGACATCGGTGTTGCAATGGGAATCACCGGGAACGAGGTGGCAAAAGATGCTGCCGCCATGGTGCTTACCGATGACAATTTTGCAACCATTGTAAAAGCAGTAGAAAATGGACGAAATTTATATCGAAACATTCAGTATGCGATCCAGTTTCTTTTGTCGGGAAATTTTGGAGCAATTTTAGCAGTTCTGTATGCATCGGTTGCAGGACTTCCGGTTCCGTTTGCACCGGTACACCTGTTATTTATTAATCTTCTGACGGATAGCCTTCCTGCCATCGCACTTGGCGTGGAGCCTTCTGACAGTGATGTGATGAATGAGAAACCAAGATCTGCGGACGAATCGATATTGACAAAGGATTTCCTCGGCAAAATCGGTCTGGAGGGCTTTGTGATCGGTGTGATGACAATGATCGCATTTCTGACAGGATATCACCAGGACGGCGCGCTGCTTGGCAGTACGTATGCGTTCGGAACACTTTGTCTGGCACGCCTGTTCCATGGATTTAACTGCAAGTCGGATCATCCGGTTATCTTTACAAATCGGTTCTTTAACAATCCATGGCTGCAGGGAGCCTTTGTGCTCGGTGCAGTACTGATCACCGCAGTATTGACCGTTCCCGGCCTTCATCATGTATTTCAGGTGGAGACTCTCAATCCGGCACAGCTCGGCTGCGTATATCTGTATGCCTTTGCCAGTCTTCCGATCATTCAGTTGTTGAAGTGGATTCGCACGAAATTAGGAAAAAATGGAGAAAGATAATGGATTTCAGTAAGCTATCTATGAAAAAAATTCGGGAACTGATCATTTTCACAGCACTGCTGGCAGCTGCGTTGTGGAAATTTGAAGTTGTGATCGATGTGCTGAAAACAATATGGGGAATCCTATTCCCCTTTGCACTGGGAGGAGCAATTGCTTTTGTCATCAACGTGCCGATGAGCTTTCTGGAAAAGATGATCTTTGGGAAGATCAAAGCCGGAAAGAAAAAAGGCAAAAAGCTTGCCAGACCGGTAAGCCTTCTTCTGACCATGATACTGGCTGTCAGTGTCATGGTACTGGTGATGTTTGGCGTGATCCCGCAGCTCACCCGGACTATGAGAACACTGATGATGAGCATTGCCGATTTTATTCCGCAGATGCAAAGCTGGATTCGGGATTTTTCACATAACAACCAGAATATTATGAATTATGTAAATCAGATCCAGTTTCAGCCAGATCAGGCCATTCAGTGGGGAATCAGCATTCTTGGCAGCGGAGCGGGAAATATGATGAGCACGACCATGTCAGCAGTGAGCTCGATCGTCAGCGGACTTGCCACCTTTTTCATTGCATTTTCCTTTGCCTGCTATATTCTTTTTCAGAAAGAACAATTGCACATACAGATAAGAAAGGTATGTTTTGCGTTTCTTTCAAAACAGAAAGCAAATGCACTTCTTAAAATCTGTTCCCTGATTTATCGGACATTTGCCAATTTTCTTACAGGACAGTGCTTGGAGGCTGTGATCCTCGGAAGCATGTTTGCCGTCACGTTAAGCATTTTGAAAATGCCCTATGCACTGCTGATCGGAACCCTGATCGCCTTTACTGCATTGATCCCAATCTTTGGCGCGTTTATCGGATGCGCAGTGGGCTGTTTCCTGATTTTTATGGTAAGTCCGAAGCAGGCAATGCTGTTTATCCTTGTATTTCTGCTGCTTCAGCAGATTGAAGGGAATCTGATCTATCCGCATGTGGTCGGAGGTTCCGTCGGACTTCCGTCCATCTGGGTCCTTGCTGCAGTTACCATCGGTGGAAATCTTATGGGAATTGCGGGGATGCTCATCTTTATTCCGCTTGTCTCCGTTTGTTATACTGTTTTCAGGGAAGTTGTGTATCTGCGCCTGAAGGAAAAGCATATAAAACGGGTGACAACGACAGCGGTGGAAGAATATACCGCGCAGGAATGGATGGCTGCGGAAAAGAAATTGCAGGAAGGAGCGGCGAAATGACAAACGAAATGGAATCCCACAAGGAAAAAGCAGTATATTATATCCTGGACAGCTGTACCCGCTGCGGGCGATGCGCTCAGAAATGCCAACTTCATGCGCTGGTGCCGCGTCAGGGACATTACCGGATCGATCTGCGTTTTTGCGATGGCTGCGGAATCTGCTATGACATCTGTCCGGGCAGTGGCCAAGGGAAGCGAAGCGGATCAGTAGTGAGAAAATGAACGGAAGCAGGGCTGGAAGTTAGCAGAAAAAGCAAATTGGAATTCTTTGCGGTTGCCTGAGGCTATGAGCCCTGCCGCATGGAACACATCAAGGCATACTGGCCGGAAAACAACAGTGTCGGTTCCGGACAGGTGCTGCACTGTCCTTACATGGCAGCAGATGCCCGCCTGGTGGTGAAGGAGATGACATGGCAGACGGAGCGGAAACAGGAACTGGACGAGTACGAGAAAGCCGCGCTGGATGAATGGGAAAGTGGATTGGGACCGGAAAATAAAACTTCACAATTTCAAAGCCTTTCTTTTGGGAACATTTGTAAAGTTTATTTGTTACAATGAACTTAAAAGAAAACCCAAAGAGAGGATGAGGATCATGAAACAGGAACTGTTGAAAATCATGAAGGAAAGACGCTCTGTGCGCAGTTATAAAAAGGATCTTATGATCCCGGAAGATGTATTGCAGGAGATTCTGGAGACTGCAACTTATGCACCGACAGGCGGTGGGAGACAGTCACCGGTCATCATTGCAGTTACAGATAAAACCATGCGAGATCACATTGCGCATCTGAACGCGAAGATCATGGGAGATGAGAATGCAGATCCGTTCTATGGAGCACCGGCTATTGCGTTGGTTCTGGCAGATGGCAGCAAGAGCACTTGGGTGGAAGATGGTACAAACGTACTTTGCTATCTGATGCTGGCAGCAAAAGCATGTGATGTTTCCAGTGTATGGGTACACAGGGAAAAAGAAATTTTTGACAGTGAAGAAGGAAAGAAGCTTCTGAAACAGTGGAATCTTCCGGAAAACTTAAGAGGTGTCGGTGCAGTGGCACTTGGATACCTGGAAGGCGAGGAGCCGAAAGCAGCTCCCCGCAAAGAAGGTTATATCGTAGAAGTACGTTAAAACCGGACCTTAAATTTATAAAGATAGACAGCGGCCTCCAGCAGGAAATGATCATTCCTGTTATGGAGGTCTTTTTTTGTAATTTCCTGGATACTCTTGATGCGGTACGCAATGGTATTGTAATGCGTAAACATTTCTTCTGAGATTCTTTTTACATTTCCGGCATATTCAAAATAATAATCCAGAGTCTTTAAGAGATCTGTGTGTTTCTGGTAATCGGTTTCAATCAGCGGACCAAGCAGTTCCTGGACGAATAGGCTGGTTTCTTTTTCTGGGTCCGCAGCGTACAAAAGACGTAACAGACCGAGATTTTCAAAATCAAGAACAGTCTGTTGGTTCAGCAGCGCAGTGCGCAGTGCGGTGCGGGCTTCAGTATCGCTCTGGACGATTCCGCGGATACCCGGGTGAGGGCGGCCACAGCCGGCAGAAATATGAAGATCCGGATATTCCTGGGCAAGTGATGTGATCAGCTTTGGAATATGGTGTGATAAATGTTCCAGATCAGAACTGGATGCAGGGGCGTTCAGCAGGATCAGGTAATCATCGGAAGTAGGGACAATCCGTACGTCCAGTCCCAACCTTGAAAAAACAGAACGGATATTGCCCATAAGGAGTGTGTGCTGAAAATTTTTTTTATATTGATTTTTTTCATCCTGAATCTGTGTTTTTAAACGCAGAATTAGGTGGTTGTCAGCGAGTGTGAGCTTAAATTCATCGGCGCGGGTTTGTTCAAGCTGATGGTCTACGATAGGGTCTGATAGAAGATGGAGTAGAAAACTGGTGAAAAGAGAATCTCCCTGTTCCCGGACACTTTGTTCCCGCGTGATTTCCAGTGGAATGGCGGTGAGAACCTGCGATAAAAGCTCCGGGGGAAGCGCCGGAGACTGGGTCGGGTTGCAGATATAAAGGCAGCCGTAGGAGTGGTCCCCTAATGTCAGATCGTGCGCCTGGGAGCGCTGGATAAGTGTATTGATCATCTGAGATTCGGAGTCTGCCTTAAAATCGCTGCGGTCTTCTTCCTTAAGAAAGATACTGTGGCGGTTGTTGACGCTGTCTACAATGAGGATACTGCCGCCGGTAAGCTGGGAAATCATGAAAGCAATCTCATCTAGATTGGCTCCCTCGGTGATGGTCTGGGTCAGCATCTGGTTTACAGAAAGGGTATTTCGCAAAAGTCCGGCGACGGGTCAGTTCGTCGGAAAGTACCTGGGTAATACGGGAAAACTGCATGTCGGGCGGAAGTACAATGAGCGGAAAGCCAGCTTCATTGGCTTGTTGGATCATAATGGGGGGAACAACGTTGTCGAGGTATTGTGAAGGTTTGATGCAGAATGCGGCCATCTGGTTTTGCACTAAAGTAGGAATATAGGCATTCATGGCATCAGGGTCCTGATAGACAGAAAAACAGGTGGATATCATCAGTTCACCCGGGGAAATCCACTGTCCGTAATCAGGGTTGTCGCTTAAGTTAATGCCGGAAACAGTGCGGTTTAACCCACTTTCACCGGCAGCAAGATAGCTGGTCGAAAAAATAGGGAGTTTTAAAAGCTCCTTTACGGTTGGGTAATAGGCTTCTTCAATATAGTAGTTCATCTGGGCTTCCTCCATTCAAAATTGAAACGCTTACCAAAAGTATAAGAAGTTTATTGTGAACAGTCAACATAGAAAATGACAAAATTAGTGATTATAATATGAAACATAACAAAGATAAAAAACAAAGCAAACAAAAAATATTGTGAAGAGTTCACAAGACGGAGAAGGGAGGAGTGGAAAATGAAGGTGCGGGTTCGGATCTGCAGTCGCTTATACGAAGCGCTGTCGGAACAGACACTGGAAGGAACTTTACATTCCTGTTTTCACAGAGCCATGAATATGGCATATGAAAACGGCCTGGTTACCTTTCTTGCAAAAGAAAAGAGCCTTCAGCCTTTTTCCCTAAATCTCGACTGGAGCGGTGATTTCATGTTTGTGAAAGAACTGGTACGTTCCAGGGGAACAGAAATGCGGTTAAATCTGCAGGGGCTCTGGATTGGAACTTATCAGGTGTTTGAGTTTGAAACGTTTGAAATTCTGAATCTGAAGAAAAGGCAGAGTGAGATCCTGAATCCGGCGGCAGCCAATTTCATCCGAAGTTTTCTTTCACATCAGGAGGAAAAAGGAATTCATGGGTTAATTGAAGGAAGAACAGAGGATGTGTTTTCCGCTTTTCTTGCATCGAGGATCGAAGCCTTTCGAGAAGCAGTGCAGAATGGAGAACGGGAAACAGCGGTGTATGCGGCAGGGCAGCTGGCTGGAGGAGGGCCGGGCCTGACACCTTCTTCCGATGATTTTCTCTGTGGCTATATAGTATCGTGGCCAGAGAATTATCCCTGGGAAGGGTTTGCGGAAACAGTCACCGGTGCAGCGGCATCCAGAACAAACGATGTCAGTGGATCTTTGTTGAAACATGCGGGCGAAGGAATGTTTTCAGAGGATGTTCTTGGTCTTCTGGAAGGATTTGCAAACTGCGACACAGAACAGATTCGCACAGCTCTGAAACGTGTTGCCTGTTTCGGAAGCAGCTCGGGATGTGATTTCCTGACCGGCATGTATTATGGAGTTATCGATAGCAATAAGATGGGAGGAAACAGATGTGGTAAAGCTTGAAATCAGAAAAAACACCTATTACGATTCAGTAACCCTGATGATCATCTCGAAAGATGTAAAAAATCTGTCAGGTGTTTCCGAAGCACTGGTAGGCATGGGAACGGATCTGAACCGTGAGATTGCGGGAAATCTTGGCTTAGATGCAGACGGCTTTGAGGATGTAACCGCAAATGACTTTTTTGTGGCAGCGGATTGTGATGACGAGAACTGCTTCAAAAAAGTAGTGGAAAAGGTAGATGAACTGCTGAACAAGAAAGCAGAAAAAAGCAAGGCAGAGTATTTCCCGCCGACTCTGGATGGAGCCATAAAAGTGGAAAAAAATCTGAACATGGCAGTGATTTCAGTTCCGGGACGTTTTGCGGCAGATGTTGCAAAAGACTGCCTGGATCGTGACATCAACGTTATGCTGTTCAGTGATAATGTCACCATCGAGGAAGAAAAAGCACTGAAAGAGTACGCAGTATCCAAAGAACTCCTGATGATGGGTCCAGATTGCGGAACCGCAGTTATCAATCATGTACCGCTTGCATTTGCAAATGTGATTAAGCCTGGAAAAATCGGTCTTGTGTGTGCATCCGGAACCGGTGCGCAGGAAGTTTCCACTATTATCGACCAGCTTGGTGAAGGTGTTTCCCAGCTCCTCGGAACTGGTGGAAGAGATTTAAAGAGTGAGATTGGCGGAATCATGATGAAGCAGTGCCTGAACGCACTAATTGAAGATCCGAAGACAGAGATTATTGTGCTGGTGTCTAAACCGCCGGCAAAGGATGTGGAGGATCAGATTTTAAAGATTGCTGCTAATGCTGGCAAGCCGGTTGTAGTCTGCTTCATTGGTGGTGACGCAGAGAAAATTAAAAAAGCCGGATTATATGCAGCAGTATCCCTGGAAGATGCAGCGCATAAGGCAGTGGCACTGGCAAAGGGAGAGGCCGTATCGGATTTTGAAGATTTCACCATGGGCCTTGAGAAAGCGGAAGCGCTGGCCGCAGAGGAAAGAGCCGGCATGATCCAGGGGCAGAAATATGTGAGAGGCCTTTATACCGGCGGAACCATTTGCGATGAGGCAATGAAACTTCTGATCGGAAGTATGGGACATATTTATTCCAATATCCCGCTGAAAGCGGAAGATAAACTGGAAAACGCAAGAAATGGAAAGTCACGGGAAAATACTTTCCTGGATTTCGGAGATGATGAGTTTACTGTTGGCCGTCCGCATCCGATGATTGATCCATCCCTTAGAGCAGAGCGTGTGGTCGAGGAGGCAAAGGATCCGGAAACCGCTGTGATCCTGGTAGACTGTGTGATTGGCTATGGTTCCCACGAGGATCCGGCAAAGGATTTATCCGATGCGATTCGGAAGGCAAAGGAACTGGCAGCAAAAGAAGGCCGTTACCTGTCTGTGGTAG
>ERZ773144.3688-NODE-3688-length-10367-cov-166.710434_pt1 | contig 10367 bp, 11 predicted proteins | sample MGYA00580849_ERZ773144 | MGnify/ENA primary metagenome ERZ773144 (study PRJEB29015, sample SAMEA2737861) | human gut metagenome | biome: human gut; feature: human-associated habitat; material: faeces | place: China | collected 2012 ...
GATATTCCTTTACTACACATAGATTTATAATCTAAGGATTTAGTTAATCCGTAACGTTTCTGTAAATTTTGCTGGTATTTAGCATTGCCACTCATTTTGGTGTAAAGGAATCCTCTATTGCGGCACTGCTTGGTACTGCAGGTGTAACGGTAGGTCTTGCATTGCAGGGCGGTCTTGCAAATATCGCAGGCGGGATCATGCTTCTGATCTTCAAACCATTTCAGGTTGGGGATTATATCATTATCGCACAGCAGAATGAGTGTGAAGGAACTGTATACAAAATAGAAATCTGTTATACAACTCTGATTTCCATAGATAACAAACACATTGTAATCCCAAATGGAACGCTGTCCGGCAGCATTATTACAAACGTAACTGCCAGAGATCTTCGTAAGCTGGAGATCAAAGTAGGAATTTCTTATGATTCAGACATTAAGAAAGCAAAAGCAATCCTGGAAGAAATCCTTCATAATGATGAAGATACGAAAGACGACCAGGGAATGGTGGTGTTTGTAGATGAGCTTGGAGAGAGCGCAGTGGTCATGGGCCTGCGTGTGTGGGTGGCTACGGAGAAATACTGGCCTGCCAGGTGGCGGCTTAATGAACTGATCAAAGAAGCATTCGATGCAAACGGAATTGAAATCCCGTACAATCAGCTACAGGTTCATGTGAAGAAACAGATCTGATAATAGCCAAATAATACCAAACAAGAATAAATAATCCTTAATTCATAGTGATTTATACCAATTTCATTGTCAAATATTGGTATAATACCACCAAAATAATATAAAATACGACAAAATAATTGACAATACGACAACAGATTGCTATACTGGAGTCAAGTTAAACAACAAAGTGTTTTTATGAAGATGCAAAGGCGCATGTAAGTAAATGGATTGCTGCACGATTTTTATACATTGCAAAGATGCAAAAATATAAAAACACTTTTTTTGTACCCCAAATTAACTTCGTGATTGTAACTAAGTAACAATGTACAGAAAGAAAAGGAGAGAAAACTATGAAAATGTACAAAAAAGTTATGGCAGCAGCTCTTGCAGGAGTAATGACAGTTTCCATGTCCGCTACAGCATTTGCAGCAGATGATGACGGCTATATTCTCAAAGCCACAAATGAAGATTCCAAATCATCCGACAATGATCTGGTGATCGCAATCGAAGGAAGCGTAAGCTCCATGGACCCGGCAAACATTCCGGATACAAACGCAATCTCCGCTACACGTGGTGTATACGAGACACTGGTTTCTTTTGATGAGAACCAGGAATTAACAGGCAAACTTGCTGAATCATGGGAAGTTTCCGATGACTCTCTTACTTATACTTTCAAGCTTCGTCAGGGTGTTAAATTCCAGGACGGAACAGACTTCAATGCAGCAGCAGTTAAAGCAAACTACGATCGTGTAGTTAACAAAGACAACAACCTTCGTCAGAGAAGAACATTTATCGTAACTAACGAAGACGGATCTGAAACACCTCGTGTAGACAGCATTGAAACACCGGATGATTACACACTGGTTATCAAACTGACACAGGCATGGGCACCATTTATCAACCGTATGACACAGTTCTGTATCATCAGCCCTGCAGCTCTTGAAGAGTATGGCAATGATATCATGAACCATCCATGCGGAACCGGTCCATATGTATGTACAGAATGGGAAGAAGGCGACCACACAAGCTTCGAGCGTAATGATGATTACTGGGGAGACAAACCGGGCGTTGACACTGTAACAATCAAAGAAGTTCCGGAAGCAGGTGCACGTACAGCTATGCTTCAGACTGGTGAAGCAGATTTCATCTATCCTACACCATCTGACCAGATTGAAGCAATCAAAGGAACAGACGATGTAAACATCCTTACAACAGACTCCAACATCATGAGATATGTAACTCTGAACATGGATCTGGAACAGCTTTCTGATGTAAAAGTACGTCAGGCTATGAACTATGCAATCGACAAAGATGCATACATCCAGTTAATGTATTCCGGATACGGAAAACCGGCTACATCCGTAGTTCCATCTATCATCGGTGGATATGAAGAACAGGAAGCTTACACATATGATGTAGACAAAGCAAAAGAACTTATGAAAGAAGCCGGATACGAAGACGGATTCAAACTTACTCTGTGGGGCGATAACACAACACAGGAAATCAAAGGTATGACATTTATTTCCCAGCAGCTTGCTCAGATCGGTATCGAAGTTGACGTTCAGCCAATGGAGCCTGCAACTGTAAGTGACAAGATTTATGTTGACAAAGAAGATGCTGAGATCAATATGTGGTATGTAAACTGGTCTGCATCTGACTTCACAATGGATGGTTCTTTACGTTCCCTGCTTTACAGCACAATGTGCCCTCCGACAAGTGCAAACACAGCATACTTCAATGACGCTGATTTTGATAAAGATATGGACGAAGGTCTTGCAACAGCTAACGAGGAAGAGCAGGCTAAATATTATGGCGATGCTCAGAAGATTGCATGGGAAGCATGCCCATGGTTATTCCTTGGCAATGACCAGATCATCTATTCTACAAAATCTTATCTGTCTGGCGTATATGTATCTCCGGACGGAGCATTTAACTTCGCAAATGCAACTTTAGCACAGTAAGTAATGGGGTTGAGAACAGGCTGCGAAGAACATAAATCTGGCTGTCTGATCTGAAATTGCAGCAATTCCATAAAAATGCTGCCGATACGGCAGTGTGAATACAGGACAAAGATGTTCGAACCGGAGAACTGCCATAAGATTCACTATGGCAGTTCTCTGACTATAAAGCATCAAATATAAATAACAGGTAAGAAAATAATAAGGAGGAAAAATATGGGACGTTATTTAGGTAAACGTTTGGCAAGCACGATCCCGCTGCTTCTGGTTATCTCATTCGTAGTATTTATGTTTATCCATATGATTCCAGGTGATCCGGCAAGACTGGTAGCCGGTCAGGATGCAACAAAGGAAGATGTGGCAGTTGTACGTGAACAGCTGGGACTGGATGAGCCATTACTTGTACAGTATGGTAAATATATGAAAGGTCTTTTTACAGGAGATCTGGGAAGCTCTATCAAAAACGGTAAAACCGTAGTAGAGACAATCGCACCAAGACTGAAACCAACTATCATGCTGACATTCTCATCCATGATATGGGCTGCAATCATCGGTATTGCAATCGGTATCATCGCTGCCGTATTTCATGGCAGAATTCTTGATTATATAGGTATGATCATAGCAATCGCAGGTATATCTGTTCCAAGCTTCTGGTTAGGTCTGGAATTGATTCAGCTTTTTTCAGTAAGCCTGGGATGGCTTCCGACCAGTGGACTGGAAACCTGGAAGAGCTATATTCTTCCATCACTTACAATGGGAGCAGGAATCATGGCCGTACTTGCCAGATTCTCCAGATCTTCCATGCTTGAGACCATGCGTGAGGACTATGTGCGTACTGCACGTGCCAAAGGTCTTTCTGAATCACTGGTTGTTATGCGCCATGCATTTAAGAATTCTCTGATCGAGATCGTAACAGTAGCCGGACTTCAGATCGGTGGTCTCCTTTCCGGATCTGTTATGGCAGAGACGGTATTCTCCATACCCGGACTTGGACGTCTTCTGGTAGACTCCATCCAGATGAGAGATTACAAAGTTGTTCAGGCATTACTTCTGTTCTTTGCTACAGAATATATCCTGATCAACCTGATCGTAGATGTTCTTTATGGCGTGATTAACCCAAGAGTACGTTATGAATAGAGGAGGAGAGAAGATGGCAGATAAGAATACAACATCAAACATTAACCTTGCTGCTGCCGAAGAACTCCCTAAGGCACAGAGCAAGTTCAAAGAATTTATCAAGAAATTCATGAAGAGAAAAACAGCAGTGATTTCTCTGGCATTTATAGTTTTTATTATCTTAATGGCAATCATCGGACCGTATGTAGTTCCGTATGATCCGCAGGCACCGGATTACACAGCTATGATGCAGGGGCCAAGCGCAGCCCACATCTGGGGAACCAATGAATACGGACAGGATGTTTTCTCCCGTCTGATGGTTGGTACCAGACTTTCTCTTACATGTGCGCTGACAGCGACGATCATCGGTACGGCTATCGGTGTTGTTCTCGGACTGATCGCAGGTTTCTACGGCGGAATTATCGATTCCCTGATTATGAGATGCTGTGACGTACTTTTCGCTTTTCCTGATATCCTGCTGGCTATCGCAGTCGTTGCCATCATCGGACAGGGAATGGTAAATGTTATGATCGCGGTTGCGGTATTTACAGTGCCGTCCTTCGCACGAATCATACGAAGCGCTACGATTTCCGTAAAGCAGGCTCCTTATGTAGAGGTTGCCCGTTCCCTGGGATGCTCAAACACAAGAATCCTGTTTGTACATATTTTCCCTGGTACGATCCAGTCCATGATCGTTAACTTTACCATGCGTGTAGGTACTGCGATTCTTGCTGCATCATCCTTAAGCTTCCTGGGATTCGGTGCAAACGTTACAGAGCCTGACTGGGGTTCCATGCTTTCCACAGGACGTAACTATCTGAACACAGCTCCTCATATGGTACTGTTCCCTGGTATTCTGATTTTCCTTACAGTTCTGGCATTCAACCTGCTGGGCGACGGTCTCAGAGATACCCTGGATCCAAAGATGAACTAGGAGGAAGAAACCATGGCAGAAAAATTATTAGAAGTAAAGAATCTCCGTACGGAGTTTAAAAGAGATAAAACATGGGTGACAGCAGTTAATAATGTAAGTTTTTCCATTCAGCCGGGTGAGATTCTTGGTCTGGTAGGAGAGTCCGGATGCGGTAAATCCGTAACTTCGCTTTCCATTATGAAACTTCTGGCGCGTAACAGTAAGATTTCCAACGGTGAGATCCTGCTTAATGGCAAGGATCTTCTCAAAGAGGATAAAAAAGGCATGAGAAAGATCAGAGGACGTGAAGTTGCCATGATCTTTCAGGAGCCGATGAACTCTCTGAACCCATGTATGAGAATTGATAGGATTACCAGGCGATACATTTGACATTGACATAGATACTAAAGTATTAACACATCCAACAGTTGGACCGTTATTTGGGTCATATAAATTACAGATTGATATCTTCACAGCACCAATCCGATTATACAACGCAATGCTGCATAATAATGCACTTAACGTCGGATTAGATATAAGTAAAGTAAAATTACCAAAATTAAATTATATAGGACTATATGATGATAAAATAGAGGATAGTACACATCTAACAATGAGTAGTAGTAGTATATTTGCGTATCTAGGGTGGCGAGGTTCAACAGCAACAAAAGAACCAACTAAAACAATTAATAATGCGATACCTATACTAGCGTATCTAGACATATTTAAAAATTACTATGCGAACAAGCAGGAAAGTAACTATTATTACCTAGTCAAGTCAACGTATGTCAACACAACATTTACAAACAGAGCAATAACCTACGACCAAGCGGGAAAGCTAACAACAGGCGGAACGATAGAAATAGTTAACATGACACTAGAACAGTGGAATGGATCAGGCGAGGTATACGGTACAGAAACAGAAGGAGGTTTGAAAAAATGGTTAAACAGCAAAGAAATAAACAAATATTGGACGCCTACACAAAAAGGAAGTAATATACTGTTAACATTCAAAAGAGGGCAATACTGGATATTTGGGGACCAAGCAAGATACAAGAACAGCAGCTATATACAATCAGCAGGGTTAGATTTGCTCGACGAGCTAAGAGAAAAAATACTCAAAGCAGGCAGCACACAATTCATTGTTGCAGCGGGAACAAACAAATACTTTACAGACGTATTAGGAGTTAATGGGGGAAAACTAAACCTCAAGGAAGCAGGATGCGGGTTAATTTTGAAAACCTACCAAAGTGATATCTTCAATAACTGGATTAAGACAGAGTGGGTAGACGGAGAAAATGGAATCAGCGCAATAACAGCAATTAGCACGGCAGGAGATAAATTTACAATAGACCAGCTGAATCTATCGAAAAAAGTATATGACATGTTAAACAGAATTGCGGTAAGCGGTGGAACTTATCAAGACTGGGTTGAAACAGTATATACATCAAGCTGGAATATGCACACGGAAACACCTATGTACGAGGGTGGAATGTCAAGTGAAATAGAATTTCAAGAGGTTGTAAGTAATTCAGCAACAGCCGATGAACCATTGGGAACATTAGCAGGTAGAGGTATCAATACCTCGAAAAAGGGAGGAAAATTGCACATCAAAGTGACAGAACCTAGTTACATCATGGGAATAGTAAGTATTACACCTCGTGTAGATTATTGCCAGGGAAACGATTTCGACATGTACTTCAAAACGCTAGACGATCTACACAAACCAGCACTTGACGGTATAGGTTATCAGGACTTATTAACCTGTAAAGCAGCAGGGTGGGTAGCAGATAACGTTGCGTACGGCAAGACGGTAGCATGGGTAGACTACATGACCAACTTCAACAAAACTTACGGAACATTCGCTGAGAACGGTAATGAAGCATTCATGGTACTGAACAGAATATTTGAGCCAAAAGACGGAGATTTTACAAGTACAGAAATAGACAATACGAGTTATATAGACCCGAGTAAGTATAATTATATTTTTGCGGAAACATCAGCAGAAAGCCAAAATTTTTGGGTACAAATCGGATTCGGAATTGAATCAAGAAGAGTTATGTCAGCAAAACAAATACCTAACTTATAATATGAAAAGAACAAAAAATATACCAAGTTACATGGGTTCGGTAGAATCATTCGAGGGCGAATCCATCGAGAAAAAAGTATCAAAACTGATTGAAAACAACGAACCAATAACGGACGGAGCACCGATAATCTTTACAGAGAAAAAAGACGGGGTATTACCTCAGTACGACATACGAACGGACAAATGGGACATAGCACAATCGGCTATGGATTTAGCTAACGCAAGTAAAATTGCCAAGAGTAAAGGAATGAAAAAGCCTGAAGAACCACAACAGCCTGGAGAACCACAACAGCCTGGGGAATGACGGCAAAGCACGTATGAGTATAAGGGACTTTTCAGAGTCCCTTACTTCTAACGAATCACACGGGTACGTGTGTACTCTTATATATGAACTAAGTTATTAACGCTTTTAAAAAAAGCTACGAAAATGGGAATCGGAACAGCAATAGGAAGTGCAGCCCTAGGAGGGCTGACAGGTGGAGTTGGAGGTCTAGTATCAGGAGCAATCGGAGGGCTAGGCTCACTAATGGGAATCACCAGACGAAAAGAGAAAAAAGCTAGAGAAGCCGAAGAAAGAGAACACCAAAGACAACTGGAATACATGGGGCTACAAGCTCAGTATAACAAAGAGCAAGCGAGATACTCTACAGATCTAAGCAAAGAGATGTGGGACTACACCAACTTTGAAAATCAGGTAAAACACCTGGAAGCAGCGGGGTTGAATCCAGCACTACTATACGGTAGCGGTGGCGGTGGCGGTGGAAGTGCGGCAGGTGGAGGAAGTGCAGCAGGAGTAGGACTACCAACATCGACAGGTGTAGGAATGGGCATCCAATGGGAACAAATGGAAGCTCAGAAGGAACTGGCTAAAGCAGAGGCTGCGAAAACCAACGCAGAGGCAGCTAAACTGATGACAACTGACACTGAGAACGTGAAGTCAGAAACCGAAAAGAATAAACAAGAGATCAAAGAATCCGAGAAGAGAATAGAACACCTAACCAGTCAAATACATAAGACTAATGAAGAAAGCAAAGGGATAGAATTTACCAACTATCTGAACGAGCTACGAAAGGGCATTAAGTTACAGGGAGAAGTAAACGGAAAAACAACATGGACTAAGGGTTTTGAAGAGATTTTCAAGGGAAAAGAACTTCAAAGAATGTTAGCAGATTACGGAATCTCACAGAAAGAATATCAAGAGGCTCACAACGATAAAGAGGTTGCAATGAGGTTATCTGAAGCTCTCGACGAGATTGCAAACGGGAAAATAGCGGTATTCGGCAAAATGGTTGAAGAAGCGAAACAAGCCAAAAATGAAACAGCCAGGCAGAAGTGGCAATTCGAACAGGATAAGGCATTCAGCGACCTGATAAATGAACTAGGAGGTGACGGCAAGTACGGAAAATTACTAACAGGAATAATCAGTGCAATATTCAATAAGTGGCACGGATTCGGAAAATCCAAATAATAGAATTATGTGTCTATATACGAAATACATAACGAATAAAAAATACCAGCCAAATCGGAAAAATAAATTTAATGCGCCTGTCTGTGAAGACAGGCGTTTACTTTTAGTGCCGGCGAAATGCGGAAGATGTATCGAATGTCGCAAAGCGAGGAAAAGAGAATGGGTAATCAGACTGAATGAAGAGATCCGGAATCATCCTGGAAGAGCGACCTTCTGGACGCTAACAATAAGTAACGAATCGTACGAAAAACTGAAGAGTGACAGTAAAAAAAAAGACAGAGATAGTATATGTAAACTAGCGGTCAAGAGAATGCTGGAACGAATACGCAAGAAAACGAAAAAGTCTGTCAGGCACTGGTTCATCACGGAACTAGGCGAGAATACAGGACGAATACACCTACACGGCATATGCTGGGGAAATCCTGACTTAATAAAGGATAACTGGAAATACGGATTCGTATTTCAAGGGAATATGTGCAATGAGAAAACAGTGAACTACGTAGTGAAATATATGCTAAAAGAAAGCCCAATAGACCGAAACTATATAGGAATTGTACTGTGCAGCGCAGGAATAGGCAAGGGGTATGAACAAAGCTATAACAGCAAAAGAAATGCGTACAGGGAAAATAATACCAATGAATATTACAAACTACCAAATGGAATGGAACTTCCATTACCTGAATACTATCGGAAAAAAATATACAGCGAAGAAGAGCGAGAAAAACTGTGGATAGAGAAGCAGGAGAGAGGCTACAGATACATTTGTGGCGAAAAGGTATCAATAGATGATGAAGAAGAATACAACAGTATTCTGAATTACTACCGTGAAAGAGCTAAAGAATTGTATAACGAAAACTATGACAACTGGGAGAAAGAGCGGCACAAGAAGCAACTTCAAAAACTCAAAGAATATCAACAAGAACACAAAAGAGGCGGTTAATAACCGCTTTTTTTGTGTTGATAAGTATGCAAAATCGGTTAATAAACATGTTGATAACTTGTGAATAAAAAAATAACTTTTTAACACTTTATTAAGATTTGATTTATATATAGAAAAAAGATTTATATTTCAAAATTTAATAATAGAAAGTTATAAAAAGTTATTAACAGAGTTATGAACAAGATAAATAGCTATGTTTCAGGCTATTAACATGGTTATGAACAGTTTCAACAGGATATTATTATCATATATATTTCTGTTTATATAGAAAATTATAAAAATTATAATAAGGGCGTTACCCCTAAAGGGGTCGGGCTTTCCGGCTCAGACATATGCTTCGCATACTCGCCTCCAATCCCTAACGCAGCAGCGCATAGGATAGTACGGCTTCCATACAACATCCATGTATCAGAGAGTGAGAGCCAGATAATAATTTTTACGCGGGCAAGGTGTTAATATCGGAGGGAAGCTCGCACTCCGTGCGCCGGAATCAGGCTACATGTCACACAGCAGCACTAAGTTATCTAAGGTGCTAACGCTATCGGGGCTACGCGCCCCTATACCCCTCGTACGCAACAAAGTTGCGATTATATATGCCTACGGCAATTTTTTACAAAATATATTTGTTACTATCGGAAAAAATACAGTATATTTGCAAAAAGCTAAAAATTATGAAAGAAAAATACGAAATCGAAATACATGATAAAACAGCAAGAGGCATATATGTATATATACATGAATCAACATCATTCTACAATGCTTTTTTACAGGCAAAAGCAATACAAAGAGTGTATGAACATAGCTGGCGGAGGAAAACAGAAATAATAGCAATTAAAAAACAAAACAATGAAAATGAATGAAAAGTACAAAAAGTTAATTCGTGAAATCACGATTGCAGTATTATCAGCTATCCTGACATGGTTAGGGGTGAGTTGTACCAACATGCTGAGCGTTCAGAAGAATGTGAAAGGAAGCAGCATGAGTACAGAAAATAAAACAGAAGGTAAAGTAAGTGCAGATAGCACAAGTATTAATTTATTTAACAAGGAGGACAAAAAATGAATGGAGATGAATTATTCAAAATCAGACCAGTAAATGAAGAACAAAATGATTTTATAATCACAATAGGACAACACCTGGCGACAGAGCAACACTTTTCAACACGTAAAGAAGCGGAAGCATACAGAGATACACCACAATGGGATACGATTCTCG
>ERZ773144.3693-NODE-3693-length-10358-cov-8.583228_pt1 | contig 10358 bp, 11 predicted proteins | sample MGYA00580849_ERZ773144 | MGnify/ENA primary metagenome ERZ773144 (study PRJEB29015, sample SAMEA2737861) | human gut metagenome | biome: human gut; feature: human-associated habitat; material: faeces | place: China | collected 2012 ...
GGATATCTTCAAGGGCTATAATGTAGGGGCAGGGCTTGTCCCCGCCCGCGGAGCCGGAAGGCCCCGGTTTTGGCTCCAAAGCGCCGCAAGGGAGGGACCCCCATGAAAGAGATCGCCCTCTATACCCTGGATATCGCCCAGAATTCCATCACCGCCCAGGCCAAGCGCCTGGACATCACCCTGACGGAGGAGGGGGAGACCATCACCCTGTCCATCCGGGATGACGGCACGGGCATGGCCCCGGAGCTGCTGGCCCGGGTGAGCGACCCCTTCACCACCACCCGCACCACCCGAGCGATGGGGCTTGGGCTGCCCCTGCTGCGTCTGGCGGCGGAGCAGACCGGCGGTTCCCTGTCGATTGAAAGTACGCTGGGGGTCGGTACCGCCGTCACCGCCGTTTTTGTCGCCTCGCACATCGACTGCCCCCCGGTAGGGGACATGGCCGGCACGATCACCCTGCTCATCCAGGGCGCGCCGGAGCTGGAACTGCACTATACGCACCGGAGGGGGGACGCCCTGGCCCGCCTGGACACGGAGGAGCTGCACGCCCTGCTTGGGCCGGAGCTCTCCCTGGCCGAGCCGGAGCTTGTCCTCTGGATCCGGGATTACCTACAGGAACAGGAAGCGCTGTTACAAGAACAGAAGGGGATGTAAAACCATGAAAAGTCTAGCGGAGCTACAGGCCATCCGTGATAAGATGCGCCAGCAGATTGATTTGCGGGACTCCGGGGACGACCGCATCCGCGTGGTGGTGGGTATGGCCACCTGCGGCATCGCGGCGGGAGCCCGCCCGGTGCTCAACGCCTTTTTGGAGGAGGTCGCCAAGCGGGAGCTGAAAAACGTCACCGTGTCCCAGACGGGGTGCATCGGCGTGTGCCGGCTGGAGCCCATTGTGGAGGTGTACGTGCCCGGCCAGGAGAAGGTCACCTACGTAAAGATGACCCCGGACAAGGTGGCCTCCATCGTCAGCGAGCATCTGGTCAACGGCCGCGTGGTGACCGAGTACACCATCGGCGCGGCGGAATGAGGGAGGGCGTGAGATGAGCTTGATTCGTTCCCATATTCTGGTCTGCACCGGCACAGGCTGCACCTCCTCCGAAAGCCCCAAGATCATCGCGGAGTTTGAAAAGCAGCTGGCCGCCCAGGGCATGGACAAGGAGGCCCAGGTGGTGCGCACGGGCTGCTTCGGCCTGTGCGCCCTGGGGCCCATCGTCACCATCTACCCCGAGGGGGCGTGCTACACCCACGTGACGGTGGACGACGTGGAGGAGATTGTCTCCGAGCACATCGTCAAGGGCCGCATCGTCAAGCGCCTGCTCAACAAGAACGAGGGGGGCGACGGCCCGGCCACCTCCCTGGCCGAGACCCGGTTCTACAAGCACCAGCACCGCATCGCCCTGCGCAACTGCGGCGTCATCAACCCGGAGAGCATTGACGAGTACATCGGCGTGGACGGCTACGCCGCCCTGGGCAAAATTCTCACCGAACAGCTCCCGCCCCAGCAGGTCATCGACACCGTGCTGGCCTCCGGCCTGCGGGGCCGGGGCGGCGCGGGCTTCCCCACGGGCAAAAAGTGGCAGTTCACCGCCGACGCGGTCAGCCCCGACGGGGTCAAGTATGTGTGCTGCAACGCCGACGAGGGCGATCCCGGCGCGTTCATGGACCGCTCGGTGCTGGAGGGCGACCCCCACACCATTCTGGAGGCCATGACCATCGCGGGCTACGCCGTGGGGGCCCACCAGGGCTATATCTACGTCCGGGCCGAGTACCCCATCGCCGTCAAGCGGCTGGAGACCGCCATCCGGCAGGCCAAGGAGTACGGCCTGCTAGGCAAGAACATCTTCGACTCCGGCTTTGACTTCGATCTGGAACTGCGCCTGGGCGCCGGTGCCTTTGTCTGCGGCGAGGAGACCGCCCTCATGCGCTCCATCGAGGGCCACCGGGGCGAGCCCAAGACCCGCCCCCCTTTCCCGGCGGTGAAAGGCCTGTTTGACCGGCCCACCCTGCTCAACAACGTGGAGACCTACGCCAACATCACCTGGATTTTCAACCACGGCCCCGAGGCCTACGCCGCCATCGGCACCGAGACCAGCAAGGGCACCAAGGTCTTCGCCCTGGGCGGCAAGATCACCAACACCGGTCTGGTGGAGGTTCCCATGGGCACCACCCTGCGCACGGTGGTGGAGGACATCGGCGGCGGCGTGCCGGGCGGCAAGAAGTTCAAGGCCGCCCAGACCGGCGGCCCCTCCGGCGGCTGCATTCCTGCCTCCCTCATCGACACCCCCATCGACTATGAGTCCCTCAGCGCCATCGGCTCCATGATGGGCTCCGGCGGCCTCATCGTCATGGACGAGGACAACTGCATGGTGGACATCGCCAAGTTCTATCTGGAGTTCATTGTGGACGAGTCCTGCGGCAAGTGCTCCCCCTGCCGCATCGGCACCAAGCGGCTGCTGGATCTGCTGACCAAGATCACCGAGGGCAACGGCGAGCCGGAGGATCTGGACACCATCGAGGAGCTGTGCCACCACATCAAGCAGTCCGCCCTGTGCGGCCTGGGGCAGACCGCCCCCAACCCCGTGCTCTCCACCCTCACCCACTTCCGGGAGGAGTTCGAGGCCCACATCTATGAGAAGCGCTGCCCCGCCGGGGTGTGCAAGGCGCTCATCCAGTACATCGTGGATCCCACCAAGTGCAAGGGCTGCACCCGCTGCGCCCAGGGCTGCCCCACCGGGGCCATCTCCGGCGCGGTGCGCGCGCCCCACATCATCAACCAGTCCAAGTGCATCAAGTGCGGCGCGTGCATGGATCACTGCCGCTTTGATGCCATCTACAAGCAGTAAGGGAGGGAACGGACATGGACGAAAAGATGGTATCTCTGCGCATCAACGACATCCCCGTCACCGTTCCCGAGGGCTCCACGGTGCTGGAGGCGGCCCGCTCCGCGGGCTTCAACATCCCGTCGCTGTGTTTCCTGAAGGACATCAACGAGATCGGCGCCTGCCGCATCTGCGTGGTGGAGGTGAAGGGGGCCAAGAGCCTGGTTGCCTCCTGCGTCTACCCCGTGGCCGAGGGGATGGAGGTCTACACCAACACGGAGCGGGTACGCAAATCCCGCCAGCTCACCCTGGAGCTGATCCTCTCCAACCACCGGATGGACTGCCTCACCTGCTCCCGCAACAGCCACTGTGAGCTGCTCCAACTGGCCGGCGACCTGGGCATCGACGCGGTGCGGTACGCCAACGACAACATGCCCCCCCAGATTGAGGCCTCCGCCCCCCACCTGGTGCGGGACAACTCCAAGTGCGTCCTCTGCCGCCGGTGCACCGCCGTGTGCCGCAAGACCCAGGAGGTGGGGGTCATCGGCCCCAACGACCGGGGCTTCCACACCCACATCGGCTGCGCCTTCGACCGGGATCTGGCCGAGGTGGACTGCGTCTCCTGCGGCCAGTGCATTGTGGCCTGCCCCACCGGCGCTCTCTCCGAGAAGGACGACACCGCCCGCGTGCTGGCCGCCCTGAACGACCCCGCCAAGCACGTGGTGGTGGGCCCCGCCCCCTCCATCCGGGTCACCCTGGGCGAGTGCTTCGGCCTGCCCATCGGCACCAACGTGGAGGGCAAGATGGTCACCGCCCTGCGCCGCCTGGGCTTCGACAAGGTGTTCGACGTGGACACCGCCGCCGACTTCACCATTCTGGAGGAGGGCACCGAGTTTTTAAGCCGCCTCAACGGCGGGGGCAACCTCCCCCTCATCACCTCCTGCTCCCCCGGCTGGGTGCGGTATCTGGAGCAGCACGCCCCAGACATGATCCGCAACATCTCCTCCTGCAAGTCCCCCCAGCAGATGTTCGGCTCCCTGGTCAAGACCTACTACGCCGAGCAGGCGGGCATCGATCCCCAGGACATCTTCGTGGTGTCCATCATGCCCTGCACCGCCAAGAAGTACGAGGTACTGCGGGAGGAGCAGCGGCTGCCCAACGGCTGCATGCCGGTGGACGTGTCCCTCACCACCCGGGAGCTGGGCCGCATGATCACCCAGGCCGGCCTGCTCTTCGAGCACCTGCCCGACGGGGCGTTCGATCCCATGCTGGGCGTCTCCACCGGCGCGGCCGCCATCTTCGGCGCCTCCGGCGGCGTCATGGAGGCCGCCCTGCGCACCGTGGTGGAGCAGCTCACCGGCGAGGGCATGGCCCCTCTGGAGTACAAAGAGGTCCGCGGCATGGAGGGGGTCAAGGAGGCCAGCTACGAGCTGCCCGGCAAGACCGTCCGGGTCTGCGTGGCCTCCGGCCTGCACAACGTCAAGCGGGTGCTGGACGGCATCCGGGACGGCTCCCTCCAGTACGACTTTGTGGAGTTCATGGCCTGCCCCGGCGGCTGCATCAACGGCGGCGGCCAGCCCATCCAGCACGCCAACGTGCGCAACTTCACCGACATCAAGGCCCTCCGGGCCGCCGCCCTCTACAGGCAGGATGAGGGCATGACCTACCGCCGCAGCCACGAGAACCCGGTGGTGCAGAAGGTCTACGCCGACTTCCTGGGCGAGCCCGGCGGCCACAAGGCCCACGCCCTCCTCCACTGCTCCTACATCAAGCAGAAGCGCTACCGCGTGTGACGCAAAATCCCTCCCCCACCGAAAGGCGGGGGAGGGATTTGTGCGCTTGACAGTCCGGATTATAATAAGGTTAGAACTTACAGACAGAAAGGACATGTCCTATGAATCAAGCGAGACTGGCCCGGGTGCTCCGCAACATGGAGCGGGACGGACTGACCCAGATTGTAATCTCCTCCACCGCCTCGGTGTACTACCTGACGGGGTACTGGGTGGAGCCGATGGAGCGGATGCTGGCGCTCTACATCCGCGCCGACGGCACGTGCCGGCTGTTCGCCAACGCCCTCTTCGCCCTGGAGCCCCAGGAGGGGCTGGAGCTGGTGCTCCACCAGGACAGCGACGTGCCCACGGCGGCGCTGGCCGCCGCCCTCCTCCCCGGCACGCTGGGGGTGGACAAGGCCTGGCCCAGCAAGTTCGTCATCGCCCTTCTGGCCGCCCGGCCCGACGTGACGCCGGTGCTGGGCTCCGCCCCGGTGGACGACGCCCGCAAGTACAAGGACGCCGACGAGATCGCCGCCATGCGCCGCGCCTCCCAGATCAACGATCAGGTGGTGGAGGCGGCCATCGCCGCCGTGAGGGCCGGCGCGGTGGAGAGTGAGCTGGCCGCCTATGTGGAGGGCCTCTACCGGCAGCACGGCGCCGACCGCTCCGGCGAGGGGCAGCTGGTCTGCTTCGGCCCCAACGGCGCCGATCCCCACCACGCCCCCAACGGGACGGTGCTCCGGGACGGGGACAGCGTGGTCCTGGACATTTTCATCCCCATCCGGCGCTACTGGTGCGACATGACCCGCACGGTGTTTTTCCGCTCGGTGAGCGACGAGGGCCGGCGGGTATATGAGACCGTCAAGGCCGCCAATCTGGCGGCCGAGGCCGTCATCCGCCCCGGCGTCCCGATGAAGGACATCGACCGGGCGGCCCGGAAGCTCATCGAAGACGCGGGCTACGGCCCCTTCTTCACCCACCGGCTGGGCCACGGCTGCGGCCTGGACTGCCACGAGCCGCCGGACAACAGCGCCTCCAGCCCCGCTGTCGCCGAACCGGGGATGGTCTTCTCCGTGGAGCCGGGCATCTACCTGCCCGGCAAGCTGGGCGTGCGTATTGAGGATCTGGTGCTGGTCACCGAGGACGGCTGCGAGGTGCTCAACCACGCCTCCAAGGAGCTGCGCGTGGTGGACTAAACACAAAACTCCCCCGGCATTGCCGGGGGAGTTTTACTTCAGTCCAGGAACTGGATGCCGCCGCCGATAACGCCGTCGCCGATATAGACGCTGAGGGTGGCGTCCATGACCCCCTCCCAAAAATGCTCGTAGTTGGGAAACTCGGCCTTCAGCCGGGCCGCAAACTCCGCCATCTCCTCCGGCGCGCCGCCGTTGGCCACGGCCAGGTTGTACCGTCTGCCGGATTGGAACCGGGCCCTGAGCAGCTCCAGGATCTTGTCCTGCACCTGTCTGCGGCCCCGCACCTTGGCGATGCTCTGGAGCTGTCCGTCGTCCGAGAAGGTGATGATGGGCTTGATGGACAGCATGGTGCCCGCCAGGGCGGTGATGCGGCCGATGCGGCCGCCCCGGCGCAGGTACTCCAGGGTGTCCACCGAGAAGAAAGGGAAGGTGTTTGCCACCAGATGGGGCGCCCGCTCGCGCACCAGGGTCTCCCAGGAGGCCCCGGCCACAATTTCCTCCCACAGCTGGAGCACCATAATGCCGATGCCCAGAGAACCGCTCCTGGAGTCAAAGACGGCGATCTCCAGATCGTCCCGCTGTCCGGCCTGGAGGCGCACCATGTTGTAGGTGCCGGACAGGCCGGAGGAGAGCATGACGGCGATCACCCTCTCATACCCGTCGGCACGGATCTGATCCAGCGTGTCGCTGACCACACCGCCCTCGGGCAGCGAGGTGCGGGGCAGCTCTCCCCGGTGGAGCCGCTCATATACCCCCTCGGCGGTGATGTCCACCCCGTCGGAGTACTCGCCGTCCTCACAGCGGATTTTCAGCGGCACCACATAGATGGGCTTACCCTCCCGCATCGGGGCGGGCAGATCCGCCGTGGAGTCGGTGAGCAGCGCAATCTTTTCCGGATTTGACAAGGCAATCATCCTATTCTATAATCAGAGTGGCAAAACCCGCATAACATCGTTATGTCACTATTATAGCGGCTGAATACCAGCCGTGTCAAGGGGAAGGAGGGACAATCCATGGACTACCGCCAGCGCCGGAAGGAGCAGGCGCAGCAGACCGAGCAGGCCATTCTCCAGGCCGCCATGGAGCTGGCCCGTGAAAACAGCTTTGACAAGGTTTCCGTCCGGGATATCTGCCAGCGGGCGGGCATTACCACCGGCGCCTTTTACCACCACTTCCGTTCCAAGGAGGACCTGCTCTCCCGTGGCTTTTCCCCCCTGGACCGGCACATGGAGGAGGCCCTGTCCGGCCACGAGACTGACGCCCCGCCCCAGCGGCTTTGGCTGATTCTCTCCACCTACGCCTCCTTCATTGAGGCCCAGGGCTGGGAGCTGGTGGCCCGCTATTACCAGCGGCGGCTGGACGCCCCTGACGACGCATCCTCCATGGATCCCACCCGCTACACGCTGCGCGCCATGCTCGACTGCCTGCGCCAGGCGGAGGAGGAGGGTGCCCTTCTGCCCGGCTGGTCGGTAGAGTGGACGGCCGATTTCTTTTTCCGCCACTTCCGCGGCGTGGTCATCGACTGGGTGCTCCACCGGGGCTCTTACCCATTATTGCCCAAGCTGGAGCAGGACTACACCCTGTTCCAGGAGATTTTTCAGACCAAATAGCCGGAGGGCCTGGACGCGTTGGTCGGGCCTCTGAGGCTGTCTATACACCCTCCTATTGGAGGATTCGGAGGGAAGGATAGTGTGAAAGGGAACCGTCAGGGTTCCCTTTTGCGTTGGATCAACCAACTTTTTGAACCCTTTTGGGGTTCAAAAAGTTCAGCAGTCTGTCGAAAAGACTTTTTCGATAGACTGCGAGGGCCTGGACGAGTTGTCCAGGCCCTCGGTTTTTATTCCCCCCGGATGCCGGGGAAGCGGCCGCGGACGGTATCCGCCGCCGTAATCGGGCGGATGACCCGGGCCGGATTGCCGGCGGCAAAGGAGCCCGCAGGGATGTCCCGGGTCACTACGCTCCCCGCTCCGATGACGCAGTTCTCCCCGATGGTCACGCCGGGGCAGACCACCACGTTTGCCCCGAACCAGCAGTCGTGTCCGATGGTCACGGGCTTGGCATAGCACAAAAACCGCTCCACCCCATCGTCGCACACCATCCCCCGGCGCTCGTCGGGCAGCATGGGGTGCATGGGCGTCACGATCGTCACGTTGGGTCCGAAGTTGCAGTGGTCGCCGATGGTCACAAGGGCGTCGTCCTGGACGGTGAAGTTGAAGTTCATGAAGCAATGGTTTCCCACCCGGGTGTGGCAGCCGTAGTGAAAGCGCACCGGCCCCAGCATACACACGCCTTCCCCCAGCTCCCCCAGCAGCTCCCGGAGAATCGCCTCCCGCACCTCTGCATCGTCCTCAAACGTCTCATTATACTTCTGGCTGAGCCGGTGGGCTCTCCGCTTCTTCTCCACCAGCTCCGGCTCCTCTGAGGCAAACAACTCCCCCCGGAAGATACGTTCCTCCTCGGTCATCCTTCCTCACTCCCTTCCAGCCGTCCGCAGCAGCAGCCGAAGCGCCTCTTCCCGCTCGGGGACAAAGAAAAAGTCGCTCCCGTGGTTGGACTCATAGATAAAATCCCGCAGAGGCTTGCTAGTATAGCAGGAAAAGTCTCCGTAGACGGCCATTTTGATCCGGTACTGGATGAATTTCTCCAAAATCTCCCCCGCCAGGCCGGTGCTGAGGATGAAAAAGTCCTCGGCCACCGCCGCCTTGTCCACCAGCAGGGCGGAGGCCCCGGCCTCATGGCGCGCCGTCATGGCCAGCTCCAGGGCCGACGGCGCATCCACAATGCGCTTCTCCGGCCCGGTCAGCTCCGCCACCGGGATCCCGTCCTGCTTCCAATACTGTATGCCCATCGGCATCCCTCCCTTTCTGATCTCTGGCGTTGACTTGGATACCTCAGCATAGCACGCCTTTCCCGCCCTGTCAAATTTCTCCGGACAGGCAACCTTTTCCCCTCCGGCGCATACCCATTTAGGACGGAGGTGAAGCCTATGTCCAGGCTGTTGTCCAAAGAGAGGGTGCGCGACCTGCTCCTGGGTCTGGCCCTGCTGTGCGCCACCCTGGCCCTGATGCTCTATCCCCAGCCCTCTATGGAGGCGGCCAAAAGCGGCCTGGCCCTGTGCTACAACGTCATAATTCCCTCCCTGTTCCCCTTCTTCGTGCTCTCCTCCCTGGTGGTGGAACTGGGGTTGGCGGGATACCTGGGACGTCTGCTGGAGGGACTGATGCGCCCCCTGTTCCACGTCAGCGGGGCCTGCGCCTCCGCTTTCGCCCTGGGCTTCATCGGCGGCTACCCGGTGGGAGCCAAGACGGCCATCAGCCTCTACGAGAACGGCATGTGCACCAAGACGGAGGCCGAGCGCCTGCTGGCCTTCTGCAACAACTCTGGTCCCGCCTTCATTCTGGGCGTGGTGGGGGCTGGGGTGTTCGCCAGTAGCCGGGTGGGAGTGCTGCTCTATCTGGCCCACGCGGCCGCCTCCATCTGCATCGGCATTCTCTTCCGTTTTTACAAGGCCGGCCCAACCGCCCGGCGGGAGGAGCGGCAGTCCCGGCCCCAGTTCCACGCCCAGCGCTTCACAACAGCCTTTACCGGCTCCATCAAAAACTCCTTTCTGTCCACGCTGAACATCTGCGCCTTTGTGGTCTTTTTCACCGTGGTGATTCAGCTCCTCATCCGCTCCGGCTTCCTGCCCGGGCTGGCCCAGGTGCTGGGGACGGTGCTCGCCCCCTTCGGCCTCACCCCGGAGTGGGCCCAACGTCTGCTTACCGGAGCGCTGGAGATCTCCTCCGGTGTGTGGACTCTCTCCGGCGACGGCACCCTCAGCGGCAAGCTTATTCTGGCCGCCTTCATGCTGGGGTGGGCCGGCATCTCCGTCCACTGTCAGGTGCTCTCCTTCATCGGGGGCAGCGGCCTGTCCGTGGGCACCTATCTGGTAGGCAAGCTGCTCCACGGCGGCCTGTCCGCCCTGTTCATCGCCGTCCTGGTCCGCCTCTTTCCGCTGGAGGCGCCGGTCTCCGATTACCTGGCCGACCAGGTGGCTGGCATTGCGGGCATGGATTTCCACCGCACACTGGTCATCTCTCTGGTCTGCGCCTGGGTGCTCTTCCTCTTTTTCCTCTTTGTGGCGGCCGCCGCAGCGCGAAAAAGCCTTGGCAAGAGGCATCGGAGCGTGTTATAATGAGACGTTATGAGAGAGGGAGGGAGCTCCATGCTGTTTCAGAAGAATATCGAGCCCAGGTGCACCTACTGTCAGCGGGGCACCCCACTGGACGAGGAGAAAATCCTCTGTACCAAACAGGGTGTAGTCGCCCCCGGCGGGAGCTGCCGCTCCTTCAAGTACGACCCCCTCAAGCGGGTGCCGCCGCCGCCGGTGGCCCCCGACTTCAGCAAGCTGAAGGACGAGGATTTCACCCTTTGAACAAAAGCCGCCCCCGCCTGCACACCAGGCGGGGGCGGCTTTCCGCGCTATTTGCGTTTGTGCATGGCCGGCGCCCGCTAATAGAAGATCACCCGCACCGCCCGTTTGTCGCTACATCCAAACCCCAGGTCCATGCCGAAGCGATTTGCCAGAAATT
>ERZ773144.3697-NODE-3697-length-10353-cov-3.144300_pt1 | contig 10353 bp, 6 predicted proteins | sample MGYA00580849_ERZ773144 | MGnify/ENA primary metagenome ERZ773144 (study PRJEB29015, sample SAMEA2737861) | human gut metagenome | biome: human gut; feature: human-associated habitat; material: faeces | place: China | collected 2012 ...
TGTTGTGCCCACTTATTTCTTGTTGATCCCCTATATCATGTTTCTTTTCTTGTTGTTTTATGCTTACGAAATATCGCTGGATAGGGCCCGATCGTTCCGGATGCAACTGTTTCACGTGTTCGGTTTTTTCTGCTTTATCGTGCTGATGCGTGCCTTGATGGTTGAATACAAGGTTCCGCAAACTCTTTATGCTTTGCCTATTTTCACGACTAGTCAGGTTGGGGGACGGTTTATCGTGTCAGTGGGAGATTTGTTTGTCACGATGTTCTGTTTGGCACATTATTTCTTTATAACCTTTAACAAGCTGAAAATTAAGTATGACGAGCCTCGTTTGGTGCGTTATAAATATATATTCCTCGTAGGATTCGTGATAGGCGTGTTTTTCTACACGAATTTGTTACACTTTTCGATTAACACGTTAATCGAGAGTACGCAGGTCAGCTTGAATATTGCCCGTTTCATCAATGTCGATTTCTCGTCAATCGTGGCTTTTATCACGTTGATTATTGCCGGGATGGGATTTATCGTTTTAATCAACAGTTCTGTGCGTTATTTCCAGAATTTGTTCTCTATCAGTCAGGCGTTTTTTGGAGTAACTGGTGTGCTTGTTTTTTGTGCGGCACTCTGTTATTTCTTTAATTTCTCACTGTCCCCGTTGGAGTGTCTTTTCCCGTTGTCGCTTTACCTGTTGTTTATTCTGGGGGTGTATCTGATGAAACAGGATGCCCAGAAGAGTATTTTCATGATCGCGCTCGTGGTGGTCTGTATTTACATCATTTTCTTGGCAAAGAGTAGTGAGATTCATCGGGAACAAGGGGTGAGGGCGAGTTTTGCGAACGAGATTATCAAGGAGAGAGACCCGATTTTCGAGCATAAGTTATTGGAAGTTAACGAGGAAATAAAACAAAGCCAGAAAGTGGATTCGCTGGTGACAGTGGGGGATACGGACTTATTGGCGGCTTATATTTCAAGCGAGTTATTGGATATGACGGGATTTTATTATACTTGTAAGGCGATGATATGTGATCCACGGGACACGATATTGTTGACTCCTACTTACGAAAAATACGGTTGTGACAAGTATTACGACAAGCTAATTGATAGTTTGGGAACCCGTGTTGGGTACACGTCGTTTTTCAATATAAAAGATTTTGACGGGGTGGTTGAGTACCTCGGGCGTTTTTCTTTCTCCACGCCTCGGGGTGGTAGTTGCGTGTATATTCGTTTCGAGTCGAAAAACCGTCATGAAGGGATCGGGTATGCTCAAATTCTATCTAGAGAGATCGGGGTCGAGAAGGAGGCCCGTTATCCCTATTCTTACGCAAAGTACAAGAATGGGGTATTGGTGGATTCCAAGGGGGATTTTAGTTATCCCCGTTCTCTGGAACGTTTCGGGAAGATCGAGCACGCCTGGATTATGAACATGGACGGGTTCTCGCACATGGTGATTCCCGTGGAGAATGATGGGGTATGTATCGTAAGTTTGGGTGATGACGTGTTTGCACTCTACTACTTGAATTTGTTGTATGCTATTTTTGTCAGTGGTATCTTGACTTCTTACGGGATGTTCTTCCGGTTTGACGGGGGATGGGGAAGTTTCCGACAGACGAGTCTCACGTTGAGAATTAAAAAGAATATCATCACGTTGATCGGAGCGTTGTTCCTGATCATGACGATCATGAGTATTATCGTGAATGCCGAGAGTTTTGAACGTCGGCATAGTTCGAAGGTGATCGAGTTGTCGCGGTATATAACGGATGAGTTGGAACATAATGATTGCGTGGATGCCGCGAAGTGTCCCCAGATATTGAAAAAATTGAAAGATATGTCCGAGGTGCTTTGGGTAGATATTAATATCTATAACTGGGATGGGGCTCTCGTGGCGACTTCCCGGCCCGTGATATTCGAGAAGGGATTTGATGGGACATTGCTGAACCCGAAGGCTTTTGAACAGATTGTTAAGAGGGGACAGATTAATTTTGTACAGGATGAGCGAATTGTGGAATTGGCATACATGGCGGTGTATATGCCATTGGTGCTGGAGAGTGGGGAGAGGTACGTGTTGAGTATCCCGTATTTTACCCGTGGGGAGGAACTGAATAAGGATATTTTGCTGATCGTGATTATAGCGGTAAATATTGCCATGATCGTGATGGTGCTTGCCTTTATTCTGTCGAGTATCGTGGCCGAACGGATCACGAAACCGCTACAAGTGGTGAATGAGAAATTGCGTCAGATGAGGGTGGGGGGAAAGAACGAGAAGATTGTGTACCACGAGCGGGATGAAATTGGTATGCTGGTGAAGGAGTATAACGAGATGGTTGATAAACTGGAGGCGAACGTGAAGAAGTTAGCGAAGTCGGAGCGGGAGAGCGCTTGGCGGGAGATGGCCCGGCAGATTGCTCACGAGATCAAAAACCCGTTGACCCCGATGAAGTTGAATTTGCAGTTTATGCAGCGCACGTTGCAGAAGGGGGATATGGAGGAAGTGCGCCAGCGATTTAAGGATATTTCAGCCGTGTTGATCGAACAGATTGATCACATGGCATCGATTGCCTCGGCTTTCTCTGATTTTGCCAAGTTACAGGAGGCGAATAACGAGTGGTTCGACCTGAGTGAATTGGTAAACGGCTGTGCAAAGTTGTTCCATGAGAACGTGGATGTCATGGAATGTGATATAGAGCCGAATGTTTCCGTGTATGGTGATCGGGATCAGGTGAACCGGGTGATCGTGAATTTGTTGAAGAATGCGGAACAGAGTATCCCGGAAGGACGGGAAGGGCACGTGTTGGTGCGACTGAAAACGGTGTTAGGCAAGATCATTTTGCTTGTTAAAGATAACGGTTGCGGAATTCCGGAAAGTATCCGGGATCGAATTTCCGAGCCTAATTTCACGACGAAGTCCGGGGGAACGGGACTAGGCTTAGCGATGTCCTACAAGATTATAGAGGCGATGGGTGGCTCGATCACTTTTGAAAGCGTGGAGAATGAGGGTACGACGTTCTATGTGGTACTGAAACAAGACAATTGAAATGATTAAGTGATTGACGATTTAATGATTAGGTGATTAAAAAAAGGATAGAAAGGGATCACTTAATCGGAAATCATTGAATCATTTAATCCATAAGATTTAAAATTCTTAAGGCTGTGTTGACAACTCGTTTGGGAAGAATGTCGACCATACATTTTTGCCAGATGGATTGTTTGCATTTACCATGACCGTCTTTGGTACAGGGGCGGCAGGGAAGATCGACTTCGATGACTTCGACTTGTTTGCCCGTGGGGTAGCCGAAGGCCGTCGGGCCCATCAAGGCGATGGCTTTCGTGTGGAACAGGTCCGCAGCGTGAAGAAAACCGGTATCCCCACTGATCACGAGGTTGGATTGCTTCACGAGGTAACAGGATTCCAATAGACTGGTTTTTCCTGTCAGGTTGTTGACTCTTTCGGGTGCGATAGCCTTGATGGTCTCGCAGAACGTGTCGGTCGGGCCTGCCAGAATGATAAAACGGTAGTCGGGCATAAGTTGGATCACTTGCTGCCAGTTACTAACCGGCCAACGTTTCATTTCCCAGTTGGCGGAAGGAATGAGTGTGATGGTCTTCGGGGTAAGCGTACGGTGAAAACGTTCCTCGTATTCTGCCGGAAAATTCCAATCACAGTAATCGGATTCAAAATTCGTGATTCCCCATGTGGCTAGTGGTTTTTGGTAAGAAACGATGCCCCGGAACGGTTTGTCGAATTTGTTTATCCGTAGTTTAAAAAGCAAAAATCGTTTCCAGCGGTCCTTGTGGCGTAGCGTGTAATGCGGTCCTCTTGGAAAAAGATGGTAAAAGGGCGGGAGTAACACGGCTTTCAAGATGTTGGAGCGGATGTTGCTGTGTGCGTCGTAGATATAATCAAATTTCTCGGCTTTCAGTTGACGGGCCATTTGTAATAAACCTTTGAATCCCGTTTTCTTATCATATCCCCATACCCGGTCGATGCGTTTGTCCATGTTAAGGAAAGAACCCATGTCTTTTCGGGCGATCCAGTGAATTTCAGCATCGGGAAAATGGTTCTTGATGCCGTTTACGACATTCATGCATTGGATGATGTCTCCGATGGAGCTGAACCTGATAATGAGAAATTTAGCCATATTTAAAACGAATTTGCAACAAAAGTAATAAAAATGTAGTTTATCTATCGTAAAAAGAACTATTTTCGTGTTCAGATCATAAAAAGTAGTACCATGAAGAAACATATACCTAATCTGATTACCTGTATGAACGTTACGTCCGGCACGGTGGCTATTTATGCTGCTTTTCACGGGCATCTGTACCTTGCTGCTTGGCTCGTGATTTTGGCGATGGTATTTGATTTCTTTGATGGTTTTGCCGCTCGTTTGCTGCATGTGAAATCTGAAATGGGCAAGGAACTGGATTCCTTGGCCGACATGGTTAGTTTCGGGGTAATGCCTTCCGTGATGGCTTTTTTCCTGATTCGCGATTTGGGATATAGTGGCGGGGAGTTGTTTGCGGTGAATTCTTGGCAGGGGGTGCTTATGTACGTGCCGTTTCTGGTTCCGGCCTTCTCGGCTTATCGCTTGGCTAAGTTCAATTTGGATGTGCGACAAACTCATTCGTTTATCGGTTTGCCGACCCCGTCGAACGCTTTGTTTTGGGTGATGTTGGTATTTACCCGTTATCATCAGGAAGAGTTTTTCATGGCGATGTGGGGTAAACCGTGGTTGTTGGCTCTTTTGGCCTTGGTGCTGGCCATTTTGCTGATCAGTGAAATCCCGATGTTCTCGTTGAAGTTAACCAGCTTTTCGTGGAGCGGGAATGCTCTTTTATATTGTTTCTTGGGGGCCGTGATCATCGGTTTTGCTGTTTGGGGTGTGAAAGCATTATCTTGTATGATCCCCGTTTATATCTTGATTTCTTGTTATGATTTCAAGAAAAAATGGAACTGGAGGTTCTGGGGAATACTTGTGGTACTCTTCCTATTATTGAAGTGGGTTGCGTTGTTTATCGTTTTCCCGGCTTATTTGATTGTGCTTATCGTGAAACTGACAACCCGGGCAGATCGATAACCGGGTCGTAATCCACGAAGTCATAGTTCGGAGAGATCACGGCAGGGTCTTCCACGATGATCGTTTTGTTTTTCACCGGGGAGGGTTGCATGTTTGTCATGTTCGTCATTCCGTTTCCTTGGAAGATGTCCTGTTGGGAGATCACCACGATTCCGGCCACGACGGCTGCCGACAAACCGAATTTGAATAAACGGGTAACGAGGTTACCGGATTCGGTGTTAATCAGTTCATCTTGAGTTTTACGGATCTTTTTCCCGTTGACAGTTGCCAAAGGCAAGGATTCCATACCGATCACGTCCGGCAGGAAGTTGTGGTTCTTGGATTCAAAGAGAACGTTGAACCGGCGGTCGACCGAAAAGGTTCCGATTGTACCGAAGTCCACTTTTTGTTTCTGGTTCAAGCGTACCTTGATCTCTTCACAAAATAAAGCCAGACGTCGTTGCGCTTTCTCGTAATCAATCTGTTCTTTACGTGCGATCCAATCAATCAGAAGTCCGTCATTTTGTTTCAGGTGCTTGTTGAACACGACTTTTTTAGACGGGGGAACAATAGTCCCCGTTTTCTCATTGATGTTTGCGGACGTGTAGTCACAAATGAACCCTCCGAATCCCGGAACGATCACGCAATCATGTAGATAGAGCAATTCTTCAATGTGTTCAACATATTTATTCATGTCGCAAAGGTAAGAAAAAACGTAAGGTTGTCAAACTCATTTTAGGCATTTCGGATTATTATTATTTACTTTGTTGTGTCTATTGCAGACACTCAGAATGTTATAAATTGAGATAAAATTATTGGCGTATGAAAATTTTTGTGACAGGAGGTACAGGGTATATAGGTTCCCACACGGTGGTCGAACTTCAGAAAAATGGTTATGATGTAATTATTGCTGACAATCTCGTGAATTCGAGTCTGGAAGTGCTAGACGGGATAGATCACTGGGATACGTCCCGAGTTTGAAGAGATAGACCTTACTGATGGTGAGGTTACACGGGATTTCTTTGCCCGCCATTCGGATATACGGGCCGTGATTCATTTTGCCGCTTTGAAGGCCGTGGGAGAGTCGGTGAGCAAGCCTTTGGAGTACTATTTCAATAATTTGAACTCTTTGATGAACGTGTTGACTTGTATGCGGGAATTTAAGGTGCCGAATTTGGTGTTTTCCTCTTCCTGTACGGTGTACGGACAGGCCGATGTGTTGCCGGTAACGGAAAAAACACCTCGTCACGAGGCTGAATCTCCTTACGGGAACACGAAGGTGATGAGTGAAGATATTATTCGGGATTTGATGCGGGTGGAACCTGACATGAAAGCTCTGGCATTGCGCTATTTTAACCCGATCGGGGCTCACCCGACAGCGTTTATCGGGGAATTGCCCAATGGAGTACCCAATAATTTGATTCCTTATTTGACACAAACGGCTATCGGAATTCGTGAGCAATTGAGCGTGTTCGGTGACGATTATAACACGCCGGATGGTTCTCCGTTACGCGATTATATTGACGTGGTAGATCTGGCCCAAGCGCACGTGGTGGCTATCCGTCGCTTGTTGGATGGGAAGAATAAGAAAAATTACGAGTTTTTCAATATCGGTACGGGAAAGGCGCTTTCCGTGCTGGAAATTATTCACGCTTTTGAACGGGCAACCGGGGTAAAAGTGAATTACAAGGTCGTGGGACGCCGTGCCGGGGATATCGAGAAGGTTTGGGCCGATACGACTTTGGCCAATAACGAGCTGGGATGGAAGGCTGTCACGCCGATCGAGGAAACGCTGGCGAATGCTTGGAAATGGCAGAAATCACTGGAAGCGACTAATTGATAGAGGAAAAGAGGTAAAAACGAGCATACACTCTCGTGTACATTGGGAAATGGCACGAGAGTATATGCTTTTTTATACGGTGCCTACCGTGTGGAATTATTTGTTCTCATGAATATTCATGTTTACGGGGAGGTCAACCAGAAAGCGGGTTCCTTTGCCAATTTCAGATCGGACTGTAATGTCTCCTTGTAAACGGTTTACAATTGTTTTACAGATTGAAAGTCCCAAGCCGGTTCCGGCTTTGAATGAATCGATCTTGTAAAAGCGGTCGAAAATATGTTCGATATGTTCCTGTGAAATGCCTTGTCCTGTGTCCTCCACGTATAGTTGTATCTTTCCTTCCAAAACTTCAAATCCCAAGTGAATATAGCCTTTCCGGGTGAATTTGAAAGCATTGTTTGTAAGATTACCCAAAACTTGCTTCAGGCGCATGGGGTCTGTCACGATATACGTGGTTTGGGATGAGGTGTGCAATTCGAATTTTATGTTCTTTAAATTTGAATGATTATTCATTTTCTGTTCTTGGAAGACGTTTTCGAAAATGGCATTGAGTGATGTTTTCGAGAAAATGAAGTTCATCGTGTTAGATTCAATCTTGGCGAGGTCAAGAATATCACTGATTAGCATCAATAGCTGGGAGCTATTGTTTTTAATCAGCTCGACATATCCTCGACATTCTTCCTCGGATAATTCTCCCAAGGTGGAAACGAGTACGTCGGAAAAACCGACGATGGCATTCAACGGAGTACGGATTTCGTGGCTCATGTTGGCCAGAAAGGCACTTTTTAACCGATCGCTTTCTTCCGCTTTGTTTAGTGCGGCCGTTAGTGTCTCTTCGATGTTTTTATGTTCTTGAATACTCATGCAGATACCCACTAAACGATAGGGTAATCCGGATAGCCTGCCGATGTAAGTGGATTGTCCTTCAAACCATTCCCATTGTCCGTTTCCGCGTGAGAGACGGAAGGGGACCGGTTTTTCGAATACGACATTTCCGCTGAATTGTATGGCGAAGGCATCATTCAGGGCTTGGCGATCGTCGGGATGAACCATGTTCGTGTACTCTTCCATGGTTAATGAATTGTTGGGGCCGGGTTCTATGCCTAGATATTCAAAATATCGAGGGTCAAGGACGAAAACACCATGATCGATGTCTAGGAACCACGGGTATATTTTCGAACGTCGCAAGGCGGTGGTCAATATGTATTCTTGAGTGAGTTCATTCGTGGTATTGTGAAAATAGAAGATAATTTCAACTGTTTCATCATTAATACGAAAAGAAAAGAACTGCCCACTCACGGGAAAAAGCGTGTGAGTGGCTTTCTCTTTGATGCAGGTGTTCTGCATGAGGTCTATTTTTGATTTCCCTTTTTCGAGTTCATCGAGAATCCGGGGTAAAATGTCTTGATCAAGTTGCATAAGGGATAACAGATCGGATATGTATAAATTGTCTTCTTGATATTTCTTTGAGGAAGACGTGTTGATATGTAGCTCTGTTTGGGCCTGTAAGTTGATATGAGAAATTTTACCATCGGGTAACATGGTGATAATTCCATCGGGCAAAGCGTTCAATAGATTATCCGTGTAGTATTTTTGTTGAATGAAATTCATAGTAAATATCTGTTAATCCACGCAATTAAATAAACAGATAAATGTAGTCAATTAATCCAAATGTTGTTATGGATTATTGGAATAAGAATAAATTATATTGGAGTATAGATTAATCTAATATTATGGCAATGGTACTATGCCTAAAAAGAAAGAAAAAGATACCAAAAAACGGCTATATTGTGATTGTTTTTTGGTATCTTTTTAACTTTATTCTACCGTCACGGATTTAGCCAAGTTTCTCGGCATATCCACGTTGCAGCCTCGCATTACGGCAATGTGATAGGAGATGAGCTGTAATGGAATCACGTTCAGAAGTGGGGAAAGATATTCCAGTGTTTCAGGAATTTCGATCACGTGTTCCGCCAGTTTTTTCACCTGTGCGTCGTTATCATTGACAAGAGCGATCACGTGTCCTTTCCGGGACTGGATCTCTTTGATGTTGGAAACGATCTTGTCGTAATAGTTGTCATTCGTGGCGATGGCAAAAACCGGCATATTCTCGTCGATCAAGGCGATCGGACCGTGTTTCATCTCTGCTGCCGGGTAACCTTCCGCGTGGATGTAAGAAATCTCTTTCAGTTTTAGCGCACCTTCTAGGGCAACCGGGAATTGACAACCTCTTCCAAGGTAAATGGCGTTCGTGGAGTCCTTGTAAATGGCCGCTATCTCCTTGATCTTGTCATTCTTTTCCAGAATCGCTTTCACCTTGTCCGGTAAGTTATACAGTTCGTTGATATATTTTTTGTACAGTTCGTCGGATAATGTTCCCTTGCGGTGGCCGATCTGTAAGGCCATCATGGCCAACACGGATATTTGAGCCGTGAATGCTTTCGTGGAGGCAACCCCGATTTCCGGACCCGCGTGAGTGTACACCCCAGCATCGGTTTCCCGGGCGATACTTGATCCCACGACATTACAGATGCCGATAACCGTGGCCCCGTGTGCTTTGGCATACTTGATGGCTGCCAGCGTGTCGGCCGTTTCACCACTTTGTGAAATGGCGATAACAATGTCGTTGGCGTCCACGATCGGGTTCCGGTATCTGAATTCCGATGCGTATTCCACTTCTACCGGGATTCGGGTGAATTCTTCCAAGATGTATTCGCCTACCGTTCCGGCGTGCCATGACGTACCGCAACCGATAATGATAATGCGGTGGGCGTTGACCATCTTCGGGATAATTTCGGAGATACCTCCCAGATAGATTTCCGATGCCTCGGCATTTACGCGTCCGCGGATCGTGTCGTATATTGAATTTACCTGTTCAAAAATTTCTTTCAGCATGAAATGCGGGAAACCGCCTTTCTCGATTTTCTCGATGTCGATGTCCACTTGCTGAATGCTTAATGAAACAGGGGTGTTTTTGATCGTTTTCAGGATCATTTCGTCCCTCTTCAAGATGGCAACATCGTCATCGTTTAAGTAGATCACGTTTTTCGTGTATTCCACGATAGGTGTTGCATCCGAGGCCACGAAATATTCGCTTTGACCCACGCCGATCACGAGCGGGCTACCTTTTCTTGCCACCACAAGCTGGTCCGGTTCGTTCTTGCATAAAACAACCAGTCCATAGGCCCCGATAACTTTGGTCAAAGCGAGACGCACGGCATTCTCCGCGTTGACTTGGCCTTTCGTGTAAATGTACTCGATCAGGTTTGCTAGTACTTCCGTGTCGGTTTCACTTTGGAACGTATAGCCTCTGGCCTGCAATTTTTCCTTTAATAGAGCGTGATTCTCGATAATACCGTTGTGGACGATGGAAAAAAGACCGTTCATGGAAGTATGGGGATGCGCGTTCGTGTCATTGGGTTCCCCGTGAGTGGCCCAGCGTGTATGCCCCATGCCGATCGT
>ERZ773144.3721-NODE-3721-length-10289-cov-3.424858_pt1 | contig 10289 bp, 7 predicted proteins | sample MGYA00580849_ERZ773144 | MGnify/ENA primary metagenome ERZ773144 (study PRJEB29015, sample SAMEA2737861) | human gut metagenome | biome: human gut; feature: human-associated habitat; material: faeces | place: China | collected 2012 ...
GATGGTGCTCTTGCCCGATGCAGGCATTCCTATCAGTGTTATATTTGATTTCATCCTGTCGCTTCTCCCGTGTCTGTTTTGATTTTTTTATTCTCGCCTGGGTCTTTTTCCCGAACCCTTCTGTCTTCCCGGTTATTTTCCGGTTCTTTTCTCCAGCTTTCCCTGAGACTGCTTTTCCGGTTTCTTTCCGGCTCTTTTCTCCGGCTTTCCCTTGGGCTGCTTTTCCAGATTCTTTCCGGCTCTTTTCTCCGGCTTTCCCTTAGGCTGCTTTTCCGGCTTCTTTCCGGCTCTTTTCTCCGGACTTCCCTTGGACTCCTTTTCCGGTTTCTTTCTTACTGAGTATCCAAAAGTGCCAATTTTTTCTCCCAGTTCAAAATACGTTCCATGGGAGTAGGCCACCAGCCCTGCATCATTTAAATGAAACGTTCCCTTTTCATCCATATACTGTCTGTCAACAGAAACTCCCACAACCTCTGCCAGAAACATATCGTGAGTTCCCAGAGGAATCACCTGGCTTACCCGGCACTCCAGATTCACCGGACACTCTGCAATTCCCGGCGCCTCCACATGCTGGGACTGTTGAGGCGTCAAATGCAGCTCCTGGAATTTATCCATATCCCGTCCGGAACGAACACCGCAGGTATCCATTGCCGCCGTCAGATCACGGCTCACAAGATTAATCACAAAAGAACCTGTCTCCTTAATGATATCATAAGAATACCGTTCTTTTCGAATCGATATGGAAATCATGGCCGGATCCGAGCATACCGTTCCTGCCCAGGCCACGGTAATAATATTGGGACGCTCTCCCGGTCTCTGGCAGCTTACCATAACTGCCGGAACCGGATACAGCATATTGCCCCCTCTCCAATGCTCTTTTTCCAACAAAAACTCTCCTTTCCTGCTGCCTTAATTATCTATTCCTCACATGCGATCATAATAGCCGGAATCAGCTGCTTCTTTCTGGAGACAACTCCCGGCAGCTCTACCGTGCCGCTGGCCGAATCCCTGGCCTCCTCTGTATTTTCCTCCAGATGGAAAGCATTGGTCAGCATAGGCAGGGCTCCTGTCCCTTCATAAAGCAGAATCGTAGATTCATTCAGAATATTAGTCAGCATAAAGAACATCATATCTACTCCGTGCTCCTTATGAGCCTTTTTCAGATACGGCAGCAGACGTTCCTTCAAGCTGTCCAGTTCGTCTGCATTCAGAGAACTGATCTGACCAACTCCAAAGGACACTTTTCCAGAATTAAAGCGCTTGAAATCCTGATAGAAAATCTCATCATCTGTTTTGGACTTTAAATTACTGCCTGCAGAGAACATTTCTCTGGCATACTGATTGATATCAATTCCCGCTTCTCCAGCCAAAGCCAAAGCTGCCATTTTATCAATTTCCGTACAGGTAGGAGAACGGAACAACAGGGTATCAGAAATGATCGCGCTGCACAGAAGTCCCGCAATTTTTTTATCCATGGGAACACTGTTTTCATTATACATCTGATACACAATGGTTGCCGTACATCCCAGAGGCTGATTCCGGAAAAATACCGGCGCAATGGTTTCCACGGTTCCCAGCTTATGATGGTCAATGATCTCCAGAATCTCTGCATTTTCAATTCCGTCAACAGCCTGATTTTTCTCATTGTGATCTACCAGAACAATCTGCTTTCCTCTTGCTCCCAGCAGATTCCGGCGGGAGATCATGCCTCTGTACTTTCCATCCTTATCGAGAATCGGGAAATCTCGATGACGTTTGCTTGCCATAACATCCTTAATATCATCGATGAAATCCCCGTCTTCAAAGGTAATCAGATTTTCTGTTTTCATAAAATAGCTGATAGGCATACTCTGGTTAATTAGACGGGCTGCTGTATAGGTGTCATAGGGCGTGGTAATCACCGTACAGCCCCGCTCCTGAGCCAGCTTCCGAATCGTCATAGATACCGCTGCGCCTTCGCAGACGATAATGCAGTCTGCCTCCATCTCAATGGCGCACAGCTGGGATTCATATCGATTGCCCAGAATCACCAGATCATGAGGCGCAATATAATATTCCATCAAATCAGGATTAGCCGCTGCAATCAGAACCTTTCCCTGATCAAAATAGGCGCTTTCTTCTCCAATAACCAGCTGGCCCTCCAGCGTCTCAATAATATTGCTGTACTGGGTCCTTGCTTTGGACAGAATGCTGCTGTCCAGCACATTCATGTAAGATTTTGTAATATCCCCGACAGTAATCAGGCCTTCCAGAACATTATTGGCGTTTACTGCTGGAAGAGTTACTACATTGGCATCCTGCATCAGATTCCATGCCTTTTTCAGAGAAATATTCCGATCCACGCCTGCCGTTTCCCGAATTTCAATATCTCTCACCTGAGTTTTGACATTGCTGACCAGTTCCGGAGCCTCCACCCCAAAATAATTCAGGACAAACTGAGTCTCTTCATTGATACGTCCTGCCCTGCATGGCACATACTCCTTTCCAGTGATAGAAGTCTTCAGGTTTGCATAGCAGATAGCAGAACAGATGGAATCTGTATCCGGATTTTTGTGTCCGATTACAATCGTTTTCCTTTTTTCTACCGGCATTTTTTCACCTCCGCATTTAAAATGGGAACACGGTATTTCATAATCTGTTTACAATGTGTTCATAATTTATTCATATAGTTTTTTTATACTAAATTCATAGAAAATCAAGGTTGTGACTTGATTTCATAGTCAAATTGCACATAGATTTTTCATAATTGCCCCGGCTGGACGAAAGTCCACCGGGGTCTCCTCATTTTATTCTTCCGTTCGTTTTTTATCCCAGAACCAGTCTTGCTGCACCATAAATGCCTGCGTCATTACCAAGCTTTGCAAGGCCAATCACTGCCTTATTTTCAGAAATCGGAGTGTAATAATTATAATACTTTGTGATTACATCAATCAGGAACTGCCCTGCCTTAGAAACGCCTCCGCCGATTACAAACATCTGAGGATCCACCGTCATTGCCAGCTGAGCCAGGGCCATTCCCAGATAACGTCCCACGGTTTCCACAACCTCCAACGCCATCTTATCCCCCTTCTTTGCCTCGTCCAGAACATCCTTTGCTGTAATTCCATCTCCAAAGACTCTCATAGAAGAGGGCTCATCGCTGGCTGCCATCTTTCTTCTTGCCTCTCTGGCAATGCCGGTGGCGCTGGCAATCTGCTCCACGCAGCCCACTCCGCCGCAGTTACAGTGTTCCCACTCTTCATCGCGGATATGAATATGGCCGATTTCTCCGCCCAGTCCATGTTTTCCGGCAATGATCTTCTCATCAATGATAATGCCGCCGCCCACGCCGGTTCCCAGGGTTACCATGACAATATCGGTAAAGCCCATGCCGCCGCCGCGCCACATCTCGCCCAGGGCTGCCACATTGGCATCGTTTCCGCTCTTAACCGGAATGTTGTCCAGCATGGCGCTCAGTTCTTTCTGCGGGTTCACATCCCGCCAGCCCAGGTTTACGCAGACCTCCACATAACCGTCCGGCAGAACCGGCCCCGGAATTCCCATGCCTGCTCCAAGGATATCTGACAGATGGATCTCTTTTTCCGTGAGGACTTCCCGGATGGATGCTGCCACATCCTCTAATATATAGCGGCCGCCCTCTTCTTTTCTGGTCGGAACCTCCCATTTAAACAGCAGGGTGCCATCCGTTTCAAATAAACCAATCTTGACGGAAGTTCCCCCCACGTCAATTCCAATGCATTTTTTTTCGCTTTCGTGCATATCTTGCTCCTTCCCACAACCCACATCGCCCGGCAGTTTTCTGCCGGGCGGTACGGACTACATGTTCATTTTATCATATCTTACAAGCTGCGTGCTACCTCAGCAACGTGCTCTGCAGTAAATCCAAAGTGCTCAAAGAGCTGTGCTGCCGGACCACTTGCACCGAAACCAGTCATGGTCACACATGCGCCGTCCAGGCCAACATATTTGCCCCAGCCAAAGTCGCTCAGTGCTTCTACCGCAACACGTTTGCGAACAGCTTTCGGAAGTACGGACTCCTTGTATTCTGCGGACTGCTCCTCGAACAGATCCATACACGGCATGGATACGACGCGTACCTTCCTGCCCTCTGCTGCCAGAATCTCTTTTGCCTTTACAGACAACTCTACCTCGGAACCGGAAGCAATGAGGATCAGATCCGGGGTTCCCTCGCAGTCATCGATGACATAGCCGCCCTTTAACGCATCCTTGCAGCTGCCCGGCATCGGAGCCAGGTTCTGTCTGGAAAGTACCAGTGCGGTCGGGGTGGTCTTGGAGGTTACTGCGCTGTACCATGCAGCTGCGGTCTCGGTTGCGTCACACGGACGAAATACATGGAAGTTCGGCATTGCGCGGAACATAGCCAGCTGCTCGATCGGCTCATGGGTCGGGCCATCCTCACCTACGCCAATGCTGTCGTGGGTGAATACGAAGGTTAACGGCAGTTTCATTAAAGCAGACAGACGTGCCATCGGCTTGGTGTAATCACTGAATACGAAGAAGGTGGATACGTAGGTACGCAGACCGCCGTGCAGCATCATACCATTTCCGATTGCGGTCATAGCCAGCTCCCGGACGCCAAAGTGCATGTTTCTGCCAGCGTAATCTGCCTTGGAGAAATCTGCCTCATCGTTCATATGAGTCTTGTTGGACGGAGCCAGGTCAGCAGAACCGCCGATCAGGTTCGGCATGCGGTCTTTTAACTTGTTGATGACCTTGCCGGACAGGTTACGGGTTGCCTCAGCCTTCTCGCTGTTTGCCCAGAAGGACTCATCCTCCATGAGTACTTTTGCCAGCTCGTCGGTGCCGCCGTAGTACTGGTTCCAGAGTGCTTCCATCTCCGGGTACTCCTGGCAGTATGCAGCGAACATCACGTTCCATGCTGCCTCAACCTCTGCCTTCTCCTCTGCAGCCTTTGCGTAGTGGTCATAAACCTCCTGCGGTACATAGAACGGCTCCTTGGACGGCCAGCCCAGGAAGTCCTTCATAGCCTCAATGTTCTCCTCACCTAAAGGCTCGCCATGCGCACTTGCCTTGCCCTGTTTAGCCGGGCAGCCGTAACCGATCTGGGTATGGATGGTGATGAAGGACGGGCGGGTGGTATCTGCCTTTGCCTCCTCGATGGCTTTGCCGATTTCCTCTAAGTTGTTGCCATCTGCAACGTCCAGAGTCTGGAAGCCAAATGCAGCCATGCGCTCCTGTACATTCTCGGTAAATGCGATATCGGTGCTTCCCTCGATGGAGATGCGGTTGGAATCATATAATACGATAAGCTTGGAAAGGCCCAGGGTTCCTGCCAGGGAGAATGCCTCGGAGGAAATGCCTTCCATCATACAGCCGTCGCCGCCCAGTACATAGGTGTAATGGTCAACGACCGGATAGTTTTCTTTGTTGAAGATGGCTGCCAGATGTGCCTCTGCTGCTGCCATGCCGACTGCCATGCCCATGCCGGCACCTAACGGTCCGGTGGTAGCCTCAACACCAACGGTGTGGCCATACTCCGGATGGCCTGCGGTCTTGGAGCCTAACTGACGGAAGTTCATCAGATCTTCCTTGGACAGATCGCCATATCCGAATAAATGGAGCAGGGAGTATAACAGCATGGAGCCATGACCGCCGGATAAGATAAAGCGGTCGCGGTTTGCCCACTGCGGATCTGCCGGATTGTGGTTCATGTGGTTCATCCAGAGTTCATATGCTGCCGGAGCACTGCCTAACGGAAGACCCGGATGACCGGATTTTGCTTTCTGGATCGCATCTGCGGATAATACGCGGATTGCGTTCACAGACATGGTATCGATAGTGTTCATTGGTGAGACCTCCTGGTATTGTATAATTTTGTATTGCATACTTGCTAACGCAGCTTCAGCTCCTGCATCTGCTGCGGACCGGTTACCACCAGTGTTCCCGGGAACCGCCCTTTTCTGATCCTCGAAACAGGGAAGTCGAAGGTTGCGTCAAACTTTTCTGTTCCACTCATATTATAAATCCTGCAGGAATCTTCATTGTACAGGATGATCAGATCTCCATCAAAATCCGCATGGGTATATTCGAAATTGAATTCCTTGCTCAGCACATGGGTTCCGTCCTTTTTGTAGACCTCCAGACGGCTTCCGTACTCTCCGTTGGTGTTGCGGACAATGGCTGCCGCGTATTCGTCGGAATAAAATACGCTGTCAATGCGCTCCTCTATGGTTCTCTGTTCCAGAAGCTCCGGTGATGCCAGATTTCTGGAAGAGAAAAAGGTCAGGGCCTTGCCGGAAAACGCGCAGGAATACGGATCACCCATATATGTTACCCGGGGTACCATATCACCCTGGAATTCATCGTCAAAACCACCTACCAGACGGTTCGGAACGTTCTTTCCGATCTCCGAAAAATCGTAGAATACCACACGGTTTTTCAGCTCGCTGCCCTGCAGATACACAAAGGAACACATGAGCTGGGTTCCGTCATCCGACAGCGCAATATCCAGCGGATAACCGTCTCCTGACATATTGGTTTTTACGGTGATATCCAGAGATGTACCGTCTTTCTTGAAAAACGTGATGTAGCTGGATGTGGAATCCTCCAGCACGGCTGCCGTAACACCGGTACCGGACACTGCCACCTTGCTGATGGGCAGTACCGTTGTAGCCTGTCCCTGTGTGCCGTCTGTGTTGCATATGTAAATGCTGTTCCCCTGCATGTCCGCAATGGCGGCATAATCCCCTTTTACGGAAATTACCGGAGAATTCATTTCGTAACTTTCCGTCCAGACCGTGCGTCCGCGGTTGTCCAGATAGGACGCGCCATCCTTGGTATATTTTAAAATATTCGTTCCAAAACTCTCATAGCCCACGAGGCTTCCCTCGTTTAAGTCCCCCTGCCATGCCGTATCATAACCGGAATAGCGGTAATTGCGCTGATAAAAAATCCAGGCCGCCGCGCCGCCTCCGATCAGAAGCAGCACCAGAATCACCAGGGCCCACCTGTGACGTAAAACCCGGTTGTGGGCCTTGCGCACCACAGCTTCACTGTCTTCTTCCGGTTCAGCGTTCCATGCGGGCTGCTGCGGCCGGACGATCTGTCTGCGCAGCTTATCTTTCTTGCTTTCTCTGCTCATGGAGCCGAAATCACTCATCTCTTTTGTCTCCTAGCCTTTCCGTTACCTCTCGCAGTGAAGGATATATGTTTCAGTATACATCATTTCGCAGGAAGATACAACTCCTGCCCCACGGAAATATGATTCTCATCCGCCAGTCCGTTCCATGCGCAGATCTGTGGGATCTGAGCCATACTGTGATACCGTTCCATGCAGATTCCATACAGGGTTTCCCCCTCCTGAACCACATATTTTACAGCATCGGACGGAATCTGCACCACTGCTGCCGCAGGAGCCGCATCCGCGGACGCACCTGCGTTTCCGCCGTGGGGCGTGCTGATTTCGGAAGCAGCTGTTTCCGCATGTTTGCTCCCGGCTGCGGCTGCACTGCCTGTTCCGCTTCCGGCTGCACTGGCTGTTCCGTTTCCAGCCTGGCTGGCTGCCACACCGGCTCCTGCGCTGCCCGTCCCACTGGCTCCGACTGCACTGCCTGTTCCACTTCCGTCCACACCAGCGCCGGCTTCGCTTCCCGCAGTGCTGTTTCCAGCCGCATCCGCGCCATCTCCACTCTCCTGATCAATCACGATGTCCGCCAGCGTCGGGTAAACCTCTCCCGGCACAGACTCCACCTCCAGTTCGCCATCTCCACTCTGCCCGGCAAAGGAACGCAGCCCGCTGCTCTTAACAGCCGATGGCATCACCGAAGCGATCACCGCCTCCATATCCTTCATTTTCCGGTAATTTCCAAACATGACCAGGCCTCCGGCCAGGACCAGAACCGCCAGCACACTGCAGGTTCCGCCCAGAAGTCCGATGGTAGAACGGGCATGTCCCACACTCTGGCGCCGCTCCTCCATCCGGTCGCGGAAATCCTGGATCACCATATCCCTGGTCCCGCTCTCCACGCGCCTTGCGTCCTTTCTGGAAACCATATAATCCTGCATCATCTGGTTCCGTTCATAATAGATGCTGTAACCCCGGAGTTTGTAAAATCCATCCTCCGAAGCCGTGTAAATGGCTTCTTCCCCTTCCAGCCCGGAATTTAAGTACATCAGCTGGTTTTTCCCCGAAAAATACTGCCCGTGCTGCTTCCAGTAATCCAACGGGCTTAAGGCACAGCCCGGCGCTCCGCACAGAAACCAGCCCTGCACGCTGCGATGGGGGAACATCTGCTCCATGACCTGATACGCCTTTTTCCAGGCCTCTTCCGTAAACTCCACCTTTTCCCCTTCCCGGGTCACCTGCTCCATCTCCATGGCTCCGTCGATAAACAGAAACGGTATCCCGTCCTCTGTCCGGATTTCGCCCAGCAGCAATCCGACCCGCAGATCCTGTCCGCCGGCCGGATACAATCGTTTCAGATATGTATTGACATAATCTTCGATATAAAGCTTAACCACTTGATCCCGTTCCCCGATCTGCCGGATATTCTTTGGCAGTTTCGGATACGGATTATAAAGTTCACCCATAATTTCACCCCGCTGCATGATGTTTGTAACCGCTTGTTCAGGCAGTTTCCCGCCTGTCCACGGCCATTTGCTGCATCATAACACGGGGGTACCCATATAATTTGTCATTTTCGGTCACTCAGCTCAAAAAACTCTTCGACAAAAAGTATGGAATTCCGGCAACAATGCCTGGCGGATGCTCTCGCAGATGGAATCTGCCATCTGCATCACCACAGAAAGCCGTACGCTCTGCAGCATCAGCGGATCATAATTTCCATATCCTCCCACAATGCCGGTAATAAAGATATCTCCCACTTCCTGTAGTTCCTTGCATACGCCAAGCCCCGGCCGGAGCGCTCCCTTCCCCAGGGTAATGCAGCCCACATGCTCTGTCTGACCGACCGATGCATCCACCGCCACGATCACATGATCCGGATAACAGTGCTGTACCATAAAAATTGCCTGTTCCAGATTCATGGCATGAACCGGGCTGTCCAATGTCCCCACTACTGTTATCCGGCGGTCTTTCAGTCCCGCCCTTTTCAGTTTATGCCCGATCAGTGGTCCCAGACTGTCTCCTGTGGAGCGATCTGTACCAATGCAAAAGAGCAGGACACCTTTCCGATTCTCCCTCCGCATGATCTCCGCGATCATCTGGCGGAGCATGCCGGCACACAGCGCGGTATCTTCCTGCTCACCGGAATCGAAATAATAAATGTCCTGCTCTCTGATCTGTTTTTTCATAATGTCATCCCGCCTGCACCGTTTTGTTATTGCTATTATAGGCAAACGGGACAACTTTTATTCGCGGCATGATCCCGCAAGAAATCAATGTTTCCGCGCATCCTCCTGGTAAACACTGATTGCCTCGCTAATGTTGGCCGCCCTCCCCTGCTGAAGGATATTACTCAGATCCTGCAGCTTAAACGGATCCAGGAACTCTTTTCCAAGATGGCTTCCATACTGGTCTGTCAGAGTCAAACGGCGTGCCTTCACCTCAGTTGAGGTTAGCTGAAGCTGGCGTTTTACATCCTCATACTGATGATCCAGATCCGCGATTTTTTCCCGGTATCCATGTTCAATTTCATCCTGTAAAATGTTTTTCGTCACATTTTCAAAGGTGCCCAGCGCTTCTTTCTTCTTTGCAGCCACCTCGTTGAGTTCCTGAGTCAGCCGCGCAATTTCGTCGTCATACTTTTCCAGATCGTAAAGTGACTCATTGCGGTCCTTGCGGATGGTACCGGTGATCACTTTGATCTTCTTGTCATTGGCATGCATCTGATCCAGGATCTGACGGCCTTTCCTTAAGCACTCTGCGTACTGGAGCTTGGTGTGATTACCGATCCACATATAAATTCCGCCAACGATCAGAATATCTGCCACATAAACAAGAGCCAGATGCCAGGTTTTATGTTGAGGCAGAAGCATGTAAAGCCCAAACGGAAGCGCCGCAAAAAACAGTGCAATAAAGATCAGGAGACCGAAAAACTCCCCAGCCCAGCGCGGCATATAAAGGCTGTAGTAAAGACGGCTTCTGCACCAGGATGGCACATGGTTTTCCCTAAACTTTGCCTTCATATGGGCGAGCAGCTCCTTGTTATACTCATGAAGTTCCGAAGTTTCCTCCGCAATACGCTCCTTCATGCCCTGATTCTTTGCCTTTTCCCGCTTGGCCCGGGCTTTCTTTAACTGATCCTGTGCTTTATTGATCTCCGCGTCATAGCTGGAATTGATATCGT
>ERZ773144.3730-NODE-3730-length-10263-cov-6.939459_pt1 | contig 10263 bp, 7 predicted proteins | sample MGYA00580849_ERZ773144 | MGnify/ENA primary metagenome ERZ773144 (study PRJEB29015, sample SAMEA2737861) | human gut metagenome | biome: human gut; feature: human-associated habitat; material: faeces | place: China | collected 2012 ...
TACTTTGAAGTTTACAGCCACTTCCGGTATTTCCGGTGGAGATAGCGAAACGGTGAGCCCACCGCCCCGGCGGGCTCGCCGTTGCCGGCGTATACGGTGTGGGCCTTATCGTCCTCCATTCCCTCTGGCTCCTCCGCCGTCAGGGAGTTGGTCAGGGCCTGCACCTCCTGCAATAGCGCCTCATGTGGATTGAGGAGCACGCCGTCGGCGTTGACCTCGCTCATACGCTCAGCCTCCCTATAATCCGGTTGACCAGTTCGTTGAGCAGGCTCTCATCCACGGCACAGGGGGCATATCCGGCCGCGGGGCGGTTCCCCCGCAGCTCCTCCAGCTCTTTGACGCCCCAGGCCACCCGCTTGATGTTGATGAGGTCCAGGGGCCCGATGTTGTTGGAGCTGGACGAGCCGCCCACCGCGCCGCACCCCAGGGTAAGGGCGGGGAACAGGCAGGTGGTGGCCCCGATGCCGCCCAGGGCGGCGGGGGTGTTGACCAGCACGCGGCTGGCGGGGACGGCGGCGGCAAAGCGCTTGGCGGTGTCGGCATCCTCGGTGTGGATGGCGAAGGTGTGGCCCGCGCCCTCCCACTCCAGGATTTCCACGCAGCGGCGGAGCACCGCCTCCTCGCTGTCCTCTACATAGTAGGCCAGAATCAGGCCCAGTTTCTCATTGGAATAGGGATAGCCGGGACCCACCCCGGTCTCCCGGGCCACCAGTACCCGCGCCGTGGGGGGTACCCGGGTCAGGCCCGCCAGCTTGGCCACCGTCTCCACGCTCTTGCCCACAATGGCCGGATTCATGGTGCCGTTGGGCCGCAGGATGAATTTGGAGAGGAGGCGGTGCTCCTCGTCGTCCAGCAGATAGGCCCCCTGGGCCTTTAGCTCCGCCGTGACCGCCCCCTCCATCCGCCGCTCCACCACAATGGACTGCTCGCTGGCGCAGATGGTGCCGTTGTCAAAGGTCTTGGAGTCCAGAATCCGTTTGACCGCCAGGCGCACGTCGGCGGTGTGGTGGATATAGGCCGGCCCGTTGCCCGCGCCCACGCCGATGGCGGGAGTGCCGGAGGAGTAGGCCGCCTTTACCATGGCCCCGCCGCCGGTGGCCAGAATCAGGCGGGTATCGTCGTGGCGCATGAGGGCGTTGGTGGCCTCCAGGGTGGGGGTGGTGATGCAGGAAATGCTCCCCGCCGGGGCCCCCGCCCCCTCCGCCGCCCGGCGCACCACGTTCACCGTCTCCAGAATGCAGTTCACCGCGCTGGGGTGGGGGGAGAAGATGATGGGGTTGCCCGCCTTCATACAGATCATGGATTTATAGATCACGGTGGAGGTGGGGTTGGTGGAGGGCACCAGCCCCGCCACAATGCCCACCGGCACGCCGATATCAATGGTGCGCTTCTCCCGGTTTTCCGCCAGGATGCCGTGGGTCTTTTCGTCTCGGATGGCCTCATAGAGGGTGGTGGCGGCAAAGCGGTTTTTAAGCTCTTTATCCTCTTTTTTGCCGAAGCCCGTCTCCTCCACCGCCATGTCGGCCAGCCGCCGGGCGTGTTCCCCGGCGGCTGCGGCGATGGCCGCCGTTATTTTGTCCAGCTGCTCCTGGCTCATACCCGCCAGCGTCCTCTGTGCCTGCTTGGCCTGCCGGAGCAGCTCTCTTGTCTCTTGAATGGATTGCAAATCCTTGTCCAAATGGTTCACCTCGTCTTGTCTGGCGGCGGGCGGACACAGTTCGCCCCTGCATCGCCGGGGCGGCCTGCGGCCGCCCGCCCTACGTGTTTCCGCCGCCCTGTCAGATCTCCCTCGGCCGGGCCGCCACCGCCTTTACCGCCTCGGCAAAGGCGGCGCAGGCGGCGTTGCACGCGCTCTGGGTGCCGGTGAGGAGCCCGCCGCCGAAGTTGGTCTCACTGGGGGGCTCAAAGAGGGCGGCCAGCTCCACGTCGGAGGCTTTGAGCGCCTCGTCCAGCCCCACCACTGCCTCCAGAGGCGGGGCGATCAGGTAGGCCAGGGCCTCACCCTCCCGCACGCCCGCCGTCTTGGACAGATAGGTGCCCGTGCGGGAGACGGTGTGGGCAAAATAGACGATGGAGCCGTCCTCGTTGGCCGAGCGGAAGCCCACTCCGCTGGCCATAAACTCGGCGCAGGCCCGCAGGCCGGATTGCACCTCCGCCGGGTTGGGCCCGGCCAGGATGCCGATGACCTCGCCGGCCAGCTTGGTGGAGGCGTTGCCCGCACCCGCGTAGAGGGAGCGGCCGTACACCACCTCCACCGCCGCGGCCTTGGTGGCCTCGTCCAGGGCGCAGTAGGTCACGTCGTCGCTGTCGGCGGTAATGATACCAATGGAGCGGTACTGCCGGGGCAAGCCCAGCTTTTCCGCCAGCGTCTCGCTGACGTTGGCAATGGTATGGGTGGCCAGTACATTGGCCGGAATCAAATCGCCTGTCATAATATCACCTCCGTTGTTTTGCAGAGGCGGGCGCCCACACCCGCCCGCCGGATGGCGCAGGGACGGGGGGAGCGGGCCGGTGTGGGCATCGGCCCCTACGATCTCCCGCCTATTTGAGATCTATCCCGCTGGCCTTCTTCTCCAGCATGGTCTTGATCAGCTCCGCAATATGCGCGCCCGCCGTCCCCCGTGCGGCTGGCCGCACGGGGCCCCCCCAAGCGTCTCTTTCATCTGCTCGGGCGAACTGAATTCGCCCGGCATCAAGGTTTTGCCCGCAGGGCAAAACGCTTGTACGCGCGCCGCGCGCCCCGTGGAGGCGGGCGGACGTATTTCACCGCAGATCAATGCCGCTGGCCTTTTTCTCCAGCATGGTCTTGATCAGCTCCGCAATGTGCGCGCCCGCCTCCACCGCGGTGGTACCCTGGCGGTGGATGTTGGAGATCACCGTGCGCTTGGACTCAGGTATGCCGATGTGGGGCTTGTAGGTCAGGTAGGCTGACATGGACTCCGCCGTAACCAGGCCAGGCCGCTCTCCCACCAGCAGGCACACCGCCTCCGCGCCGGTCAGCTCCCCGATGTGGTCGGAGGCGCCCACCCGGCAGTATTTGATGAAGAGCACCGGGCCGCTCTCCAGGCCATAGGTCTTGAGCCCCGCCTGGGCCGCCTGGATGCAGTCCACGGCGTTGGCCTCGATGGCGGCAGAGGACAGGCCGTCCCCCACCGCCAGAACCACTTTTGGGTTCTGGCCCAGGGTCTTTTTGATGATGGCCTGATTGGCCTCGTCAAAGCGGCGGCCCCGGTCGGGGCGGGTCAGGTATTCGTCCTTGTTCTGGCACAGGGTCTGGACAGGGACAAAGCCGTTTTTTTCCACAAAGGCGTCGTCCACGTGGGAAAACACCGAGTCCTGCGCCGCCGCGTGGTCGGCCCGCATGCGCAGCATGGATAGGGTCTGATAGCGGGCGCCCGCCCGTCCCAGGCCCAGCCGGGCGGGGGTGCGCAGCTTCAAATCCAGGAAGGCCGGACCGTTTCTGGGGTTTTTGACCAGATATTGCCGCCGCAAATCGGTCTCCGTGATGTCGTCCAGGCAGCCGCCGGCCGCCGCAGCGGCGGTCACCGGGGCGGCCTTGGCCGGGGCCGCGGCGTTGGGCTGGCCCGCCAGCTCCAGCACCATGCGCTCCACCAGGGAGCGCAGCTCTTGTTCGTTCATATTGTCACCTCAATGATATAGGGCGGGCGAACACAGTTCGCCCCTACGGGATGAGAGTAGGCGGCGGGGGCAAGCCCCCGCCCTACAGGGTGCGCGTGTGGGCCGCCGATTCACGCCAGCAGAACGGACGCATCCCCCGCCAGCTCGGTCAGCTTTCCGTTCTCCACGAAGCCCATCTTCTCCAGCCACGCCTGGAAGGGCGGGATGGCGGTGAGGCCGTAGAGCTCCCGCAGGGCGGCGGTCTCGTGGAAGCCGGTGGTCTGGTAGTTGAGCATCACGTCGTCGCCGTGGGGGATGCCCATGAAGTAGTTGCACCCGGCGGCGGTGAGGAGGACGGCCAGATCCTCGATGTCGTTCTGGTCGGCCTTCATGTGGTTGGTGTAGCAGGCGTCGCAGCCCATGGGGATGCCGGTGAGCTTGCCCATGAAGTGGTCCTCCAGGCCCGCCCGGATCACCTGCTTGGAGTTATACAAATACTCCGGCCCGATGAAGCCCACCACCGTATTGACCAGGAAGGGCTGGAACCGCTTGGCGAAGCCGTAGCACCGGGCCTCCATCACCACCTGGTCGGCCCCGTGGTGGGCCTCGGAGGACAGCTCGGAGCCCTGGCCGGTCTCGAAGTACATGACGTTGGGGCCGGTGGCGGTGCCCTCCCGCAGGGCGAGCTGGCGGGCCTCCTCGATGAGCTTGCCGTCCAGGCCGAAGGCCTCGTTGCCCTTCTGGCTGCCGGCGATGGACTGGAAGATCAGGTCGCAGGGTGCCCCCTGGCGCACCGCCTCCATCTGGGTGGTCACGTGGGCCAGCACGCAGATCTGGGTGGGGATGTCCCAGCGGGTCTTGATCTCCTGGAACCGGTCCAGCACCCGCCGGACGCTCTCCACACTGTCGTCCACCGGGTTAAGGCCCAGCACCGCGTCCCCCGCGCCGAAGGTGAGGCCCTCCAGCAGGGAGGCCATGATGCCGTCGGGATCGTCGGTGGGATGGTTGGGCTGGAGGCGGCAGGACAGGGTACCAGGCAGGCCGATGGTGGTGTTGCAGTGGGCGGTGACGCGGATTTTTTTGGCCGCGTAGATGAGATCCAGGTTGCTCATCAGCTTGGCCACGGCGGCGATCATCTCCGCCGTCAGGCCGCGGCTCACCCGGCGGATGGCGTCGCCGCCGTTTTTCTCATCCAGCAGCCACTCCCGCAGCTCGGCCACCGTCCAGTTCCTGATCTCCTCGTAGATCTTCTCGTTCACGTCGTCCTGGATGATGCGGGTGACCTCGTCCTCCTCGTAGGGAACGGCGGGGTTGGCCCGCAGATCGGCCAGGGTGAGGTTGGCCACCACCACCTTGGCCGCCACCCGCTCCTCGGCGTTCTCCGCCGCAATGCCCGCCAGCCGGTCGCCGGACTTCTCCTCGTTTGCTTTGGCCAGGGCGTCCTTTACCGACTTAAACTCGTACACGTGCCCCAGCAGCTTTGTTTTGAGTATCATGTGATCGCTCCTTCGCGGTTACGATTTGTTGAATACCAGCGTCTTGATGACAACTGGTAATACCGCGCCGCCCGCCACGGGCGCGCCGATGTCGATATAATCGCCGTTGTCCACCCCCACGCTGTCCAGGCAGAGGAGAGGGCCCTCCACCCTCTGGGCCATGGCCTGACCCAGCACCTTGGCCTGGTCGGCCTCCACCAGCACTACGGGGGCGATCCCTTGGGCGCGCAGGGGCTCCAGCCCCCCGGCAATCCCGCGGGCCAGCTCGTCCACCCGGGCGTAGGAGGGGTTTCCCTCCCCCCGCAGGGCCAGGGCAAGCGGGCTCAGCCCGCCCTCGTCGGCAAACCACCCCAGCTTGTCCCGGATGCACTGTGCCAGGGCGGCGGCGTCCCCCCGCTCCTCCTCTCCGGTTAGCTTGAGGATCGGCAGGTTCTTCAGGGGGAAGGCGATGTCCCGGTAGTAGATGGTGGAGCCGGACAGCTCGGTGGAGTGGCTCCCCGCCCCCACCACCGTGGCCCGGATGGTCTCCTCCCCCCGGAAGCGCCCCGCGCCCTGAAAGGCCGGGGAGGCCGCGATGGCCCGACCCAGCAGCACGCCGATATCGCCGTAGGCCTTCCAGTCGCCGGGGGGCGCGTAGATGCAGTCGGCCACGCCGCCGGAGAAGGAGACCACCGGCACCGCCCGGGGCTCCCAGCGGGTTCCCTGGGTGAGAAAGGCGTCCAGCCGGTCCCGCCCAGGCCGCAGGCCCGCCGCCTGCTCCAGGGCCTCCACCATGGAGCGGATGACGGGCTCCAACCCCTCCGGCGCGGCCTTTTGCCCAACGGTAGGAGGCGATGCCCACATCGCCCCGCGCTTCAGCACCGGTGAGACATAGGTCACGGTTCCTTCCCGGTCAAGCTTGATCAGCCGCCCGCCCACGTCCAGGCAGCCGGTGGCCGCCAGCTCTCCGTGGGAGTACAGCGCCAGGTTGGATGTGCCGCCGCCGATGTCAAAGTGTAATACATCCGTGTGATGCTCCCTGGAGTATTCATCCGCGCCCGCCCCCCGGGCGGCCAGAATGGACTCCAGATCCGGCCCGGCGGTGGCTACCACAAAGTCCCCGGCGAACTGGGAGAGGGCGGAGAGCACCTCCCGGGCGTTTTCCTTGCGAGCGGTCTCTCCTGTGATGATCACCGCCCCGGTGTCCACCTGCTCCGGCGCAAAGCCCGACTTCCGGTACTCTTCCGCCACGATGGTCCGCACCCCCTCGGCGTCGATCACGGTGTCGGAGAGCAGGGGTGTGAAGTGAATCCCGCTGCGGTAGAGCACCTCCCGATCCTCGATGGCGATGCGGGGCACCGAGAAGGGGTTAGCCCGGTTGGCCAGGGTCAGGCGGGAGAGAATGAGCTGGGTTGTGGAGGTGCCGATGTCGATGCCGACCGATAACAGGGTTTCACTCATTTCGGCACCTCCACCACCGGGCCCCCGCTCTGCGGGGCGGGCACATGCCCGTAAAATCGACGCAGCGCGGAGATTTTCCGCAGACGGAATTCACTTCCGCCGAGGATGCGAACATCACATGGGGCCCCCAAACAGGCTGGCCTGTCTGGGGAGACGCGGCGCCGGTGTCGATGCCGACGGATAATAAGGTCTCCTCCATCACGCCAGCTCCCTCAGCAGACTCTTCAAGTCCTCCGCCGCCGCGGGGCGGGGGTTGGAGGGTGCGCAGAGATCCGCCTGCGCCGCTTCGGCCAGGCCGTCCAGCGCAGCGGTGAGCTCCTTTCCCTCCACTCCGCAGGCGCTCAGGCGTTCGGGCAGCTTGAGCTGGGCGCGCAGCCGGTTCAGCCCCGCGGCCAGGGAGCGCGGATTGGCCGCCAGGCCGCACAGCCTGGCCAAACGTCCGTATTTCTCCGCCGCTGTCCCATCGGCGGCGTTGAAGTGGATGACGTGGGGCAAAATCAGGGCGTTGAGCCGCCCATGGGGGAGGTGAAACCGCCCGCCCAGAGCGTGGGCCAGGCTGTGGCAGATGCCCAGCCCGGCGGCGTTAAAGGCGATGCCCGCCAGGTTGGAGGCCAGCAGCATGTTCCCTTTGGCCCCGCTCTCCCCCGCCGTTTCCCAGGCGGGGCGCAGGTTCTGCCAGGCCAGGGTAAACGCCTTCTCCGCCAGGGCGTCGGTGTAAGGAGTGGCCCCGCGGGCCACGTAGGCCTCGGCGGCATGGGTGAGTACGTCCATGCCCGTGTCCGCCGTCACGGCGGGGGGTACCCCCGCCAGCAGGGAGGGGTCCAGAATGGCCTCGTCGGGCAGAAGGGCGTCGTCCACCAGGGGGTACTTGACTCCCTTCGCCCGGTCGGTCAGCACGGCGAAGGAGGTGACCTCCGAGCCGGTACCCGCCGTGGTGGGCACCGCCACAAAGCGGATGTCCGCCCCGGTCCCCAGCTTCTTGCCGAACTCCAGCATGGCCTTGGCGCAGTCCATGGGAGAGCCGCCGCCGAAGGCCACCACCGCCTGGGGGCGGAACTCCGCCAGCGCCCTGGCCCCCTGGGCCACCAGCTCCAGGGGCGGGTCGGGCACCACCTGGTCGAACACCTCCACGGTGCAGTCCCGCAGGCGGGCGCGTACCCGCTCCAGCAGGCCGGACTGGGCCAGGAAGGAGTCGGTAATCACCATCACCCGCCGCCCGGCCAGCCCCTCCAGGGCCGCCAGGGCGTCCGATCCAAAGAAAATTGTGGGCTTGAGTTGAAATCGTTCCATCGCGCTTCCCCTGTTTCTTCCTTGATGGGGTTAGTATGGCAGACCAGGAGAAAGTTATACGGCTCTCTTTTCTTTGCTTTTCTGCACAAAAAATTTACTGGTTTTTCATCAGATTTGACCTTTACAACGGGAGTTCTCCGGTATATTATTGATCTGAAAAATATTTAGCGCTAATTATTTTTTGTTTTATCCATTTAACAGAGGAGGCTATTCTATGGCAGAGCTCCAGACGGAGCGCTCCTTCGTGGTTGAGCTGACCCCGGAGGGCGTTCAGGAAATCCAGTCCCACAAAAATATCTACACCGAGGACACAAAGCCCATTCCCTTGTCCGGCCGCGAGTGGTCCACCAAGAACTACATAACCCTCTGGACCGGCATCCTGGTTTCCATTCCCGTGTATATGATGGCCAGCGCCCTGCTGTCCGCCGGCCTAACCTGGTATCAGGCGCTGTTTATCTGCGTGCTGGGCCACACGCTGGTCCTCATCCCCTCCATCCTGCTGGGAAAGTTCGGCTCCCGCTACGGCGCCAGTTTTCCCGTCCTGTCCAAGATGGTATTCGGACCCAAGGGCACGGCCATTCCCACCATCATCCGTGCCTTCATGGGCTGCCTGTGGTTCGGGATTCAGAACTGGATCGGCGGCACAGCTCTGGACGCCATCATCGCCGTCATCTTCCCGGCCTACACCGGTCTGGCGTTCCACAGCTTCCTCAGCTTCGGCCTGTTTGTACTCATCAATTTCTACATCGGCTACCACGGCAGCCGGGCCATCCGCTTCCTGGAGGATTTCGCCGCCCCCATCCTGATCATTCTCAGCGGCGTAGTCATTGTCTGGGCCTTCTGGCTGGTCAGTCAGAAGGGAGGATTTGCCGCACTGTTCACCACTCAGGTGGCAGGCGGCAACGGCGAGAGCTTCTGGTCTCAGTTCTTCCCCTCCCTGACTTCCATGATCGCCTTTGACGCCACCATCGCCCTGAATTTCTCCGACTACACCCGCCACGCCAAGACTGAGGGGGCCCAGGTGAAGGGCCAGCTCATCGGTGCGCCCATCATGACGGCCTTCATCGTCTTTGTGGGCATCTGCGGCACCTCCGGCTCCGAGCTGGCCTTCGGCGAGGCCTTCTGGGATCCCAGCATTCTGGTCTCCCACTTCGGCAATCCCGCTGTGGTGATCATCTTCTCCCTGTTCATCATCCTGGCCACCCTGACCACGAACGTAGCCTGCAACCTGGCGGCCGCCTCCGTGGTGTTCTCCTCCCTCTTTGGCAAGGTGCTCACCTACAAAAAGGCCGTCGTGGTGGCCACGATCCTCTCCATCTGCTTCCTGCCCTGGAAACTGGTTGAGAATCCCGAGAGCTACGTGTATACTTTAAATGGAACCCTGGCCGTGTTCCTGGGTCCCATCACCGGCATCTGTCTGGCGGCCCTGTGGAGCCAGTACCGCAACCGCCTCCGCCTGCCCGACCTCTACTACCAGGACGGCGGCGCCTACTACTATCAGGGCGGCTGGAACGTGCTGGCCCTGGTGACCATGGCAGTCCTGTTCATTTTCATTTTCGTGTGCCAGTTTATTCCCGTCCTCAGGTGGATCTACGACAGCTCCTACCTGCTGGGCTGTGTGTTCGCCTTCGTGATTTACAGCGCCCTGTGCAAGCGCCAGGACCGCTGAACACATTGGTTTCCACATCCGACATCTGATAAAGGGGGTTCTTATGCGTACCATCATTCAAAACGGCACCATTGTCAGCGACACCGCCGCTTTCCGGGCCGACCTGCTCCTGGAGGACGGCGTGGTGAAGGCCGTGGGGGCGGGGCTGTCGGCCCCGGACGCCCAGGTGATCGACGCCTCCGGCAAGTACGTCCTGCCCGGCGCGGTGGACGTGCACACCCACATGGATCTCCAGGCCGGGGCCCACCGGGCGGTGGACGACTTCTACACCGGCACCGTGGCCGCCGCCTGCGGCGGCACCACCACCATCGTGGATCACATGGCCTTCGGCCCCAAGGGCTGCTCCCTGTGGCACCAGGTGGAGGAGTACCACCGTCTGGCCGACGGAAAGGCGGTCATCGACTACGGCTTCCACGGCGTGCTCCAGCATGTGGATGAACGGGTGCTCCGGGAGATGGGGGAACTCGCCGACCGGGAGGGTATCACCAGCTTCAAGGCCTATCTGACCTATGACTTTGGCCTGGACGACGGGGCCCTGTTCCAGGTGCTCCGCCAGGCCAAGGAGGACGGTATCGTGATCCCCGCCCACTGCGAGAACGATGGAGTGGTCAACTACCTGCGGGGCTGGTACAAGGCCCAGGGCCTCACCCAGCCCATCTACCACGCCAGGAGCCGCCCCGCCCGCTGTGAGGCGGAGGCGGTGAGCCGCCTGCTCCACCTGGCCGCCATGGCCGGGGAGGCGCCAGTGTA
>ERZ773144.3731-NODE-3731-length-10261-cov-2.914560_pt1 | contig 10261 bp, 9 predicted proteins | sample MGYA00580849_ERZ773144 | MGnify/ENA primary metagenome ERZ773144 (study PRJEB29015, sample SAMEA2737861) | human gut metagenome | biome: human gut; feature: human-associated habitat; material: faeces | place: China | collected 2012 ...
TGGCCGGACAGGCAGAGGATATAGACCGTGAGGTAGAACGGTATCGCGCAGTGACGGCAGAGCAGCTGGAGAAAGAATTTGGAGGCCGGGTTTTGGCTCTGGTTTCTGCTGAGACGGAGGATAAATCCCTTTCCTGGAGAGAGCGCAAGCAGGCGGCGATTGAACATTTAAAGACAGCCTCCAGAGAAGAAAAGATTCTTGTGCTTGGAGACAAACTGAGCAATATGCGAAGCACTGCCCGGGATTATATGGCAGAAGGAGAACATGTGTGGCAGCGCTTTAATGAAAAACGCCGGGAGTGCCATCAGTGGTATATGGCCGGAATGCTGGAGGGACTGAAGGAGCTGGAGGATACAACTGCTTATCAGGAATTCAGCCAGCTGTTTCATTTCGTTTACGGGGCATAAAAAGGATAACCTGCGCTGAGGGAGAGATGGGCGCTCTGCGAATTCTTTGCCTCAGCACAGTCTCTGCAGACAGGATATGTCTGCAGCTTCAGAAGCCATCCCGGAAAGAAAAATCGAAAGCCGGCAGTTTGCTTTCATACAAAAGAAAAATCGAAATAATCTATCAAAAGTTTCTGTAAGAATTTTGAACTACGGATCTGTTCTTGATCCGGAAGAATCCCATAAAAAACAGCAGCTCAGGACAGAGATCCGTTTTAGACAGCTGCATCAGGAAACAATTTCAGAAAAGGCCTGTAAGAATGCCATGCGGCAAAATGGGGCATGACAAGCTCTGATCTTGCTGCAGGGAAAATTCCGATGGGTTTTTGCGGCCGGAAAAGGAGAGGGAATGAAGATTTTTTGGAGAGAAAAGCAATATGATGAAAAAATGCGGACAAGCTGTATTCAGATCATGATTTGGGTGGGGCTGGTTTTGATTCAGATGATGATTGTAGGCTGTCTGACTGTTAGGGCAGAGATACAGGAAGGCGGGAAGGAAACCATCGAAAAAAAGCTGGAATATACGCAGCTGGAGGAGGGGATGGATTTTCCGGAAACCATAGAAGTTCAGGTAAAGACAGAGCAGGGGACAGAGACAGTCTTGTGCCGTGCAGCAGAACAGAGGGTTACAGGAGAGCGATGGCTGGAGGATTTTTCTTTTCCTGTTACCTTCCACCGCTATCATTCCGATTATTACCGCCTGGGAGAGTTTCTGGTACCTTTTCAGGAAGAAAAACCACCGCTGGAGGGCTGTGAGTCTGAGCTGCTTCGACAGCTGGGACTTTCTTCAGATGCCTACGAGATCCTGGATTTTCAATGGCAGGGCGGAACCTATCTGGGACAGGACGGAACGCTCTGCCGTGACGGAATCGGAACAGGGCGGCGTCTGGTACGGGATTATCTGGTTACATACAGGGGAACCTATCAGAGGATGGCAGAAACAGAGGAATTGCAGGAAAGCGAGGAGCAGAAGCCAAATGTGCAGGAAGCCGGTTTGGGAGGACAGGGAGAGGATTCCTGGGAAGGGGCGGAAACTATACAGAGAAGGTTCCTTTCCTTCTGGAAAAAGGCAACGCGTTTTCTGCTGATTGCAGTAGGAATCGGAGGTATTTTCTTTCTGGGCGGACTTTTCTTTCTGGGGCTGTTATGGGTAGAAAAATATCTGCGAAAATGGTATAATAGCAGAAATTAAAATCCGTGATACAGACTGAATATACACCGGATGGGATTAAGGAGGAATTTAATCATGTTTACAGAAAATAAAAACGTAGAGGCAACAGATCTGGGCGGAGGAGTAACCAGAAAGATTTTATCTTACAGCAAGAATCTGATGACAGTGGAGCTTCAGTTCCAGAAGGGGGCTGTCGGTGCAAAGCATTCCCATCCGCACGAGCAGATTGGTTATATCGTGTCTGGACGCCTGATTTATCAGGAGGAGGGCTGTGAGGATAAAGAACTGCAGACAGGTGATACTTACTATGTAAAACCAGACGCGGTTCATGGAATCCAGGTTCTGGAGGATACGGTTCTTCTGGATGTTTTCACTCCGATGCGGGAGGATTTTGTAAAATAAAAGGAAATTACAATAAAAGGCAGAATTGGAAGGTAAAGGAGAAGAGAATGCTGTTTATCGAATATCCATCATGCAGTACCTGCCAGAAAGCAAAAAAATGGCTGAATGCTCATGAAATCGCGTTTATAGATCGTCACATTGCAGAAGAGAATCCCACGGCAGAGGAGCTTAGGGAGTGGATCGGACGTTCCGGTCTGGAAATCCGGAGATTTTTTAATACCAGTGGAATGAAGTATCGGGAACTGGGGCTGAAGGATCGGCTGGCAGATATGAGTGACGAAGAAAAGATCGGACTTTTGGCCCAGGATGGAATGCTGGTAAAGCGCCCTCTGGTGGTAACAGAGGACCGAATTTTAGTAGGATTTAAAGAGAAAGAGTGGGAAGAGGCCCTGCTGAAAAATTGACATTTGAAAGCCGTGGTGCTACACTGATTTCATGATTACGAAGCGACAGGAGAAGAATGTTATGTTAAATGGAAAGAAAGTATTATTCAGTGGTATGCAGGCTACCGGAAACCTGACTCTTGGAAACTACCTGGGGGCCCTGAAAAACTGGGTTACCATTGCTGATGAATATGAAACCTTTTACAGCGTAGTAGATATGCATTCTATTACGGTGCGCCAGGATCCGGCAGAGCTGCGCAGACGCGCAAGAAATCTGCTGACCCTGTATATTGCAGCTGGTCTGGATCCGGAGAAAAACTGTATTTATTACCAGTCTCATGTATCTGGCCATGCTGAGCTGGCCTGGATTCTGAACTGCTTTACCTATATGGGTGAATTAAATCGTATGACCCAGTTTAAGGACAAGGCAGCCAAGCATGCAGATAACATTAATGCAGGTCTGTTTACCTATCCGGTTTTGATGGCTGCGGATATTCTGCTGTACCAGGCCGATGTGGTTCCTGTTGGAATCGATCAGATGCAGCATCTGGAGCTGACAAGGGACATTGCTCAGAGATTCAATGGAGTTTACGGCGATGTATTCACTGTTCCGGAGGCATATATCGGCAAGGTTGGAGCGAAGATCATGAGTCTTCAGGAGCCTGCAAAGAAGATGTCCAAATCTGATGAAAATCCTAACGGAAGCATTTATCTGATGGATGATCCGGATACGATTATCCGCAAATTTAAACGGGCAGTGACTGATTCCGAGGCCTGCGTGCGCTACTGTGAGGAGCAGCCGGGAATCAGAAACCTGATTGATATTTACTGTGCATGTACCGGAAAGACGCCGGCAGATGTGGAGAAGGAATTTGATGGAAAGGGCTACGGCGATTTTAAGATGGCAGTAGGTGAGTCTGTTGTAGATGTACTGAAGCCGCTGCAGGATCGGTTTGCAGACCTTTCAAACAATAAAGATTATCTGGACAGCGTGATTAAGAATAATACAGAGAAGGCACAGTACTTCTCCAATAAGACTCTGCGCAAGGTTCAGAAAAAGGTAGGCTTCCCGGAGCGGATCCGCTGAGGCAGATACGAAGAAGCTTCCGTCAGAATATATCAGAAAAGGAGCAGATACGATGGCTAAATTGGATGGAAAAGTTGCACTGATTACCGGCGCTGCAGCAGGCCTTGGAGAAGGCATTGCTTCTGCTTATGCAAAGTATGGCGCAAAAATGATTCTGGTTGACCTGTCGCCCGCTGTTGAGGAGACTGCCGAGAAGCTGCGCAGAGAATATGGCGCAGAGGTTATTACGGCAGTTGCCAATGTGGCGGATCGTGCGCAGATGGATGCGGCTGCGGCAAAGGCGGTTGAGGCCTTCGGGGCAATTCATATTGCCTGCTGCAATGCCGGAGTATGCCGTCTGGCACCCTTTGAAGAGATGGATGACGCTACCAGGGATTTTCATATTGATGTGAATATCAAGGGTGTGTGGAACACCTGTAAGGCCGTGATTCCCTATATGTTAAAGCAGGGAGGCGGCAGTATTGTCATCGCATCCTCTGTAACAGGAGATATCGTGGCAGATGCCGGAGAGGCCGCTTATGCCATGACAAAGGCGGCGCTGGTTGGACTGACCAAATGTCTGGCTGTCGAATATGCAGGACGGAATATCCGTGTAAACTGTTCTCAGCTGGGATATGCGCGGACACCGATGGTAGAAAAGATGGCTATGGAATCCAATCCGGAGAATCCGGAGGCAGCTATTGCTGATATTGCAGCAGGGGTACCCATGGGACGCCTTGCAAAGCCCATAGAAGTGGGAGAGCTGTTTGCATTTCTGGGAAGCGACGAGTCCAGCTATCTGACCGGCTCTCAGATTGTGATAGACGGAGGCAGTACTTTGCCGGAAACCATGTCCATCGGAACCAACTGAGTGGGAGCATCGATGGAATGTTTGAAGCGGAAACGTCAGCACAGAGGCGTTAAAACAACGTAAAAAAATATAGATTTTGTTGACAGTTTTCCAGTTTGTATGCCATATTATAAAAAACGCAAAAACAGAGTGTTTTGATAATAAGCCAGGCATTCCAAGGGAGTAGTTGCAAGGACAGGATCAACATACACGGCGAAGCATCGCCTGGTCCTGGACACCGGAAGCATAAAACGGTAACGAGACTTTTCATGCATGAAAGAATTTCATGTGTGGAGAGTCTCGTTTTTTGTCATAGGAAAGTGCGTCCCATGAAATAAAAACGCGGAAATACAGTCCTAGAAATACGGAATGCCTCATACCTTAAAATAAGCAAAGGAGAGACAAGATGAAAACGTGGTATCGAGAATCAGCGGAAAATGTGCTGAGGGATATGGGCAGCAGCCGAAGCGGTCTGACACAGCAGCAGGCCGAAGCGGTACGAAAGAAGGCCGGGGAAAATGTCCTTCAGGAAGGGACTGGAAAAAAGGCCTGGCAGGTGTTTTTGGAACAGTTTCAGGATCTTCTGGTGATAATCCTGATTGCTGCAGCAGGGATTTCCATGGTATCTGATAATGTGGAAAGTGCAGTGGTTATTTTTGCAGTGATACTGATGAATGCGGTTCTGGGAACTGTACAGCATGAAAAGGCAAGAAAATCCCTGGACAGTCTGAAATCCCTGTCCTCGCCGTCAGCGAAGGTGATACGAAATGGACAGACTCTGGAAATCCCGTCCGCTCAGGTGGTTCCGGGAGATTTGATAGCTCTGGAGGCAGGAGATCTGGCTGTAGCAGACGGACGCCTTTTGGAGTGCCATAATCTTCAGGTCAATGAAAGCTCTCTGACGGGAGAATCTCTGGCTGTGGAAAAGCAGGCGGAAGCGATGGAGACAGAAGGGGCGGTTCCTCTGGGCGATCAGTTCAATATGATTTTTTCAGGTTCTTTGATTATTCAGGGACGGGCAGTGATGGTGGCAACGGCAACGGGAATGCACACGGAAATTGGAAAAATTGCAGCTCTCATGAATGCCACAGGTGAGAAAAAAACACCGCTTCAGATCAGCCTGGATCGTTTCAGCGGCCATCTGGCAGCTGTTATTATGGGAATCTGCGCCCTGGTATTTGCATTAAGCCTGTACCGGAAAATGCCAGTGCTGGATTCGCTGATGTTTGCAGTAGCGCTGGCTGTGGCGGCAATTCCTGAGGCTCTGGGCTCTATTGTAACCATTGTGCAGGCTATGGGAACGCAGCGGATGGCACGGGAAAATGCCATTATCAAGGATTTAAAGGCAGTAGAAAGTCTTGGCAGCGTGTCGGTCATTTGCTCTGATAAAACAGGAACTCTGACGCAGAATAAAATGACAGTAGAAGAGGTTTTTGCAGACGGAGAGTTGATGGCGCCGGGGCAGATTTCCATGTACCAGAAGGCCGGACGTTATCTGGTATACGGATTTACCCTGGCAAATAATGCCAGACTTCAGGGGGAGGAAGGAATCGGAGATCCCACGGAGCTTGCCCTTCTGGAAATGGCGGTCCGGGCCGGGGCGGACAGCGAGGAGCTGCGGCGGGAAATGCCGAGGCTGGAAGAGCTTCCCTTTGATTCTGAAAGAAAGCTGATGAGTACCGTTCATATGTGTGACGGACAGAGAGTTCTGTTTACAAAAGGGGCTATGGACGTGATTCTTGACCGGACCGGAGAACTGATGACAAAGAACGGGGCGATTCCCATGACTCCGGCCTGGAGGCAGAGACTGCAGGAGCAGAACAGAGCATGGTCGGAAAAAGGACTGCGGGTTCTGGCTGTGGCATACCGTCCGTTGGAGGAGATGGAGTGCTGCAGTCTGGAAGCAGAGAACGGATATGTTTTTCTGGGAATGGCAGCCATGATGGACCCACCCAGAATAGAATCACGTCCGGCAGTGCTCAGCGCCAGAAGAGCAGGAATCCGTCCGGTTATGATTACCGGAGATCACAAAATTACAGCTATGGCCATTGCAGGAAAAATCGGCATTATGGAGGAGGGGGATCTGGCTCTGACCGGACCGGAGCTGGATGCGATGAAGGAGGAAGAGCTGGATGAAAAGCTGGAAAACATTTCCGTATATGCAAGAGTTTCTCCAGAGCATAAAATCAGAATTGTAGATGCATGGCAGAGAAAAGGCTGTATTGTAGCCATGACGGGAGACGGAGTCAATGATGCTCCGGCTTTAAAGAAGGCTGATATCGGGGTAGCCATGGGAATTACGGGGACAGAGGTTTCCAAAGATGCAGCCGCTATGATTCTGACAGATGACAATTTTGCCACGATTATCAAGGCGGTAGCCAACGGGCGGAATGTTTACCGGAATATCCGCCATGCGGTTCAGTTCCTTCTTTCCGGAAATATGGCAGGGATTTTCAGTGTCCTGTATACATCCCTTTTCGATCTGCCTATGCCCTTTGCACCGGTTCATCTTTTGTTTATTAACCTGCTGACAGATTCTCTTCCGGCTATTGCCATTGGTATGGAACCCCAGGAAGACGGGCTGCTCAGACAGCCTCCGAGAGATCCGAAGGAGGGGATTTTGACCAGGGAATTTTTGCTGCGGATTCTGCTGCAGGGAGGGCTGATCGCTCTTTGCACGATGACGGCCTTTCATCTGGGACTGGAAACAGGCGGCGCAGGAACTGCCAGCACCATGGCTTTTGCAGCTCTGACCTTGGCTCGTCTATTTCATGGATTTAACTGCAGAAGTGAACACTCCATTGCGAAGCTGGGCTTTCGGGGAAACCTGTGGAGCATTTTGGCCTTTGAGACAGGAGTTCTGCTTTTAGCGGCTGTTTTGTTCCTTCCGGGACTTCAGGTACTGTTTGCAGTGGCTGATTTAAACCTGCGTCAGCTTGTCAGCATTGTGGCTCTGGCTGTGATTCCCACGGTGGTGATTCAGGCCGGAAAGATGATCCGGGAGGCGCTGGCATAAGAAATCTCCTTGCAACCCTTTTTTCAGAGAGGTATAATCAAGAAAAATGCCGGAACGGAAAATAGCCGAAACAGAGAATTTCCGGCACCGGCAGAATGAGGAAAACGGGAAGGGGAGCAGAGATGAAACTGGTAACGTATCAGGTAGATCAAAAGGTGAAAATAGGAATTATCAGCGCAGACGGGGAGTGGGTATATCCGATGGATTCCATTGGTGTGGAGTATCCGACGATGCTGGAGGCAGTAAAGCAGATGTGTGAATCAGAAAAGCAGCTGCTGGAATACAGCGCCGGTCTGGAACCCGATCGCTTCCGCGGCGCAGCCCGGTTAGAGGATGTGCAGCTGCTGGCGCCGATTCCTGTGCCGGAGCAGGACATTATCTGTCTGGGAATTAACTATATGGAACATGCAGAGGAGTCTGCCCGATTAAAAAAACAGGAATTTTCCGGGGAGCGCCCCTTTGCAGTTTACTTTTCCAAACGGGTGAATGGGGCAGTGCCGGACGGTGGTTTCATTCCGGCATATGAGGGTTTGGTGGACAGTCTGGACTATGAGGCAGAGCTGGCTGTGATTGTAGGAAAGGATGCCAGAAATGTGGAGCCGGAACATGCGGAGGATTATGTGTTTGGATATACGATTTTAAATGATGTAAGCGCCCGCAATATTCAGAACCGCCATCAGCAGTGGTATTTTGGAAAAAGCTTGGATGGATTTGCGCCCATGGGACCCTGCATTCTTACCCGGGAGTCTGTTCCGTATCCGCCGTGTTTAAATATCCGCTCTTATGTAAATGGAGAACTGCGCCAGAACAGCAATACTTCCCGGATGATTTTTCACATTGATCATATTATCAGTGAGCTGTCAAAGGGAATGACTCTGAAGGCAGGAACGATTATTTCTACAGGAACTCCGTCAGGAGTGGGAATGGGATTTGAGCCTCCCCGTTTTTTGAAAGCAGGTGATGAGGTTTCCTGCGAAATAGAAGAAATTGGAAGATTGACAAACCGGATTGGCAGGGAGGATTAATCCTCCTGCCACCATTCCTGGGGAATCACATCCCGCTCCAGCAGACAGGTTTTCTCATGGGAGAGAATCCGCCGCGTCACAGAGGCTGTCTGACGGGCATCACAGAGAATGCAGTCTGCATCTCCAAAGGAAACATGGCGGGCGGCGCCGCAGGTCTCAAGGGCAGGAGCCAGCTTGGGATAATGTTCGGAAATATGCGGTTCATTTTTGTTGTAGTGGCGGTAAACCGGGCGGCGAAGAAGGGAACCGTCAGCCTGACGGATAAAAAATTCACTGGGTTCATCGGTAAGCCGCTCTGGAACATTCATGGATTCTTCGACTGCGTGGATGAAGGTGTTTCGTTCATGGCCCACGCCGATCAGAAGAATTTTTGCTCCAATATTCTCCAGTCGTCCCCAGCATCCCTCAGGACTGCAGGGAGTATCCACAGTCTCTTCGCCGGCAATGTACTCTTTTGCTTTTTTTCCATAGGCAGCAATGCTGTGAGTGGGATGAAGCGAGCGGACAACACCAGGACGTATGTGGAACAGATTTGTCAGAAGTCCTACACAGGAAGACATATTTTGAGGATCAAAAATGCGGCAGTCCGGTCCCATCTGGGCCCAGGTGTGGGTGGGCATCATGAAAAGCCCATCTGACAGATATTCCATCCAGGCGTCCAGTACAGTATCTGCGCCGCCTTCTACGTTTCCGATGGATTTCATAGAAGCGTGAACCATGATGGAATCATCAGGCTGAATGCCCATGCGGTGAATCATATCGGTAAGCTGTTGTTTTGTGTAGTTCATGTTTCATATCCTCATCTCTATTGTTGTGAAAGAGCCCGGAACCATATGGTCCGGGCTTTTGCAGTTCCTGTTTTGAATATTGTAATTTTCCGCTGTCCTGAATAATTACTAAATATTAATAGTTAACGGTCATCCGTTCAAAGTATGCCTGGGGATGTGAACATACTGGGCAGATTTCCGGAGCCTCATTACCCTCGTGGATGTATCCGCAGTTGCGGCACTTCCAGCCAAGCGGCGCCTCACCCTTGAAGGTTCCGTCCTTGCGCAGATTTTCAAGCAGCTTTAAGTAACGTTTCTCATGGGAGGCTTCTACCTCTGCTACCAGGCGGAATTTGGCAGCCAGCTCTGGAAATCCTTCTTCTTCGGCCTCTCTTGCCATACGCACATACATGTCCGTCCACTCTGCATTTTCACCGGCAGCTGCATCGACAAGATTGGCGTCTGTATCACCAATGCCGTGGATTTCTTTAAACCACATTTTCGCATGTTCTTTTTCCTGCTCGGCAGTTTCTAAATACAGAGCAGCCATCTGCTCATATCCGGCCTTCTTTGCTGCAGATGCATAGAAGGTGTATTTGGTTCGTGCCTGGGATTCCCCGGAAAATGCTTCCCAGAGATTTTTCTCGGTTTTTGTGCCTGCGTATTTTGACATAAAAAGAGCCCTCCTTTGCTTGAAATCTACAATAATAAGAATTATTACTGATTTTATTTTAGCATAAAAAACGGGAAAATGTCAAGAAAAAATGAGAGAGAAGACGAATCCTCTCTCTCATAAAATTCCTGACGGTTCAGGATATATTAGCCAAAGTATCTCTTTAACAGACCTTCGAATGCCTTGCCGTGGCGAGCTTCATCGCGAGCCATCTCATGAACGGTGTCATGGATTGCATCCAGGTTAGCAGCTTTTGCTCTCTTAGCCAGGTCGAACTTGCCTGCGGTTGCGCCGTTCTCAGCATCAATTCTCATCTCCAGATTCTTCTTGGTAGAATCGGTAACAACCTCACCCAGAAGCTCTGCAAACTTAGCTGCGTGCTCAGCCTCTTCGTAAGCTGCCTTCTCCCAGTACAGACCGATCTCCGGATAGCCTTCTCTGTGAGCAACTCTTGCCATAGCC
>ERZ773144.3742-NODE-3742-length-10226-cov-34.803657_pt1 | contig 10226 bp, 9 predicted proteins | sample MGYA00580849_ERZ773144 | MGnify/ENA primary metagenome ERZ773144 (study PRJEB29015, sample SAMEA2737861) | human gut metagenome | biome: human gut; feature: human-associated habitat; material: faeces | place: China | collected 2012 ...
CAGAGCATTACCCACAGCGGTGGATACGTTGCCATTAACAGACCCAGTAATCCGGTAATGATCATCGCGGAAGTAATCATTTTGCGGTGTGAAAATTTATCGGCAATAACGCCGCTGGGGGCATAAAGAATAATGGCCGCAATACCAAAGGTACTCATTATTAAACCTATCTCGGTATTGCTGAATCCCATAAATTTCGCCATGGGAATTTGATAAATATAACGTAAATAAGCCAGGTCGAAACTAACGCCGCCGCTAAAACTAATTATCGCGAGGGTTATCCAACGGCGATATGAGTTGTGTTGCATATCGTATTCCCATTTGTAATAGACAAAAAAAAGAGAAAAGTAAGCCGCCCTTTCAGGTGGATTACTTTTCTCAGGTCTCTAGTAATTGAAATAATAAATAACATGGAAAGCAGAGGTGTTGTGTGAGAGTAATCACGCTTCTGCTTTTTAAAATTATTTGACAATACGAATATCACACTGTGATTACGATCACATTAGCAGTTATGCCCTTATGCTAAAAATTATCTCCAGTTACCAGAGATAATGAGAAAGGTAACTTCCCTCTCGCGGGGGAAGTTACCTTTCTTTTTTTTTGCCTTACGGAAATTGGAGCTAACTATGTCAATCGAATCTCTCAATGCGTTCTCAATGGATTTTTTCTCCCTGAAAGGTAAAACCGCAATTGTTACCGGTGGGAATAGCGGTTTAGGCCAGGCATTTGCCATGGCGTTGGCCAAAGCTGGCGCAAATATCTTTATTCCTAGTTTCGTCAAAGATAACGGCGAAACAAAGGAAATGATTGAAAAACAGGGTGTTGAGGTGGACTTCATGCAGGTGGATATCACCGCAGAAGGCGCGCCGCAGAAGATTATCGCTGCTTGCTGTGAGCGTTTCGGTACAGTTGATATTCTGGTTAACAATGCCGGTATTTGTAAGCTGAATAAGGTGCTGGACTTCGGTCGTGCCGACTGGGATCCGATGATTGATGTGAACCTGACCGCCGCATTCGAGTTAAGCTATGAAGCTGCAAAAATTATGATCCCGCAGAAAAGCGGCAAAATTATTAATATCTGTTCATTGTTCTCTTACTTAGGTGGACAATGGTCACCTGCATATTCTGCCACTAAACATGCTCTTGCCGGGTTCACCAAAGCTTATTGTGATGAACTAGGTCAATATAATATTCAGGTAAATGGTATCGCCCCTGGCTATTATGCAACAGATATTACGCTGGCGACACGCAGTAATCCAGAAACCAATCAGCGCGTTCTTGATCATATTCCGGCAAACCGTTGGGGCGATACTCAGGATTTAATGGGCGCAGCCGTATTCCTCGCAAGTCCGGCATCGAATTATGTCAACGGGCATTTATTAGTGGTTGATGGCGGTTATTTAGTGCGCTAACCCATAACGGTGGTTTCTGTTTTCTCTTATTAATGATTATTCCATTTTTATTATCAGGAAGGAATTACTATGTCTTTATCTCGCGCAGCGATTGTCGACCAGCTAAAGGAAATTGTTGGTGCAGATCGCGTAATTACCGATGAAACAGTATTAAAGAAAAACAGTATTGACCGTTTTCGTAAATTTCCGGATATTCATGGCATTTATACTTTGCCGATTCCGGCAGCGGTCGTAAAACTCGGTTCCACAGAGCAAGTATCCCGTGTGCTGAATTTTATGAATGCGCACAAAATTAACGGTGTGCCGCGTACCGGTGCTTCCGCCACCGAAGGTGGGCTGGAAACTGTTGTAGAAAACTCGGTGGTGCTCGACGGCTCCGCCATGAATCAAATCATTAATATTGATATTGAGAATATGCAGGCGACGGCGCAATGTGGTGTTCCGCTGGAAGTGCTGGAAAACGCGTTGCGTGAAAAAGGTTACACCACGGGGCATTCTCCGCAGTCAAAGCCGCTGGCGCAGATGGGCGGCCTGGTAGCAACCCGAAGTATCGGGCAGTTCTCCACACTCTACGGCGCAATCGAAGATATGGTCGTTGGTCTGGAAGCAGTATTGGCTGATGGCACCGTCACACGCATTAAAAACGTGCCACGCCGCGCGGCTGGCCCGGACATTCGTCACATCATCATCGGCAACGAAGGTGCATTGTGCTATATCACTGAAGTAACAGTGAAAATCTTTAAATTCACCCCGGAAAACAACCTCTTCTACGGCTATATCCTGGAAGACATGAAAACCGGCTTCAACATCCTGCGTGAAATCATGGTGGAAGGGTATCGTCCGCCAATCGCTCGTTTGTATGACGCTGAAGATGGCACCCAACACTTCACCCATTTTGCCGACGGAAAATGCGTGCTGATCTTTATGGCTGAAGGTAACCCTCGCATTGCGAAGGTGACGGGCGAAGGGATTGCGGAAATCGTTGCCCGCTACCCGCAATGCCAGCGCGTGGACAGCAAGCTGATCGAAACCTGGTTTAACAACCTGAACTGGGGACCGGATAAAGTGGCTGCCGAACGTGTGCAGATCCTCAAAACCGGCAACATGGGCTTTACCACCGAAGTATCCGGCTGCTGGAGCTGCATCCACGAAATCTACGAAAGCGTTATTAACCGTATTCGTACTGAGTTCCCGCACGCCGACGACATCACCATGCTGGGCGGTCATTCCTCTCATAGCTATCAGAACGGCACCAACATGTACTTCGTCTACGATTACAACGTCGTTGACTGTAAGCCGGAAGAGGAAATCGACAAGTACCACAATCCGCTCAACAAGATCATCTGTGAAGAAACCATTCGCCTCGGCGGTTCGATGGTGCACCACCACGGTATCGGTTAACATCGCGTTCACTGGAGCAAACTGGAACACGGCAGCGCGTGGGCGTTGCTGGAAGGGCTGAAAAAGCAGTTCGATCCTAATGGCATTATGAATACGGGTACTATCTATCCGATTGAAAAATAATGTGTCAGGCAGCGTTCCGCGATGACGGGGCGTTGCCTTTTCGGCTTCTCAGGCGAGAAGCCGTTCTTATTACCGGACAATGAAGGGGTAAAGATGAACACTTCACCGGTGCGAATGGATGATTTACCGCTTAACCGTTTTCACTGCCGCATTGCTGCGCTCACTTTCGGCGCACACCTGACCGACGGTTATGTTCTCGGCGTCATTGGTTACGCCATTATTCAGCTTACGCCCGCCATGCAACTGACGCCGTTTATGGCGGGAATGATCGGCGGCTCGGCGCTCCTTGGTTTGTTCCTTGGCAGCCTGGTTCTTGGGTGGATCTCCGACCATATTGGTCGGCAAAAAATCTTCACCTTCAGCTTTTTGCTGATTACGCTTGCTTCGTTTTTACAATTTTTTGCCACCACGCCAGAGCATCTTATTGGACTGCGCATTTTGATTGGCATTGGTCTGGGAGGCGATTATTCAGTAGGTCACACCTTGCTGGCTGAATTTTCCCCGCGCCGCCATCGCGGTATTTTGCTGGGCGCATTCAGCGTGGTGTGGACCGTAGGCTATGTGCTGGCAAGTATTGCCGGACATCACTTTATTTCCGAAAACCCGGAGGCCTGGCGCTGGCTACTGGCATCGGCAGCTCTGCCCGCGTTGTTGATTACGTTATTACGCTGGGGAACGCCAGAATCACCACGCTGGCTACTGCGCCAGGGGCGTTTTGCAGAAGCTCACGCTATCGTGCATCGCTATTTTGGTCCCCATGTTTTACTGGGCGATGAAGTGGTAACGGCGACCCATAAACACATCAAAACCTTGTTCTCTTCGCGTTACTGGCGGCGCACGGCGTTTAACAGCGTCTTCTTTGTCTGCCTCGTAATCCCATGGTTTGTGATTTATACCTGGCTGCCAACTATCGCCCAGACTATTGGTCTGGAAGATGCGCTGACTGCCAGCCTGATGCTTAATGCGTTGTTAATTGTGGGCGCGCTGCTGGGATTAGTTCTGACGCACCTGCTGGCACATCGCAAATTTTTGCTGGGAAGTTTTTTGCTGCTGGCGGCAACGCTGGTAGTCATGGCCTGTTTGCCTTCCGGCAGTTCATTAACGCTGCTGCTTTTTGTTCTCTTCAGCACCACCATTTCGGCAGTCAGTAATCTGGTGGGCATTTTGCCTGCGGAAAGTTTTCCTACTGACATTCGCTCGCTGGGCGTCGGTTTTGCCACTGCCATGAGTCGACTTGGCGCGGCGGTAAGTACTGGCCTGCTGCCGTGGGTGCTGGCGCAGTGGGGAATGCAAGTCACCTTATTGCTCCTGGCGACAGTGTTGTTGGTTGGTTTTGTTGTGACCTGGCTATGGGCACCAGAAACTAAAGCCCTCCCGCTGGTGGCGGCGGGAAATGTAGGAGGTGCGAATGAACATTCTGTTAGCGTTTAAAGCCGAACCGGATGCCGGAATGCTGGCGGAAAAAGAGTGGCAGGCGGCGGCTCAGGGTAAAAGCGGACCGGATATTTCGCTACTGCGAAGTTTACTCGGTGCTGATGAACAGGCCGCTGCCGCGCTGCTGTTGGCGCAGAGAAAAAACGGTACGCCGATGTCTTTAACCGCGTTGAGCATGGGGGATGAACGGGCATTGCACTGGCTGCGCTATCTCATGGCTCTTGGGTTTGAGGAAGCTGTATTGCTGGAGACGGCGGCAGATCTGCGCTTTGCGCCGGAATTTGTCGCTCGCCATATTGCCGAATGGCAGCATCAGAATCCGCTGGATCTGATAATTACCGGCTGCCAAAGCAGCGAAGGGCAGAATGGGCAAACGCCATTTTTGCTGGCGGAAATGCTGGGCTGGCCCTGCTTCACCCAGGTGGAGCGTTTCACTCTCGACGCGCTGTTTATCACCCTCGAACAGCGTACTGAACATGGGTTGCGTTGTTGCCGGGTTCGCTTGCCTGCGGTGATTGCCGTGCGTCAGTGCGGTGAAGTGGCCTTGCCAGTACCGGGAATGCGCCAGCGAATGGCTGCGGGGAAAGCAGAAATTATCCGTAAAACTGTTGCTGCCGAAATGCCAGCGATGCAGTGTCTGCAACTGGCAAGAGCAGAGCAACGACGCGGAGCGACGCTGATTGATGGGCAAACGGTAGCAGAAAAAGCTCAAAAGCTATGGCAGGACTATTTACGCCAAAGGATGCAGCCATGAATATCGCAATTGTGACAATAAATCAGGAGAATGCCGCAATAGCAAGCTGGCTGGCGGCGCAGGATTTCAGCGGTTGTACCCTGGCGCACTGGCAGATTGAACCTCAGCCTGTAGTGGCGGAACAGGTGCTGGATGCGTTGGTGGAACAGTGGCAGCGAACGCCTGCGGACGTTGTTCTCTTTCCGCCGGGAACGTTTGGCGATGAACTGTCGACCCGGCTGGCCTGGCGTTTACATGGTGCAAGCATCTGCCAGGTGACTTCGTTAGATATTCCAACCGTAAGCGTGCGCAAATCCCACTGGGGAAATGCGCTAACGGCGACGCTGCAAACAGAAAAACGCCCGCTATGCCTTTCCCTGGCGCGTCAGGCGGGAGCAGCGAAAAACGCCACGTTGCCCTCTGGAATGCAACAACTGAACATTGTCCCGGGTGCGCTTCCGGACTGGCTGGTTAGCACAGAGGATCTGAAAAATGTTACCCGCGACCCATTAGCTGAGGCCAGACGGGTGCTGGTGGTGGGGCAGGGCGGAGAGGCAGATAACCAGGAAATCGCTATGCTGGCAGAAAAGCTGGGAGCCGAAGTGGGCTACAGTCGGGCGCGAGTGATGAACGGTGGCGTTGATGCTGAAAAAGTGATTGGTATTTCCGGACATCTGCTGGCACCTGAGGTGTGTATTGTTGTTGGCGCTTCTGGCGCAGCAGCGTTAATGGCGGGCGTACGCAATAGCAAGTTTGTGGTGGCGATTAATCATGACGCCAGCGCTGCGGTATTTTCACAGGCAGATGTTGGCGTGGTTGATGACTGGAAAGTGGTGCTGGAGGCACTGGTGACAAACATTCACGCAGATTGCCAATAACGTGTTGCCGGATGATCCTGCCTACGGTTCTGGCCTGGGGACTTGTAGGCCTGATAAGACGCGTCAAGCGTCGCATCAGGCGCTGAATGTCGGATGTGGCGTGCGGCCTACAAATCAAACCAAATTCAATTGGTTACGATTATCCCGTCAAAGTAATTTTTTCGCTAACGTCCAGACCCCGGTATTCGTGGTGGAAAGCGCCACGACACCCGCGTTAATCGCATTACGCGCATCTTCTTCATCGCACATCAGCCCACCGGCAATCAGCGGTTGGCGGATTTTCTCTGTCACCCAGCCCAGCACTTTGGGCATACAGCCTGGCAGGATCTCAATACAATCCGGATTCGATTGCGCAACTTGCTTATCAATGTTGTGAAACGAAATTGAATCAACAATAAACAGGCGATGAATACAGAAAAAACCTTCCGCTCTTGCCGCTTTCAACATTGAGGCTTTGGTACTGATAATGCCGTCCGCCTCGGTCACCAGTTTCAAAAACTGAATAACGACTTCTTTATTTGACGCGCCTTCCAGCAAATCAACATGAATAAAAGCATATTTCCCGGCGTTCTTAATCTTTTTAACGATATTACTGATGGTGCAGATATTGCCGTACAACACGGAAATAAATTGGCATTCAGAATCGATTGCCAGTTGCAGGCTGGCATTATCTTTAACGGCAGCAATCACCGGATTCTGGCGGAGCAGGTGTAAGAGGGGCATAAATTATCCTTATTATTTATCCAAAGCGGTAGGTGATGCCGAATCCGGAAGGCGGATAGCGCCACTGTTGTAGTGTTGATTCGTCGCACAGCAAACGGCAGGTGCCACACTCCAGGCAACTGCGATAGTCAATACGTAAGTTACCTTCCGGTGTGAGCGAAAAAAGACCTGCCGGACAGGCGTTAATCAACCGTTCTGCCGTCTGGCGCTCAACGGAGTCAGCCGGAACAATGTGCGGCGCATCAGCAACGCGCCAGAGATTACGGGCTACAGACATCGCAGACTCCTGATAACATCGCCCGCCAGATGCCACAGGCCGTGACGACGTAAATGATGCCAGAATAACTGGCGCAGCGGTGGAACAGGTTTATCACCCTGATCCCATAAATCGCGGGAAATATCCTGCATTAACGCAGGCCACGTACGGTACCATCCCGGGCGTTGCAAAAGCGCCGGAACATGCTGATAACGCTGTAGAACATCCCACAGCAGGCTGCGCTCTACGTTGTGATGATAAAGCGGAAACAGATTTTGCGGCTCGCGGTGCTGGCAGGCGCTTATCAGCGTTTGTGCCGCCGCCTGCGCGCCAGTCAGCGCCATATCCATGCCGCGCACGGAAATTCCGGTATTGACGCAACTGCGCAACGCATCGCCCACCAGCAGCCAGCCGTTACCGGCGTATTGCACCGGCATACTGTGCAAGCCACCTTCTGGCACCAGATGCGCACCATACTCCAGTGATTCCGTGTTTTTGATAAGCGGGCGCACTGCCGGATGCGCTTTAAAGCGAGTCAGCAGCTCGCTTGCCGGAACACGACTTTGCGTAAGGGAAGAGAGCGGGCAAACAATCCCTAACGAGAGCGTTTGTTGATTAGTATAAAGAAATGCGCCGCCGGGTAAGTCATCACAGATCCTGCCGCTGAACAGCAACGCTGCGCCTTCGTTATTCTCCAGATGAAAACGTTCTTCAATAGCGGATGTTTCCAGCGACAGCACTTCTTTGATCCCCAACGCCATCGCTTCGCCAGCAGGACGAGCCACTAACCCGTGACGTTCAGCCAGGACGCTGTTGGCACCTTCTGCCAGCACCACATAACGGGCGCGGAGAATATCGTCACCACAAATAACGCCACAGACTCTGCCGTTTTCTTCATACAGTGCATCCACCGTCGCTCCGGGGATGCATTCGACACCTTCTTTTTCGGCTTCGGCAACCAGCCACGGATCGAATCGTGCACGTAATACACTCCAGGATTCACCGCCGGGCTGTAAGCTGGAAAACGTCGTTACGCCATCGGGCGTTAACAGGGAAAGGCTTTCGTGAGTGATGCGTCGTTCAAGAGGCGCGGTCAGATGAAATTGCGGGAGGAGTTCCGCGAGTGCATGGGTATATAACCGCCCGCCGGAAAGATTTTTGCTGCCGGGGATTTCAGCGCGTTCCAGTAACAAAACGGATAAACCCGCTCGCGCGCAGCGTAACGCGCAAGCGGTGCCTGCAATACCGGCACCAATAATAATAATGTCGCAGTCGTCTTCCATGTCATGCCCCAGATATCCAGAACACAACACCCTAACATAGCGTTACTTAAGGGAAATTGACCGCCGACACACTCTTATCATTCGCCGCGATAGATACAACCTGCGGTGCAGGTTTCTTTTACCATCACCGCACTTAACAGCGGCACAACGGGTTTAACCTGATCCCAAATCCATTTTGCTAAAACCTCGCTGGTTGGGTTTTCCAGACCTGGAATATCATTGAGATAATGGTGATCGAGGCGCTCGTAGGTTGGTTTAAACGCCGCTTTTAGTTCAGCGAAATCGATAATCCAGCCCGTATGCGGATCGACTTCCCCGGTAATTTCCAGTCGCACCATAAAGGAATGCCCGTGCAGGCGACCACATTTATGCCCTTCCGGGACGTGTGGTAAGCGGTGAGCGGCTTCGAAGGTGAAATCTTTAAATAACGTGGTGGACATCATAATTTCTCTACAGGACGATAAAACCGCCGTAGAGTACCGGAAAGGCTGTTTTTTCGCATTATCTAAAACGACTTTGTTGCGCAAAATCGCTGATTTATCTTAATGATTGGCTAAATTCATTTGTTTTTCATTAGGTTGGTTAATCTATTTTGTTGTTAAAGACTATTGCTAAAACAGGTTAGTCGATTTGGTTATTAGTTATCGCTATCCCGTCTTTAATCCACACCGTTTGCCCCGTTAACCTTACCTTCTCTTCTGTTTTATGGGCGCTGACAGGGCGCAGAAACAGCTTTGCTTACTGGAACATAACGACGCATGACGACACAGGTCCCACCTTCCGCGTTGCTTCCGTTGAACCCGGAGCAACTGGCACGCCTTCAGGCGGCCACGACCGATTTAACTCCCACCCAGCTTGCCTGGGTTTCTGGCTATTTCTGGGGCGTACTCAATCAGCAGCCTGCTGCGCTTGCAGCGACGCCAGCGCCAGCCGCAGAAATGCCGGGTATAACTATTATCTCCGCCTCGCAAACCGGCAATGCGCGCCGGGTTGCTGAAGCATTACGTGATGATTTATTAGCAGCAAAACTGAACGTTAAGCTGGTGAACGCGGGCGACTATAAATTCAAACAAATCGCCAGCGAAAAACTGCTCATCGTAGTGACGTCAACGCAAGGGGAAGGGGAACCGCCGGAAGAAGCCGTCGCGCTGCATAAGTTCCTGTTCTCCAAAAAAGCGCCAAAGCTGGAAAACACCGCGTTTGCCGTGTTTAGCCTCGGCGATAGCTCTTATGAATTTTTCTGCCAGTCCGGGAAAGATTTCGACAGCAAGCTGGCGGAACTGGGTGGTGAACGCCTGCTCGACCGTGTCGATGCCGATGTTGAATACCAGGCTGCTGCCAGCGAGTGGCGCGCCCGCGTGGTTGATGCGCTTAAATCGCGTGCGCCTGTCGCGGCACCTTCGCAATCCGTCGCTACTGGCGCGGTAAATGAAATCCACACCAGCCCGTACAGCAAAGACGCGCCGCTGGTGGCTAGCCTCTCTGTTAACCAGAAAATTACCGGGCGTAACTCTGAAAAAGACGTTCGCCATATCGAAATTGACTTAGGTGACTCGGGCCTGCGTTACCAGCCGGGTGACGCGCTGGGCGTCTGGTATCAGAACGATCCGGCACTGGTGAAAGAACTTGTCGAACTGCTGTGGCTGAAAGGCGATGAACCTGTCACCGTCGAGGGCAAAACGTTGCCTCTGAACGAAGCGCTACAGTGGCACTTCGAACTGACCGTCAACACCGCCAACATTGTTGAGAATTACGCCACGCTTACCCGCAGTGAAACACTGCTGCCGCTGGTGGGCGATAAAGCGAAGTTACAGCATTACGCCGCGACGACGCCGATTGTTGACATGGTGCGTTTCTCCCCGGCACAGCTTGATGCCGAAGCGCTAATTAATCTGCTGCGCCCGCTGACGCCGCGTCTCTATTCCATTGCCTCCTCGCAGGCGGAAGTCGAGAACGAAGTACACGTCACCGTTGGTGTGGTGC
>ERZ773144.3755-NODE-3755-length-10207-cov-6.192671_pt1 | contig 10207 bp, 8 predicted proteins | sample MGYA00580849_ERZ773144 | MGnify/ENA primary metagenome ERZ773144 (study PRJEB29015, sample SAMEA2737861) | human gut metagenome | biome: human gut; feature: human-associated habitat; material: faeces | place: China | collected 2012 ...
TAACAGTTGCAGCAATGGCACAAGCTAAAGAAGTTGTACCTGCTCCAGTTGTAGTTGAAGAGGCACCAGTAAAAGTAGTTGAAAAAGAAGTTATTGTCTACAGAGATAAGGAAGAAGGATTTAGACCAAATGGTTATGTAAATTTACATTACAAATATTATGGTGATGCAGAAGAGTTAAACTATAAAAATGATGGGAAAAGTAATAACTATGGAAGAGTTGAATTAAAAGGTAAAATTAATATGACAGAAAATCAGTCATTAGAGTACAGAATAAGAGATTATAATAGTTGGAATTCAACAGGAAACAAAGAAGATAAAGGAATGGATGGAACACAATCAAGATTTAGATATTTCTATAATCATGGATATTTAGGAGATTCTAAGGTAAATCTTACTTCAAGAATTCACTATCAAGATAATGGACATGATGATGATTCTCAAGAATTAGAATATCAAGCAAGATTTAATTTTGCTGAATATATGTTCAATAATGATTTTGTAAAAACTACAGATTTTGTAGTAGCTCCAAAATATAAATATGCATGGGTTTCAAATAATGACGATTATGATAATCAAATAGGTGTAGACTTATATACAATGCATGAATTCCCATTAGGATTCTCATTTGAATTTAATGTATATGCAACTCAACATTTCTATGGTAAAGATCAACAAACAGGTAAAAATAGCACTGTAGATGATAACTTTGGAGTAGATGTAGAAGCATATTTATATAATACAACTAATCTATATTCAAATGGAAAACTTAATGTAGATTTTTATTTTGAAGGTGGATTAGATCCATATTCTTGGAATTCAGAAAATGTTCTTGCAAGAGAATATAGAACTAATAATTTTGATAAATCAGATGCTGGATTAATTGGAAAAACATATGAAGATACAAAATATAATTTATATGCTTGGCCTCAGATAATTACTTCATATAATGTAACTGATTCATTTAAAGCTTATGTATCTCTAGGAGCTGAATATGCAAATGGATATAGATATGGAAGTGATTCTCAGGATTGGAGATGGCAGCCAGTTGCTGTAGCAGGATTTACAACTACATTCTAATAGAATGAAAAATAGTAGCTATATTTTATAATGAAATTAATTATGGTATTTTTAAAAAGCCGATTTCTGCTGAAGTTCAGGAATCGGTTTTTATTTTAAAGAATAACAAGGATTCTCTTTTTATTATTTTTTTTATATGATATAATTTGGAAACAAGAACTTTTTAGTTGATGGAGGGATTGTGAAAAAGATTCTGATAGTAGAAGATGAAAAAGAAATAAGAAATATTTTAAAGGTATATTTGCTGACAGCAGGGTATGAAGTGACAGAAGCAGCAGATGGAGAAGAGGCAATGAAAATTTTTTATGAAAAACCCTTTGATCTTGTGGTATTAGATATAATGCTTCCTAAAAAAGATGGATGGAGTATATGTCGTGAAATAAAAGAATACAGCTCTGTTCCTGTGATAATTATAACTGCAAGAGATAATGAAAATGATGAGGTATTTGGTTTTGAGATAGGAGCAGATGATTATATAACAAAACCTTTCAGCAATAAAATATTTTTGGCGAGAGTAAAAACGATTTTAAAAAATAAAAGTAATATCAACATAAATAATGAAATAGAAGTCGGGAATATTAAAATAAATGATATTTCTCATAGTGTAAGTAAGGGAGGAAAGGATTTAGATCTTGCTCCTAAGGAATATGAAATTTTGATGTATTTTATAAAAAATAAAAATATAGCTTTAAGCAGAGAAAAAATGCTTACAGAAATATGGGGATATGATTATACAGGAAATGACAGAATAGTAGATGTTCATATAAAAAATCTTAGAAAAAAAATTGGAGAGAAATATATTAAAACTATAAGAAGTGTTGGATATAAATTTGAAATAAAATAGAATAAAGGAATATGGTTATTTATGAAAAAAATTTTTTACAAAATATTTTTTATATTTGTTATTATTACATATATGCCCCTTGTTATAATATATGGGTTTAATAGTTTTTATGTCAATGAATATATTAAAAAGAAAAAAGCTAAAGAATTGAGAGAAATAACAACATTTGTAAATATAAATTCATTTTCAGCTGAATATAAGAAAAGAATAGAAGAGAAAGAAGAAATAAAAATAGATATTGTAGATTTAACAAGCGAGAAACCTAAAGCATATATTTTTGAATATCTTAATAATAGAGATTTAAAAATTGATATAGAGCATATGAAAATAAATGAGAGCATTGTAAAATTTGTAAAGAGAACAAGCCTTTTGAATAATATATATATTATAAAAAAAGTAGATAAAGAAAAATTTATTGTGATATCATCATTAATGGTAATACCAGAAGTGATAAGTCATATAATCTTATCTGCATATTTTTATGTAACAGCTCTTATTATACCAGTAGTATTTATTTTAACATATTTTATTTCAAAAAAGATGTCAAGACCTATAGAACTCTTAGAAGAAGTATCAAAAAAAATGTCAAATCTTGATTTTTCAAAAACAATTGAATTTAAAAGTGATGATGAACTTACAAGGCTTGGAAAAAATATAAATAATATGGCTCAAGTATTAAAAAATAATATAGATGAACTAAGCCTTGTAAATAAACAATTGAAAAAAGAACTTGAAACAAATGAAAATCTTATGAAATTTGAAAAAGATTTTATGAACTCAATAAGTCATGAACTTAAAACACCTATTGCTATTATAAATGGATATATAGAAATGCTTCAGGATAAAATAATTAAAGATCCCAAAGAAATAGAAAAAATATATTCAGTCATGTTTGGTGAAGGAATTTATCTTAATAATATGATAAAGGATTTAAACTCTTATCATAGATATGAGTCTAATTTCTTTAGAATAGAAAAAAGGGAGATAAAAATAAAAGAGTTTATAGATGGACTTTTAACTAAATATCAATTGGATATAGAAGAAAGAAAAATAAATTTATTTGTTAATATAGAAGATAAAATTATTGTAGAAGATTTAGGAAAGCTTTCAATTATATTAAATAATCTTTTAACTAATGCAATTTCATATACAGATAAGAGAGGAATAATAGAAATAAATTATAAAAATAATAATTTAAGAATACTAAATAGTGCAGAGTCTATTTCAGAAGAAAAATTTGCTCAAATATTTAAACCTTTTTATAAACTAGATTCTTCAAGAAATAGGAAATATGGAGGAACAGGTTTAGGTCTTTCTATTGTAAAAAATATTTTAGAACTTCTCCAGCTTAAATATAGTATGAAATTTGAAAAAAATGGTAATTTTGTAATATTTGATATAAAATTTAATTAAGATAAAACCTAATAAAAAAGAAGTTTCTCTGGTAAAAAAAATTTTAGAGAAACTTCTTTTTTATTAAAATTTATTTATTTGTTTTTTTAATTTTATAGAATTTCGTAAATCTATTTTTTTCTTTATTTTATTATATCTTCTTATTTTATAATATATCTGAGAAAAAGTGGAAACAAATACTATTCCTACAGTAATAGCAACTGTTATAAGAATGGTTTCAGTTCCTTTTGCTACAGCATCCTCTATTTTATTTTCGACAAGATAGGACATTGTAAAGTATACTCCACTTCCAGGAACCAAAGGGATAAGACTGGCTATTAAGGTAGATGTAACAGGTGTTTTCAAAAATCTTGCAATTATTTCAGAATATATGGTAATTGCAATTGAAGAGTATAAAAATGATGCTGGAATAGAACTACCATTGTATTTAAAAAAGATATATACAGCCCAGCCTAATGCTCCACCAGCGCTTGCACAGAATAATTTTTTTCCTTTAAGATTAAATATAATACCAAAAGCGAAAGTACTTGCAGCAGCCCATAAAATTTCTAACAACATTTTATATACCTCCAAATCTTACAAGGATAAATAATGCAAATCCAGTACCTATGGCTAAAGCTGCCCCTACAAGAAAAGCTTCTACAGCACGAGATATTCCAGAAAGAAGATCTCCTGCCACTAAATCTCTTATTGCATTTGTAAGAGCTATACCAGGAACAAGAAGCATGATAGCTCCAATAATGGAGTAGGAAACTGTATCTGTAAATCCCATTTTATATGAAAGATAGGAGCATATAGTACAAATAAATCCTCCTAAAGTATTTATAAAAAAACTATTTGATTGAAGTTTTGCAGCAAAATCTGATATAACAAATATAAGACCTCCACTTATAAAGGCACAACAGGCATCATTAAATTTTCCTTTAAAAAGAAGTGCAAAAGAAAAAGCTCCAAAACAGTAGGCTAAAAAATACATATATTTTTTATAAGGAACTTCCTTATCTATTATATTTATATTTTTAGCAAACTCATCAAAAGAATATTTTTTTATATCTCTTACTAGTTGGTTTATACTATGTACTTTATTTAAATTAGTAGTTCTGTTAGGAACTCTCTCTACAGAACAGAAAAGTTCTCCCTTGTGGTTTCTTACAGAAGTAATAATACAAGTAATTGAAACAAAACATTGAGCATTCAATCCATAATGGCGGCATATTCTGTTTATTATATCTTCTACTCTATAAGTTTCAGCACCACTTTGTAATGCTATTTTTCCCACTAAGTTAGCCAGTATGAGAACCCTGTTTTCATTCATAAAATCTTCCTCCCCAAGAATGAAAATATAAATTATTTGAACATTTCTAAAACTTCAGCAGAATATTGTCCATTATCATCATGAGTAAATAATGGAGGCAACACTCTAAGTCCAGGTTTACCGTATTTAATTCCTTCTACTAATAATATTTTTCCTTCTTTGCCAGTTTTGGAATGGCAGAATTGAATTCTTTTTGGCTCAATAAGATGTTTTTTCATAAGCTCAATTATTTCAATGAGTCTATCAACTCTATGAACAAGAACAAAATATCCCTTATCTTTTAATAATCCAGCAGCGGTTTCTATAAGAGTATCGAGTGTAATGGATATTTCATGCCTTGCTAATGTCAATTGTGTAAGATCATTTAAAAGTTCTTCATTGCCATTGAATTTAAAAAATGGTGGATTAGATACTACCATATCTAAAGTGTGGGTAGTAAAATATTTTCTCCAGTTTTTCATATCATCATTGATGATAGTAATTTGATTTTCAAGATTATTAAGTTTTATATTCCTTCTTGCAAGATCACTTGATATTTCTTGTATTTCAATTCCTGTTATTTTTGCCTTTGTTTTTTTTGAAAGGAAAAGTGGAATAGCTCCATTTCCAGTTCCTAAGTCTACAATATTATTGATATTTTTAGTAATAGATGCAAATTCTGTGATAAGAAGTGAATCCAGAGAAAAAGCAAAGTGGTCAGTTCTCTGGATTATCTTCATATCTTTTTTTAAAAGATCTATAATAGTTTCAAATTCATTAATAATCATAATATGTTTTTCCCTCCCATTGCATTATATCAAATTTAATTCTAAATTAAAATTAGAATTTTAAGAAGAGAAAAAAAGAGCAGCTGAAATTAAACTTAAAGATAATTTACAGCCGCTTTTTATTAAGATTTTATATTTAATTTTAAGTTATACTATTCCTATCATCCCTAAAATTAAGGCTGCAGCCAGTGCAATTAGAGGAATAACACAAGTAACCATTCCAATATCGTTGTATGAATCTTTGTGAGTCATACCTGTAACTGCTAAGAGAGTTATAACAGCACCACAATGAGGAAGAGAATCTAATCCTCCAGAAGCAATTGTAGCTATTCTATGGAAAGCTTCAACACTTATTCCCTGAGATGCAGCAATAGCCATATATTGAGGACCAAGAGCTTCCAATGCTATTCCCATACCACCTGAGGAAGAGCCAGTTGCTCCTGCAAGAAGAGTTATAGCTAAGGCTTCTGAAATTAAAGGACTTGCGTCAATTCCAAGAAGTTTATCAGTGAGAACTTGGAATCCTGGCACAGATCTTACAACTCCACCAAAACCAACAGCAGCAGCAGTATTTAAGATTGCTATTACTGATCCATTTCCACCTTCATTTAATGCCTTTATGAAGAACTTAGATTTTTTTAAATTAAGTACAGCAACAACAATATTTCCACATAGGAGGGATAATATACTTGCTGGTGTTATAGCCATTCCAGCTTTTTTACTCAGTATATAAAGAACAAGAACAACTGTAACTAAAGGTACTAGTGAAAGATATTCATTTGGAAGATCCCCTTCTTCTTCTTTAATGCTGCTAGAAGGTTCAATAAAGTGTTCTCCAGCTTTCACTAGTTTTTCTTGCTTCCAGTAAAGATATAAATACCCACAAATAAGCATTATCAATCCAGCAACTATACCCATAATAGGAGCCGCATAAGGAGTAGTATTGAAATATCTTCCAGCAATTATATTATTTAATTGAGGGCTTCCAGGAAAAGCTGTCATTGTAAAAGTAAACGCTCCAAGTGCAATAGCACCAGGTATAAGTTTTCTTGGCAAATCAGCTTCTCTGAATAGAGATATAGCAAGTGGGTATATAGCAAATACTACAACGAAAAGGCTTACACCACCATAAGTAAGGACAGCACAACTTACAACAACTCCAAGAAGAGCTCTTTTTGCTCCAACAAATTTTACAAGAAGATGCGCAACTGCACGAGCAGCTCCTGTAACATCCATCATCTTTCCAAAAACAGCTCCTAAAAAGAATAATGGAAACCATGATTTAGTAAATCCAGCTAAAGATCCCATATAATTTTCAGTATATGCCTCCAGCAAAACATGACCATTGAATCCAAATCCATATAAAGCTACAACTATAGCTGAAAGTGGTGCTACCCATATAATAGAATATCCCTTATATGAAAGAAAAACTAATAATAATAAACCTAAAAGTATACCCAGCATATATTTCCTCCCTAAATTTATTTTTTACCATGTTATTGAAATTATAAAGCAACAAATTAGAACAAAAATTATAATTAATATACAAAATGGTCTGATAGTTTTATGCTAAAATTATATTTCAATAAGCAGATAAAGTAAAATACTAGAATTTCATTAGTACTATGAAAAAAAATCATACAACGGTATAAAAAATGAAATTAAGGGATAAAATGAAATTATAAATCTATATTTTTTACAAATTCAATAAAAAGTTTTATAGCTTTGGATACATATTTATCTTTTCTCACAATAAGAGCTATGTTCCATGGAAATTCAGGATCTTTAATAGTCAAAAGTCTGATATTTTTAGAATGGAATTTACTGAGTATAGGTCTAGGAAGTATGCTTATTCCTTGATTAAGAGCCACCATTTCAGCAATAAAATCCCACTGTGAGCTGCTGCAGATGATATTTGGTTCAAAACCAGCTTTAGCACATAGAGCTTTTATTCTGTCGTGAAGCATATAAGTTTCATTTAAAATGATAAGAGGTTCATCTTTAATTTCTGAAAATGAAACTTCTTTTTTAGAAGCTAAAGGATGGTTTTTATGAACAACAACAACATTATCTGACATAAATACAGAAGTTATATTAAAATCTTGAGATGAAAATGGAAGAATAACCACTCCAATATCTATCTCTCCTTTCTCAACCTTATCTTTTACTGTATTAGCTCCAGCTTCAATAACACTTAGATTGATATTAGGGTACATACTTCTGAATTCTTGTATAGTAGAGGTAAAATAGATAGTGCTTATCACAGGAGGCACTCCAACTTTGATACTTCCTTTTTCTAAACTTATACTATCTTGAAGTTTAGTGAGCTGTTCATTTATAACTTTCAAAGCAATGGTACCATTCTCATAAAGAAGCTGTCCTTCTGGAGTCAACTTGAAAGTTTTGGATGTTCTGTCTATCAGTATGATATCTAATTCACTTTCAAAAGTTTTTATAGCCTTGCTTAAGGCTGACTGACAAATATATAATTTTTTAGAAGCATTTGTAAAACTTTCCTGTCTGGCTATTTCAACAAAGTAATTCAAAAGTTTTATATTAATAAGAATCCCCTCCTTTTCAGATAATTGAAATTTAGATTTTAATAGTTTTCTTTATACTTAGAGTATACACTCTTTAGTAACATAAAATTAAATACTTTTTTATCATATGCTGTATGAATTAAATTCATAAAAGAAAAAATGAATAATATATATAAGTTATCCGTAGCTCAAGTATTATAACATATTTTTATGAAATAGAAAATTCTCTCAAACTAAAGAAAAAATATTTATAAACGAGGATAGTAATTTATTTTTGGATACATCTATTGACTTTTCTATAAAGAATACACTATAATCCTACTAACAAATTAGAATCATATTTAGTGTATGAAATGGCATGACTTAGTTCTAAAAAAGAATACAAAAATATTCTGATAGGTATTTTTGTAAAAATAAGGAGTGAGTTAAATGGCTGAGTTTATTAAAGCATCTCAAGCTGCCAGATTAATAAAAGATGATTCATTTTTACTGGTATGTGGTTTTGTGGGAATAGGAAGTCCAGAGGAGATATTCATTGAGATGGAAAAGTCTTTTTTGGAAAAGGGAACACCAAAGAATCTTGATCTTATGTTTGCTGCTGGATTTGGTGATGGGAAAACAAAAGGTCTTAATCACTTTGCACATAAAGGAATGATAAAAAAAGCTATAGGAGGACATTGGGGATTAGCTCCAGGTCTGGCACAACTGGTAAATAACAATGATATGCAGGGATATAACCTCCCACAAGGAGTAATTGCTCAAATGTTTAGAGATATGGCAGCTGGAAAACCAGGTACTATTTCTCATGTTGGATTAGGAACATTTGTGGATCCAGAAATCCAAGGTGGAAAGCTTAATAGCATTACAACAGAAGATATTGTTGAAAAATTAACATTGAATGGAAGAGAAGTGTTATTTTTTCATGGACAAAAACCAAATTTTGGTATTTTAAAAGGAACTTCATCTGATGAGGATGGAAATATTTCATTTGAGGAAGAACCATTAACCCTGGAAACATTATCAATAGCAATGGCTGTAAAGAATGCTGGTGGAAAGATAATTGTTCAAGTTAAGAAAAAAGTAGAAAATGGAGTAATTCAACCCAAAAATGTAAAAATACCTGGAATATTGGTAGATTATGTAGTGATTGCTGAAAATCTAGAAAATCATAAACAAACATTGGCTGAAGATTTTAATCTTGAATATGTGACTAGAGTTATATCTGATAAAGCACCAAAAATAGAATCAGTAGTATTAGATGAAAGAAAAGTAGTATCAAGAAGATGTGCAATGCTTCTTTCAAGAGAAAAGAAAATAATAAATTATGGAATAGGGATGCCAGAAGTAATAGCTGCTGTACTAAATGAAGAAGGACAAGAAGAATATTTTACTCCAACAGTTGAACCAGGAGCTATAGGAGGTACTCCAGCAGGAGGACTTAATTTTGGAGCATCTGTAAATCCTGTATGTATAATAGATCAACCATATCAATTTGATTTTTATGATGGTGGTGGATTAGACATGGCATTTTTAGGTCTTGCTCAATGTGATGGAGATGGAAATATAAATGTGTCGAAATTTGGTCCTAAAATAGCAGGATGTGGAGGCTTTATAAATATAACACAAAATGCTAAAGAAGTAGTATTCTGTGGAACATTTACTGCTGGAGGATTAAAACTTGATATAGCTGATGGAAAACTAAAAATACTTCAAGAAGGAAAAATTAAAAAATTTGTAAAAGATGTTGAACAGATTACATTTAGTGGAAAATTAGCAAAGGAAAATAAAAAGAAAGTAAAGTATGTGACAGAAAGGGCAGTTTTTGAACTAAAACCTGAAGGATTAACATTAATAGAGATAGCTCCAGGAATAGACATAGAAAGAGATATATTAGGGCAAATGGAATTTAAGCCATTGATTTCAAATGAATTGAAAACTATGGATGCAAAAATATTCAAAGCGGAAAAAATGGGATTAGTATTATAATTTTAGATACTACTTTTATCTTAATAATTTTGATAAGTGAGAGACCATTGTTCATAAAAAAATATCTGATGATTGAATTCTTTAAATATAAAATTTTAGTTCAAAAATAAAAAAGAAGAATTTTTTATAATTTGATTATTTTTTAATAAATATAACGCAAAAAATGAACAAAAAAATAGAAAGTCTTCCCTAGCCCTTGACTTTGAGCTAAAATATTGGTATAACTTATAATAGAGTACAATTGACAGGTTGTGTGTATGTAA
>ERZ773144.3788-NODE-3788-length-10123-cov-3.767878_pt1 | contig 10123 bp, 5 predicted proteins | sample MGYA00580849_ERZ773144 | MGnify/ENA primary metagenome ERZ773144 (study PRJEB29015, sample SAMEA2737861) | human gut metagenome | biome: human gut; feature: human-associated habitat; material: faeces | place: China | collected 2012 ...
CTAACAGGTTTTGAACAGCTTATTGATAAACGTACGACATGAAAATAAAACTGATAGCATTATTTATAATGATGAGATCATTGGCTGCTATAGCTGACAATGATACTTATTTCTTTTCAAAAGTAGATTATCAACAAGGCTTATCCAATAGTGCAGTGCTTTGTCTTTTTCAAGATAATGTGGGGCTGATGTGGTTTGGCACGTATGATGGAGTGAACTGTTGGGATGGAAAGACGATGGAAGTGTTTCGCTCTGATTTTTCAGAAAGCAAAACGTTGAGCAATAACGTGATTCATTCCATTTCGCAGGCAGATAACAGTTGCTTATGGATTTCTACCCATTTGGGAGTAAACCGCTTCTCGCAAAAGGCGAGGCAAGTGGTAGCCAACTATGATTTTTCAGGTGATTATTATGTTCATTCTAATAATCAGGGAAACACTTGGATACTTACCGGAGACGGAATTTACTATTATAATACGCATCATCAACGTTTTATCCGGGTACAAACTTCTGTTTTACCAGTGGATAGTATGGAACGACGTGCATTTGTGACCGATGATGGGGGGCTTTGGGTATTTCCACCTAGTACGGGACAAATTCTTAATTACTCACTCAATAGGTTTGATACGGATAGTTTGTCGGTGAAATTATCTATCTCAACAAACAAGTTCCATTCGAAAGCAATTGAAGATATTTTCTATCAGAATGGTATTTTTTGTTTCGTAGATTGTGACAGAGATTTATATATGTATGATATCTCTCGTAAATCCAAGATTTATATTCGTAATCTTTCATCACTCGTTCAGAAATATGGAGTAATAACAGGGATTGTTCCCTTTTATGAAGATATTATCATTGGATTTCGTGCTAATGGATTGATTCGTTTACGTACTTCTAAAAAGTATGAAGAAGAGATCGTCAATCGTAATATCCGAATCTATGGAATTTATAGGGAACCGCGTCAAGGGTTGCTTTGGATTGCATCGGACGGGCAGGGAGCTGTGATGTACGCCAAAAAATATTCGATCGCTACCAATTTGATGTTGAATCGTATGTCACCTAATTTGAGTAGACAAGTACGTTCGATACTGACAGATGAATATGGAGGATTATGGTTTGGAACAAAGGGAGATGGGCTTTTACATTTGCCTGATTATCATGAAGCAGTAGGAAATCCTCTTGGGAGGGCTATGGTTTATTCTCCTGGAGAGAAACAGGTAATGTCATCATATATTAAATGGAATCATGAGTTTCACGTTTATAAACTGGCCCAAAGTCGCTATATGGATGGCTTCTGGATAGGGGCAGGAAATCCGGGATTATTTTATTATTCATTCAGAGATGATGCTGTGCATTCGGTAGAATATTCTTCCGGTCGACCTGTTATTGAGATACATGATATTTATGAAGAAAATGATAGTGTGTTATATGCTGTAACGGCGGTGGATGGTTTTTATAAAATGGTGCTTGAAAAGAAAGGAGGGACTATTAATGTACGTCAGCAAAAACGTTATCATTTTTTTCATGAGCAACGGGAGATTATGATGTTTTATCCCATGTTGGCGGAAGGGGATTCTATCTTATGGTTAGGTAGTCGTGAAAAAGGACTTGTTCGTTTCGATAAACGAACGGAAGAATATCAAGTCATCTCTTTGAAAGAAAAGCTGCGCAAGTCGGTAGACGATATATTAAGTTTGTACCGCACTGAAGATGGTAAAATGTATGTAGGAACAACTTCTGGTTTGGTTTGTCTTTCATTTTGTGGAAAGAAGATAGAAGCTACTTATATCGGTAGGGAGCAGGGACTTCTTAATGATATGATACATGGTATACAGGAAGATGGCAATGGCTTCCTTTGGCTGGGTACCAATCGCGGACTCATCAAATATAATCCGAAAAATGGCTCGTCGCATGATTATTATTACAGTGCCGGTGTGCAAATAGGAGAGTTTAGTGATGATGCCTATTATCAGTGTCCTTATACAGGCAGTCTTTTCTTTGGAGGAATTGATGGACTGCTTTATCTGGATCGTAAAGTGGCGGCTGCCCCTGAGTTTTATCCGGATATTGTGTTACGTCGGTTGTGGCTTGGGCGGACAGCAGTAAATTTAGGTGATTATTATACGGAAGATGGAAAAAGTCTGCAATTGGAAGGAGCGGAAACTTCTTTCTCTCTTTCTTTTACCGTACCTGATTATTTGACCGGGAAAGAAGTGGAATATTCATTCATCCTGGAAGGATATGATAACCAATGGACTTCATTCAGCAGCATCAATGAGGCTTCATATACTGATGTGCCTGCGGGTGATTATATTTTTAAAGTCCGTTATAAGAAAGACGTGTTCGATACGGAGTATAAATTCTTTTCCATTCCCATACATATTCTTCCACCGTGGTATCAGTCGCTATGGGCTTATCTCCTTTATATTTTATTAATAGTGCTCTTTGTGGTTTATTTGTTTCATTTACTTCGTAAATATATCCTTCATGAACGTATACTGAAACGGTTGCTCAATACGGAAAATAATAAAAAGGTGCTGGAAAGTAGTAGTTATAATCGTGACTTATTGGATAGTTTTACCCTCATTTACCATGCTTGCGATCAGCTACGTGCAGAAAACACCTCTTATGAACAACGTCGTAAGCAAGTGGAGTTAATACGTGAAACAGCGATGAGTGCTCTTTTCCGGCCAGAGACGCTTTATTCAGAGAAACTGAAGCATTTTTATCCTACTACCTTTGTTTTGTCTGCCCGTATGTGTATACAGGAGTTATCTATGGAAGTACTTCGCACGTTGAAGTCAGAAGGAGTAGATGTTACTTTGGTACAATCTCTGATTCCTGCGAATTTTACTTTTCCGGTCTATAAAAATGCTTTACGTTGTATTCTTTATTATTGTTATCAGTTTGTTTGTCAGAAAACATCGTCAGGCAGAATTACGGTTAGTGTGCAGGAAGAAAACGGCAAGATGTCGTTAATAATATCTGGTACGGTTGATGTGCTTAAAGAACTACAACAACAACTGACCGGAACTCCTTCCTCTGTGTTTAATAAAGAAGATATTGATCGGTTTTTCGGTATTCAGTTGATGCTTTGTTTTGTGCAATCAGCTTTAGAGCAACTTCATACAGTTGTTCGTTATGTAGAATCTGACAGTGGTCAACATAGCCTGATGCTTACTTTCGATCCCGCCACATTAATTGAAAATCAATCGAGTGAAAAGAAAACGATTCTTTTATTAGAAGATCGTGAAGAAATGGTTTGGTTGATAACAGGATTACTTTCTGAAGAATATTTGATACATTCGGTGAAAAGTGTACAGGTGGCATTTGAGGAAATTCATCGTTCGGTTCCTGCTGTTTTTTTAGTTGATATGGCTATGTATGCGGAAGAGGAAAGTACGTTTATGGAATATGTTGGAAAGAATCGCTCGGCTTTATCGAAAACAGCTTTTATTCCTTTGCTGACATGGAAAGCAAGTTCGGTTATTCAACGCGAATTGATTAAATGGTCCGATTCCTATATTGTACTACCCTATGATATTCTCTTTCTGAAAGAAGATGTTCATAAAGCTATTTATGGTAAGCGGGAAGCCAAACAAATTTATTTGGAAGATTTGGGTGAATTGGCAGGGCAAATAGTGTGTACTACAGCAGAACAGGCTGATTTTATCCGTAAACTTTTACAAGTGATTGAACAGAATCTTGAAGAGGAAGAATTGGGTTCAACATTGATAGCCGATCGTATGGCAATGAGTCCGCGCCAGTTTTATCGTAAGTTTAAGGAAATATCTCCCATTGCTCCTAGCGATCTGATTAAAAACTATCGGATGGAGAAAGCTGCGCGCCTTTTAAGAGAGGAAGATCTTTCTATTCAGGACGTTATTGCTGATGTGGGGATATCAAGTCGTTCCTATTTTTACAAAGAATTTGCTAGAAAATTCGGTATGACACCTAAGGATTATCGAGAACAGCATAAGAATCCGTAGTTTTCTTGTACTTTATATTGTGCGCTCATTATACACAATATATTGTAACACATTGTAAATGTCTTGTTTATAATGTGCTCCCATTGTACATGTTATGTGTCTTTTGACCAATGTGATTTTGCCAGCATTTTGTCATTTCAGAGGATGATTAATGAGTGAAAAAGTGTTTAATTCGCTTTGTACTTAGCCATTGAAGGATAAGTATTCAACAGAATCATTAATTAAGAAATCATGAAACAAAACTGCATTAAAACTGTAGCAATTAGTTTGCTCGTAACATTGTCTTTGTCAATTAATGCCTCTACGAGGAAGGTAAATGTCGCGCGTAGCGTTATGGTAGGAAATGGAATTGCCAAATTTGTACCTGATGGCTTTGATGCCAAGAAAGTACCTTCTTTTGCAATTGAAAAAGAACCTCGCGAACAGGGAGCGCTTTCTTCCGGGTGGGAGCTGGTTCCCGATTTTTCACTGACTGACGGTAAAGCGAATGCATCATTAATCATACCGGAAGGTACGAGTATCTACGGAGGCGGAGAAGTTACCGGATCTCTTTTAAGAAACGGAAAAACCATAAAACTGTGGAATACCGATTCCGGAGCATACGGAGTTGATAATGGAACGCGTTTGTATCAGTCACATCCATGGATGATGGGAGTCAGGAAGGATGGAACCGCCTTTGGTATTTTGTTTGATACTACTTGGAAAGCTGAATTAAGCAGTACAGATGAGAAAATAGAGTTAAGAAGTGAAGGGGAGCTTTTTCGTGTATTTATCATTGACAGAGAATCACCGCAGGCTGTTGTTCGAGGATTATCCGAACTAACCGGTACTATGCCGATGGTTCCGCGCTGGGCTTTAGGCTATCAGCAATGCCGTTTTTCTTATACGCCTGACAGTCGTGTAATAGAAATAGCCGATACGCTTCGTTACAAGCGTATTCCGTGTGATGCAATTTGGATGGACATTGATTATATGGATGGTTATCGTATATTCACATTTAACCCGCAAGGTTTTCCTGATCCAAAAGCTGTAAATCGAGACTTGCATCTGCGTGGGTTCCATTCGGTATGGATGATTGATCCGGGAGCTAAAGCTGAAACAGGTTATTCTGTCTAGGATTCGGGAACAGCAAATGATGTTTGGGTAAAAACTGTAGATGGAAAAGAATATAACGGTGATGCATGGCCGGGGAAAGTGGCATGGCCGGATTTCACAGATCCTAAAGTTTGCCAGTGGTGGGGCGGACTTTATAAAGACTTTATGGCGCAAGGCGTAGATGGGGTTTGGAACGATGTGAACGAACCGCAAGTGAGTAATACACCTACCGGAACGATGCCGGAAGATAATTTGCATAGAGGTGGAAATGGAATTCCTGCCGGAACTCATTTGCAATATCATAATGTTTACGGGTTCTTAATGGTTAAGTCATCAAGAGAAGGAATGTTAGCCGCGCAACCTAAGAAACGTCCTTTTATTCTGACTCGTTCTAATTTTTTGGGAGGGCAGCGTTATGCCGCAACATGGACAGGTGACAATGGTTCCAGTCGCGAGCATATGGAGATGTCTGTACCTATGTCGTTAACATTGGGACTGTCGGGACAACCTATGAGTGGTGCTGACATTGGTGGCTTCTTGTTCCATGCAGATGCCGATTTGTTTGGGAATTGGATTGCACTGGGAGCTTTTTACCCTTTTTCTCGCGGTCATGCTTGTGCCGGAACCAACAATAAAGAGCCTTGGGCTTTTGGAAAAGAAATAGAAGAGGTTTCCCGTATTGCTTTGGAACGCAGATATATTTTGCTACCTTATTATTATACTCTTTTGCATGAGGCTTCCACAACAGGTATGCCTATCATGCGTCCGATATTCTTTGCTGATCCAAAAGATCTTTCGTTAAGAGCGGAAGAAAAAGCATTTCTGGTTGGTGATGACCTGTTGGTAATCCCTTCATTTGCTAAAAAAACGGCGCTTCCTAAAGGAATATGGGAGGATTTGTCACTAGTAGACGGGGATAAGGATGGTAAATATCAGGCAAAATTAAAGATTCGTGGTGGTTCTATCATTCCTACCGGCAAGATAATACAGAATACCACTGAAAATTCACTGGATCCTTTGATGCTTTTGGTCTGTTTGGATGAGCAAGGCAAGGCTTCCGGAAGTATGTATTGGGATGCTGGAGACGGCTGGTCATACCAAAAAGGTGATTATAGTTTACAACAGTTTACAGCAGAACGTAATGGTAACAAAGTCATGGTGAAACTGGTTGGAAAAACAGGAAAAAGAGAACTGGAGAATAAAGGGATGGCAATTGTCAAGGTGATAACTAAACAAGGTATTCGACTGGCTAGTGGTAATCTGACAGAAGGTATTGAAGTCGGATTGTAAACAGGCTACCACCTCGTTGGGAAATAATAAATGAAAAAATATATGGAAAAGATAATTGGTATATTGATAGTTCTATTTGTGGTTGGGACTACCATGCAGTCGTGTAGTGAAGATAGTAAAGAAGAGGAAAACTTTCTCCAAAAAATTGATCCGGTGGAGCAACTGGAAGTGTTGAATACAAATAGGGAGAAAGAGCTGGTTGTGAATTTTGTGAGGAAAACCTATGTGAAAGATCTCCAGATAGAAATAGCTTATCGGAGGATAGACACCGGAAAGACGCAGGAATGGAGCATTGTTTTATTAAATGGTAATGATGTCAAATACAAAAACGGAGCAAATTATTTGCTACAAGTACCTTCAGAGGGAACGTATGAGGTAGCGGTCACTTTAGTGGGAGTCAATGGTTTGCGGTCGGAGAGTAAAAGTCAGGAAGCGGCAACCTTTGAATATGCACAAATGAAAATGTTTGATTGTGCTCATACCTTGATGACAAAGGTTATAGAGTATTATTATCACAAGGGGCCTCGGACGTGTTGGCAGACATGGTATCCTAAGGCTGACGGTTATTGGGATGGAGACGCACTTGTATGGGGACAAGGTAGTGGATTGTCTGCGTTTGTGGCAATGAGAGAAGCTTCTCTTGGTACGGGGCAGGAACGGCACTATGAGTCTTTGGACAATGATATGTTCAGTGGTATTCAGGCTTTTTGGATAGCAGATCGTGGACGTACTGCATATAGTGTGTATCCGGCAGCTGGCAACGAGCGTTTTTATGATGATAATGTATGGATTGGACTTGATATGGCGGAATGGTATATTATTACTAGAGATAAACGTTATTTGACTCAGGCTGAGGCTGTGTGGAATTATTTGGCACAGTATGGGTGGGATGAAACTTGTGGTGGCGGAGTACATTGGAGAGAATTGAACGAACCTAGTAGGTCGAAGAATACTTGTTCTACAGCTCCGACAGGGGTATTGAGTTGTATTTTATATCAGTTAACTAACAAACAAATTTATTTGGATAAAGCAAAAGAGTGTTTTAACTGGTTGCAGACTTATATGTATGATCCTAGTGATCATTTGTATTATGATAACGCTTCTCCTAAAGATGATGATCCCACTCAGGTAGGTAACATAGAGAAGAATAAGTATTCTTATAATTCTGGTCAGCCTTTGCAGTTGGCTTGTCTTCTTTATAAAATAACGCAAGAGAATTCTTATTTGAATTTAGCAAAACAAATAGCGGAAGCTTGTCACAATAAGTGGTTTAAACAGTTTCATTCGGATATTTTGAAACGTGATTTTAAAGTCCTGTCGCCCGGACACGCATGGTTTAATACTATTATGTGTCGTGGATTTTTCGAACTCTACTCCATTGACAAGAACTCATTGTATTTGGAAGATATACATAGTACGATGTTACACGCCTGGTTTGGCAAAGCACATCATAATAATGGATTGATTAATAATGAGGATTTGAGTGGTTTAAGTGGAGATATTCCGACAGAAGACGGTGGCAATAAATGGCAGATTCTACATCAGGGTGCACTTGTAGAACTGTATGCTCGTTTAGCTGTATGGGAAAAAAAACAGAATTGATTTTCTCGTCGGCAGGTATTTGGAAAAATATCTGCCGGCAAGTTATATATTCTTAGGCAAGTCGTTTATTATTATAGCTAGTCTTTTTACGTCTATTAATAGTGGAGTCGGTACCTTACCCCATTTTGTTCGGGTTTGAAAAGAGAATACAGATTTGAATTAATACTTTTCTCTTGTGTTCTCTTATTGTTCTCTTATTCTGCTTAGTGGTGCTTAATGTGTTGAATATGAGGATTTTATTTTGTGCTCTTATTGTGCTTGTTGTGCGCTTCTTTGTCAACGAAATTTTGTCTTCATTTTGTCACGCCAGAGTATATGTAATAGGTGAAAAAGAACTTATTTTGCTTTCGTTAACAAGAAAAATATATGCATAGTTAAGAATACAAATGTATTTAGTAACCTTAATAAACAAGTAAAATGAATGTATTTAGAATGAAAAAACATCACGCGAAATCGTTGCGGTGGAAGATGAACACCGATTCTTTTCTTATGAAGAGTGGATTTCTATTTTCAATTTTATTATTGTCGTTTTGTGCTGCTAGCTGTTCAGATGATGATGAACAAGGAAAAGGAAGAGCTTTCTTTCAGACTTATTGGGCATTAGATGCCAATAATTCCAGTATGCCTTGTGGCGGAACTCTTTGGACTCAATATTCGGATGCACCTGTTGGGTCGGAAGTTGGAAAGTTAGTAGATAATGATTTAGACACAAAGTACGTTACTTATCATAGTAATGTGAATATAAATTGGAATGGAAACAGTAGTGTCTCAGTAAAATCCTATTCACTTACATCGGCAGCTGATTCTCCGGAAGCAGATCCGAAATCGTGGACATTATCCGGTTCTTCTGACAATCAAAAATGGGTAGTACTGGACACTCAGAAAGATCAGACTTTCGCAGAACGAAAACAGACGAAAACGTATGCTGTAGAAAATGAAGAAGAATATAGATATTATAGATTGAGCATACAAAGTAATCATGGGGCAAGTTCTACTCAACTCGCAGAGTTGTCATTGGCAGCATCTGCTTTCGTTGGAGACATTGATGATTTGATGTCGAAATCTTCCGGAAGTACGTATAGTCCGGATAATGTGATGGGTACTCAGCATGCCGAGTCGGATTTGTCCGTTACGCAGGAAAAATTGCTGTGGTTGAAAGATCCGAATAAAGAACCGGATCCTTTTGCCGGATTGAGTTGGGCTGGTTTCCAAGTCTCCAATCTTTATCCTTTTGGCGAACCTTGTCCGGCAGATGTAAACCAACATTCCATTGGTGACTGCTGTTTGTGTGCGGTGATGGGTTCTTTGTCTTACGTTTATCCGGGATTTATCAAGAATATTATTAAGAATAATGGCAACCAGACATTTACGGTGAAGCTGTACGATCCGAAAGGACAGCAGATCGAAGTCGGAGTAAGTAATCTGTTCGTGGGTACGAGTGGAAGTTTGGGCGCAAGTTCCGGCAAGAGCGGTCAGCCCACATGGTCTACAGTTCTTGAAAAGGCAGTCATCAAGTGGTTTCAAGCGTTTAGAAACACGTCGGACATTGGCGGTATGCAGTTTTCCATCCAACAGTGCCCGCAGGATGCGCAGGGCGTAATCTGTCTCCCGGGTAATGACCAATGCCGCGTTCTCCTTTTATGTGTCGTATTGTTAATTGGAGAATACCAATTTGGATATTTTTTGTCAAGTATCGGATGCAACCCTATAAAAAGTTTGGCAGTGTTCCATAAAAAACCAGTCGTGATTTTGATAAAATGCCGGGGCGGACGCCCTGGGACTCACGGTGGGCCGACAGCCGGATATCGGTGTCGTTGCCGGGGAACACACTGTTCTGAAAGTCCGGCGCGGGGTCTGAGGGAACCGATTTCAGCAGGACGGCGATGCCGTTGTATTCAAACGTATTTTCGTTGTATAGGGAGTGGCCGGGAGTGCTATCGGTGCAGTTGAAACGGAACCGATTGCCCGTAAAGGTGCAGCCGGATGCTGTGCTCCAGGCGGAGATCGAAAAGGCGGTGTCCCAGACGGTGAAGGTGCAGCTGCTGACCGGCTCTACGGCGGCGAGGTCTTCCGCTGTGAGCTGTGGCTGCCGTCCGCCTCTTGACAGCGGCGGGCGATCTGCTATAATTCTGATAAAGTTCGCACCA
>ERZ773144.3802-NODE-3802-length-10084-cov-3.423572_pt1 | contig 10084 bp, 9 predicted proteins | sample MGYA00580849_ERZ773144 | MGnify/ENA primary metagenome ERZ773144 (study PRJEB29015, sample SAMEA2737861) | human gut metagenome | biome: human gut; feature: human-associated habitat; material: faeces | place: China | collected 2012 ...
AGAGCCCCGCCGGGAGCGGACCGGGGGAGACAGCCGGAGGACCGGCGGGAAAGAGGACGAACTGCCATGAATGTTTGGGGAATCACCGACCGGGGCGTGATCCGGGAGCAGAATCAAGACGCCTTTGCCCATCAGGTGCTGCCTGACGGGCGGGTGCTGGCCCTGGTCTGCGACGGGATGGGCGGCGCCCGGGCGGGCAATGTCGCCAGTACGATGGCGGTGGATATTATTATGGACGAGTTCCTGGCGGAGGAGGAGGGGGCGCGCACCCTGGACAGCCTGAAGGCGGCAGCCGCCTTGGCCAACCGCCGGATCTTTCAGCGGGCCGCCGGGGAGGAGAGCTGCGCCGGGATGGGAACCACGCTGGTGGCCGCCCTGGCCGATGGGGAGGAGGCCCTGATCCTCAATGAGGGGGACAGCAGAGCCTACCACCTGTCGGAGGAGGGCGGCATCGTCCGGGTGACCCGGGACCACTCCCTGGTGGAGGACCTGGTCCAGAGGGGAGAGCTCACCCGGGAGCAGGCCCGCACCCATCCCCATAAAAACCTGATCACCCGGGCCCTGGGGGCCGAGCCGGAGCTGCGGGCCGATGTGTTCCGCCAGCCGCTGGCGGCGGGGGACTATCTGCTGCTGTGCAGCGATGGGCTGAGCAATGTGGTGTCGGAGCAGGAGCTGCTCTATGAGGTGGTCCACGGAGGCGAGGCGTGTACCTGCTGCCGCCGCCTGCTGGAGATCGCCCTGCACCGGGGCGCGCCGGACAACGTGACGGCCGTCCTGATCCAGTGCTGAGCCTCCGCGCTGCGCCGGACCGGCCGGTCCGAGCCAACCTGTATGGAAAGGAGAAAATTTACCATGGATCAGTACATTGGTAAATTACTCGACAACCGATACGAGATCCTGGAGCTGATCGGCGTGGGCGGGATGGCCCGGGTGTACAAGGCCCGCTGCCACCGGCTCAACCGCCTGGTGGCGGTGAAGATCCTGCGGGACGACCTGGTCCAGGATGCGGAGCTGCGCCGCCGCTTCCACGACGAGTCTCAGGCTGTGGCCATGCTGTCCCACCCCAATATCGTGGCGGTGTACGACGTGAGCCGCTCCTCCGACTTTGAGTACATCGTGATGGAGCTGATCGACGGGATCACCCTGAAGCAGTATATGCAGAAAAAGGGGAATAAGCTGAACTGGCGGGAGGCCCTCCACTTCATCACCCAGATCGTCAAGGCACTGGGACACGCCCACAGCCGGGGGATCATCCACCGGGACATCAAGCCCCACAACATTATGGTCCTCCGGGACGGCAGTGTGAAGGTGGCCGACTTCGGCATCGCCCGGGTGGCCTCCGGGGGGCACAGCACCCTGACCCAGGAGGCCCTGGGTTCGGTGCACTACATCTCGCCGGAGCAGGCCCGGGGCAGTCACATCGACGCCCGTTCCGACCTGTATTCCGCCGGCGTGGTCCTGTATGAGATGATCACCGGACGCCTGCCCTTTGAGGGGGACACCCCGGTCTCGGTAGCCATCCAGCATATCAACTCCATCCCGCTCTCCCCCCGGGAGATCGACCCCTCCATCCCGGAGGCGCTGGAGGCCATTACCATGCGGGCCATGGCCCCCAATCCGGACAACCGCTACCCCTCCGCCGACGCCATGCTGGCCGACCTGGAGGAGTTTCGGAAAAACCCCAACATCAATTTGGACTATGGCCCCGGCGACCTGCCGGGAGACTTTTTGGACGATGGAGAGCGCACTCAGATCCTCAACACCGCCCAGGTGAACGCTGTCCGGACCGGCGGACGGCGGGAGCTGGACCACAGCAGTGCTGGGCGTTCCCGCGGGCCCTCCTCCGGCCGCCGTTGGGAGGAGGATAAGGAGGTGGAGGAGGAACCCCGCCGCCGGCCCAACTGGCCCATCATTGGCGCGGTGGCCGCCATCCTGATCTTTGTCGGGGCGCTGATGTTCATTTTGTTCTCCTCGCTCTTTTCCGACACGCTGGGTCCGAACCAGAACTCCATCCGGGTACCCTCGGTGGTGGGCATGATGTTTGACCAGGCCAAGAACGATCAGGAGCTGCTTGGGGAATTTACCCTGGAGCAGGCCGGGGAGGCGGTAAGTGAAAAGCCCGCCGGCACCATCCTGGACCAGGATCCCGGGGCAAACAGCCTGGTGAGCAGCAGCGGGACCATCCGGGTCACGGTCAGCTCCGGACCTGCGGACGAGGTGCTGATGCCCGATCTGACCAATGTGCCTCTCCAGAGCGCCCTGTCCCAGCTGAACGGATTGGGAGAGTTTGACATCGACTTCACCTCCCGTACCGACTATGACGACCACATCCCCAAGGACTCTGTGATCTCCACCATCCCCGCTAAGGATCAGCCCCTCACCGAGGGGACCAAGATCTACCTCACCATCAGCTTGGGCAAGGAGGAGGAGACCGTCCCCATGATCGATCTGCGGGGGATGACCCAGGAGCAGGCGGAGAAGGCCATCGTGGGTCTTGGCCTGACGGTGGGCACCGTGGACCACTCCAGCAGTGATATGCCCGCCGGGCAGGTCTGGTTCCAGTCCGTGGAGCCCAAGGACGAGGTAGCCCCGGGGACCAAGGTGAATATCATCATCAGCACCGGTTCTGCCGGGGGAAGCCAACAGAACTCCAAGACGATCACCTTTAATCTGCCCGATTCGGGTGAGATCGTCAGCGTCCAGGTGATCGACAGCAGTGGTAATACGGTATGGGGTCCGGAGGAGAAGGACACCAACCTGGAGGTGGCGGTGGAGGTCACCGTGAGCGGCTCCGGGACGGAGGAGTTCACCCTCCTGGTGAACGGGAGCGCGTACAGCACCAAGACCGTGGACTTTGAGGCCGAATGATGGAGGGGATCATCCGAAAGGCCCTCAGCGGCTTCTACTATGTGGACGATGGGACCTCCCTCACTGCCTGCCGGGGGAGGGGGAAGCTCCGCCACGCCAAGGTCACGCCCCTGGTGGGGGACCGGGTGGAGTTCACTCCTCTGGACAACGGACAGGGGGCCATTGACGCCATCCTGCCCCGAAAAAGCCAGTTTCAGCGTCCGGCGGTGGCCAACATCGACCAGCTGGTGATCGTGGCCTCCCAGGCGATCCCGGTGACCGATCCCTTCCTCATCGACCGGGTCATCGCCATTGCGGAGGGGAACCACTGTGAGAGCATTGTGTGCATCAACAAGTGCGACCTGGCCTCCGGCGGTGAGCTGGCCGCCATCTATGAGCAGGCCGGCTTCCTGACCGTTCAGGTGAGCGCCGAGACGGGGGAGGGACTGGACCGGCTCCGGGAGCTGATTTCTGGAAAGGTATCTGCCTTTACAGGCAACTCCGGCGTTGGAAAATCCAGCATTTTGAACGCTCTGAAGCCCGGTGTCTCGCTGGAGACGGGAGATGTGAGCGAAAAGCTGGGGCGGGGTCGGCACACCACCCGCCATGTGGAGCTGATCCGCCTGTCCTGCGGGGCCATGGTAGCAGACACGCCGGGGTTTTCCTCCTTTGACACGGAGCGGATGGAGCTGTGCCGGAAGGAGGAGCTGGCGGGACGCTTTCGGGAGTTTGCCCCCTATCAGGACCGGTGCCAGTTTCAGGACTGCGCCCATGTCAAGGAGAAGGGCTGTGCCGTGCTGGCGGCGGTGAAGGCGGGGGAGATCCCCAAGAGCCGCCACGACAGCTATGTCCGCCTGTATGAGCAGGCCAAGCAGATCCCGGATTGGGAGCGGGACCAGCAGCACAAGTAAGTATAGGCAGCCCGTCCCAGTTCGGGATGGGCTGCCTTGGTATATGCAAAAAGCCCGGCGGATGCCGGGCTTTTTGCTGTCTATATGGATCCGGATACCAGGTCGGCCAGCAGGTCCAGGTGGTCGGACAGCTTCTCCACCCCGGCGTACTGGTATACCGCCACCCGGCCGCCCCGGCCCACCGCCGCCATCTGCCAGGGGTTATCCTCTACGGTGGCCAGGATGACAAAGTCGGCGCCCGGCCAGTCCACCTCCTCATAGCTCCAGTACAGGTTGACCAGGCGGTAGCTGTCCAGCTGGGCCCGCGCCACCGGCCGGGCTAAAATTGGGAGGGTGTGGAAATAGGTCATGTCCAGGCTGGGGGAGTAGGTGTACTCGCCCCCGTGGGGATCGGGGGAAAAGGTGGACGGCTTTCGCCCCGGCTGGAGGGCGTCCAGATCCTGGCTGACCTTGTACCACACCGGGGCCAGGAGGGAGCAGGACCGGCGGGCCACATTTTCGCTGTTCAGCCCGGAGTTGTTCCGGTATATGGTTTCATAGGGGCCCAGGGGGACCTGCTCCAGATCGTACAGGGAGATGTATGGGGATGAGAACTCCGCCACCGGCCTGGTGGTCAGCCGGCCATCCCCAAATTGGAGGTACAGGACCAGCGGTACCAGAACAGGGGACAATATCAGCGCGGCGATGTTCTCCCGGACGATCCTTCTGCTGGGTCCCGGTGACGGGGGCAGCGGAAGCCCCTCCTTCAGAGCGTTGTAGGTGGCGAACAGGGTCTTGCGGTCCCGGCGGTCGATGGGGAGGGAGTAAAAGCATAGACCGGTCAGAAAGAACAGCAGAACCGGATTAAAGAGTTGGAGCAGGATCAGGGGCAGGCGGACGAAATGGTCCGGCTGTACATCGTATGAATAGCCCAGGAACAGGACGGCCAGGAACAGGACACCAAGCAGGCTCCACAGCACAATCTTCCGTCTGCGGTAGGAGCGAAGGTCCTTGACCAGCCGGTTCAGGGACAGCCCCTGGCTCTGATGGTCAGAAAACAGCTCAGGGGCCTGTGGGTCCGTGGTGTAGAACAGGAAATAGGCCCGGCCCACCCGGAAGGCATACTCCCACCCGGCCTGCCGGTACAGCTCCAGCTTTTCCTCTGTGGGCTCCAGCCCCTCGCCGGTCCGGTTGGCGAAGGGGTCCAGCCGGAAGCGGGTGCCGGGGAGGCCCCGGTCCTCGAAAACGGCCCAGGAGCCCAGGCTGGTAGGAAACAGGCCCTGGCTGGCCTGCTCCTCCAGCCAGCCCTCCAGCCCGGGGATATCGTACAGAGAGACGGGGATGATTTTTCGGATCATTGACATAAAACTCACTCCCAATCAGTCATATCGCGGAAGAAAACGGCCATTCAGGATGTTCCGCCCTCCGCCATTTGGATGATGTCTTCCAGATACTCAGACAGGTCCCCGTGTCCGGTGTAGCGGACCAGGACGACTTGACCGCCTGTGGCGGCAGCTGCGGTCTGGAACAGGGTCCGCTCCTTTCGGGCTGTGGATAAGAACTTCACACGGGGATCAGCGTGTTTTGATACCTGCCAGGTCCCGCCCTCCTGATCGGTCCACCAGATGTCCTCATCCAGTTTCATGGACTTGGAAAGCAGTTCCTCAGCCAAGGGGGCTGACAGGAAGGACAGGGGGGCGGGGATGTCGTACCAGTCGATCTGCATCCAGTTCAGCTTTCCGGCCAGGTCCGCCTGTCCGGCCTGAAATACCTCCCACTGGTTCCAGCACAGCAGATAGTGGTTCCTTCGGCTGTAATGGAAGTAGTCCGATTGGTCGGGATCCTCCATTTCATAAGGGCGGTAGCCCTGCCCCTCCACCTGCGCCAGAGAGAGGGGAGAGAAGTCCGACACTTCGCCGATGGGCCTCCTGCCGCCCCCCAGGAAGGGCAGGATATAACGGGGAAGGACCAGCAGGACGATCAGAAGCACACACAGCGCGAAGGACAGCAGGGGGACGAGCCGCCGCCGGGGATAGGGGGCGCGGTGGTCCATGGGCTCGCCCGCCTCCAGGCGGCGCACCAGCCTGGACAGGTCCTGCACCTCGGCCCAGGCGGCGGGCAGGGAGCACAGCTGATAGAGCCCATAGAGGATCAGGGGGACGGCGGAGGTGGTCAGCAGATGGAGGATGGGCGTATCCTCCAGCAGGAGGGCGGTCAGAACAGCCGCCAGCACAAGGAGGAACACATCCCGGACAAAGCCCCGGCGGGCCGAGCGGTACAGCTTGTTCCACTGCTGGCTCTGGAGCGCCGGGTCGGTGTGGAGGGGCGGGGCGTCCACCCGCTCCGTCCGGTAGACATAATACAGGTTCCGGAGGGTGGTCACATAGGTCCAGCCCGCCTCCTGATAGGCGGCGTTGCGCTCCCGGTCGATGTCCGAAACGCCGGTGATCTCCAGCCCGAAGCAGACGCCGGGGACCGGCTCGCCCCGGCGGAACCGGGCGGTGTCGTGGTTCAGCTTTACCAGGTGGAGGCCCTGGGCCGCCATGTCGGACAGCCAGTGCTCCAGCCCGGCCATGTCGAAGAGCTCCACGGGGATGATCTTCCGGATCAGTGTTTCTCTCTGTTTCACAGGGATGACCTCCTTTCAGCGGTCAAAGGGTGTCCAGCATTTGGGCGAACCGGGGGAGAAACTGGGTCAGGTCCTTGGAGCCCTCGTACTCCACCCGCATGACGAGGCCGCCTTTCCGGAGGATAAGGTAACAGAAGCCTGGATTTCGCTCGTTTTGGTAGTACCAGATCTCCTCCAGACCGTGGGCGGGCTCCAGAGCCTGATAGTCCTCATGTCCGCCCCAGGAGCGCCACTCCCAGGCCCGCCGCTCCGCCACGGCGGGGAGCAGATAGCGGGTGATGTTGATCTCCAGATGGGGGATGTCAGCCAGGGAGCCGCCGGAGCCAAAGACCCGGTTGGACTCCCACTGCTGGTAGTACCAGTTCTCCGGGGTGAGGGGGCTGTCGCCGTGGGAGATGTAGTCCATGTTGTACATGGTATCTCCAGTGGGCCGGAACTCCGGCCCTTCGATCTCAGCCATGGTGACAAAGCCGGAGCCGGCCAGATCATAGGGGAAATAGCCGTGGGTGAAGTAGCGAAAGGTAAACTCTGCCGCCACCAGCACGAGAGGGAGAACAGCGAGGGCGGAGAGCACGCCGGCCAGCCTGCTGGCCGGTGGAGTGGTGATGGGAAGATCGTGCCGGATCTGCCGCCGGAATTTCCACAGGGAGAACAGGCCAAGCAGATAGGAGAGGTCGGTCAGTCCCATGCCCTGCAGGGCCAGGAGCCAGGGAAGGAGATCGCCTGCTAAAAGCTCTGCCCAATAAAAGCGGAGGTAGGTGGGATCCGTAAACCGGGAGGAGTAGAAAAAACTCAAGATCAGGAAATTGAGGAGGGCCAGCCCTGCGCCTCCCAGCAGCTTCTGCCTGAAAAAGCGGCGGAGCGCATAGCTCAGCACCTGGGGATCTGTGTGGGCCTGTGCGTCCGGCTCCGGGGTGGCGAACACATAGAAGTTTTTGCGGAAGTCTCCCAGATGTGTCCACCCGGCAGATTCGTACAGGCCGATGATCTCCGGATCGTCCTCTGCAATCTTTGTCCGGGCGGGCTCCAAATGGATGCGGAGGGAGGTGGGTTCTGCCGGGAGGAACAGGGTAAAGGGCCCCAGCGTCATAGAAAACTGCATCCCACGGGCGGCCATGCGCTGGAGCCAGCGCTCCAGGCCGGGGATGTCATAGCCGCTCACCGGAGGAAATCGAACTGCGGTATGCTGCTTCATATCGGGCGGACCTCCTTATGGTTCGCTTGTTTGTGTGAGCAGTTGGACAATCTGCGGGAACCACTGGGACAGGTCCCGGCTGCCCTCGTAGGAGAGGAGCAGGGCGCGCCTGTCCTTCTGAGCCAGAATCTCCCAGTGGATCCCGTCCCTGCGGAAGCGGAAGGCCTCTGCCCCCGGGACGGCGGCCTCTTGGAAGGGGAGGGAGGCGGGGAGTTGACTGTAATAGCCGTCCCCGGTCAGGGCGGCCTGTTCCAGTCCCTCCAGTAGACTTTGGGCGGAGCGGGCAGTCGGGTCGATGAAATAATGGATCTCCATGGAGGCGCGGCCCCGTGCCCCGGAACCGCTCTGGTCGATGAAATACCGGGTTCGGACGAGGGAGCGGTCAATATCCACATCATTACAGGTGACCGTATGGAACGCGGAGGGAGGGGGCGGGGGAAAGCTGTCCGGCCAGCCCTGAGGGCCGGCTGTCCGGTTTTCGTCGGGTGTCTGGTTTTCGTCGGGTGTCCAGCCGTCCCCGCCATCCACCTCGGCCAGGGTGAGCAGAGGAAAGTCCGGGTCCCAGTTGGTCAGCGGCAGATCGGAGCGGGAGGATAGGGTGGAAAATCCAAAGGAGAACAGGATAAAGAGAAACAGGGGGACAATGAAGGCTTCCAGTACCGTCTGAGCACGGAACAGAGTGGCGGAATAGGGGAGTGGGGGTTGTTTTTCCTGCCTGAGGCGGCGCCGGAAGAGCAGAAGTGCGGCCAGATTGACCCCGCGGTCCATGAGCAGAAGGAAGAAGCAGATACAGATCGGGACGTAGAATCCAATTGCTTCCAGGCGATAGATCGGGCCCCGGTCCAGCCCCCAAGAGAGCCGTGTGATGGCGTGGAACAAAAGGTATCCGGAAAAAAGTAGGGTGGCAAAGCCCCGGCGGATGGGGGGGCGCAGAGCATAGATCAGGCTGTCGGTGTCGGTGAAGGGCTCCGGCGCGGCGGGATCGTCGTGAAAAAAGACGTGGACACAGATGGTGCCTCTGCCGGCGCATACCACATACTGCCAGCCCTGGTCAGCGTACAGCTCCAGCAGCTCCTCAGAGGGGGCGGTATCCCCATATTTGGCGGGACACAGGCGGTAGCGGCGGCCATTCCGGGGCGTTCCCCGGCGGAAGCGGAAAGACTGGGTGGAGAAGTTGGCCTGCCGCTCCAGAAAAAGCCCCGGGCGGCCATGTCGGACAGCCAGCGCTCCATGCCCGGAAGATCCAGGACGCTGACAGGCGCTCGTTTTGTCACAAAGTCTCTCTGCTGTTTCATAAAACGCTCCTTTCTGCATCATCCGGCGCTTCCGCCGGGTCAGATCTCCTCTTCCGCGTCGTTCAGACAGGCCCTCAGCCGGTCCAGCTCCTCCTGAAAGACGGCCCTTCCCTTCCCGGTGAGGCGGTAGGTCCGCTTCCGGCCGTCCACCTCGGTCTCCTGGATCAGGCCCTCCTCCTGGAACTTGCCCAGCAGGGTATACAGCGTGCCCGGCCCCAGCCGGACCCGGTCCCGCGTCTTGCGGGCGACAAATTCTGTGATCTCCGTGCCGCACATATCCCGCTTCAAAAAGGACATGAGGACATAGAACATCGGTTCAGTCAGCGGACCGCGGTCCTTGCCTCCCACCGGAACCCCTCCTTGCAATATCGTATCGCGATATTATCTGTTCCCATTATAATATCGAGGCACGATATTGTCAAGAATTGGGTTGAAGGATGGGAAAATTCTGTGGAACAGGACAACGGATTCTGACTGGTTTCGTTGGCCGGGAGCCCTATAATGGGGACAGGCAAACGGGCTGCGGCCCGGAGATGGAGAGGAGGGGCCGGGGGTGACAGTCATCTATGTGGACACGCTGTTTCTGCTCAACACGATGGTGGACTACCTGCTGCTGCTGGCCTCGGCCCGGCTGGCGGGGGAGCCCCTGGCCCGGCTGCGCTTCGCCCTGGGGGCTGTCCTGGGCGGATTGTACGCGGTGGCCATCTTTCTGCCGGGGATGGGCTTTCTGGCCCGGCCCCTGTGCCGGGGGGCGGCGGCGGTGCTGATGGTGCTGCTGGCCTTCTGGCGGAGCAGAAGGCTGCTGCGCCAGGTGCTGATTTTCCTGGCCCTGGCCTGCGCCTTTGGGGGCGGGGTGCTGGCGGTGGAGCTGCTGGGGGGACAGAGGCTGGCCCTGGGGGGCGGCGTGCTGTACTCCGGGATGGATCTGAAGATCGTACTGCTGTCGGCGGCAGGCTGCTATGGCCTGCTGACCCTGGTGTTTCGGGGGATCGGGCGGCACGGCGGCCCCTCCGGGGAGCTGACCCGGGTGCGCCTGACCCTGGGGGAGCGGCAGGTGGAGCTCACCGGCCTGGTGGATACGGGCAACACACTCACCGATCCGGCCACCGGCCGGCCTGTGCTGGTGGCGGAGGCGGACAGCCTGGAGGAGCTGCTTCCACCGGGGCTCCGGCCCGGTCCGGCAGAGCTGCGTATTCCTATTTCTTTGTTTTACTTGACTTAAACCAAA
>ERZ773144.3814-NODE-3814-length-10063-cov-5.569644_pt1 | contig 10063 bp, 11 predicted proteins | sample MGYA00580849_ERZ773144 | MGnify/ENA primary metagenome ERZ773144 (study PRJEB29015, sample SAMEA2737861) | human gut metagenome | biome: human gut; feature: human-associated habitat; material: faeces | place: China | collected 2012 ...
AGTCAGCTTTTTTGATAATTGGGCTGTTTTAAATTTGCAACAGCCCCTTTTTTAGAGAGGGAAAGTTTTGCTATTCAGTTACATAGACATTTGTAAGATCTAAATAACCATTATTTTTCATAATAAGATTATGAATATTTTTTCTCATTCCAAGATTTAGTTTTGGATAAAGAATAGTGTAATGAGGAAGCTCTTCCTGTAATATTTCTTGAGCCTTTCCATAAAGTTCTTTTCTAACTTTAGGATCCATTGTTATTCTTGCCTTATCAAGAGTATCATCTAAGTCCTTATTTACAAAAGCAGTTACATTCATAGAACCTTTTATTTGAGATGAATGGAAAAGAGGATACATAGTTTTATCACAATCTCCATTAGCTGTGTTCCATGACATATAGAAAATAGGTTTTACTTCATTTTCATTTTCAATCATTTTGATATAAGTAGCCCATTGGAAAACTTTAATTTCAGTATTGATTCCTATTTCTCTCAACTGCTCCTGAATAATAACGCAAGCATCAATTCTTGCAGAATCATCACTTACCCATAAGTCAATACTGAAACCATTAGGATACCCAGCTTCTGTTAAAAGTTCTTTAGCTTTAGCAGTATTCAAGTCATATTTTTTAGCATTAGGATTAAAGTCTGTCATAGCAGGAGGAACTACAGAAGTTCCAGGAGTTGCTGAATCTCCATATATAGCTTGAGTAATAGCAGTATTATCTATTGCATAAGCTATTGCCTGTCTGACCCTTTTATCTTTTAATAGTTCATTTTTAGTATCAAAACCAACAAACTGACTTGTAGGAGCTTCTACTTCTATAAAATCCAAAGAATTATTACTTTTAATAGATTTTAAATCCATAACTCCCATATCTAAAGAGATATCAGCTTCACCAGTTTCCAACATAATCATTCTGCTGTTATTTTCAGTTATAAATTTAATAACTACTTCCTTTAGTTTTGAAACAGTTCCATAGTAGTTATCAAATTTTTCCATAGTAAGTTTGTTTCCTATATCCCATGATTTAAATTTAAATTGTCCAGTTCCAACAGGGTTAGTAAGAAATACATCTTCTGAAGTTTCAACAAGTTTTTTATTTATTATTGAAGAATTTGTAATACTAAGTTGATTTAAAAGACTTCCAAATGGAGTATCTGTAGTTATTTTAATAGTATTTTCATCAATTACAGTGACCTCTTTTATTGGAGTAAAATTATATGCACATTGAGGAAGACTTCTTGCTCTATCTAAAGAAAATTTTACATCTTCAGCAGTCATTATATCTCCATTATGAAATTTCACACCTTTTTTCAAATGAAATACTGTATTTAAAGGATCAATAGATTCCCAATTTTCTGCTAATCCAGGAAGAAGATTAAGATCTTTATCCATAGTTATTAAAGTATCAAACATAAGCTGGATTATTTTATTAGATACTGAATCTGTACTTTTCTGTGGATCAAGAGTTTTAATTTCAGCTTTTTGAGCAATGACTAAAGTGTCTTTTAATTTAGTTTCTGATGAAGTTTCAGATTTTATAGCTTTTGTTCCTCCTAATAATAAAGCAAAAGTAAGTAAAAAAATTACAGCCAATAGTTTCTTTTTCATTTTTGTTTCCCCCTCTGTATAGTAAAAAAGTTTTTTAAGAATAAAAAAAAGCAATCTGGTTAGATTGCTTTAAAAACAAATGATATTCTCTATATATCATGTGGACTCTCAAAAACATGATATATAAATTATGATTTATATATTCAAATATTTTGAAGGAGTTTACACAGAAGTATAAAAGTTATCAAAAGACGTAAGCTTATATCTAACATTAAAAATTTCTGTATGCAGTTTTTCTGTGCAGCTCCACCACCAATATTGGAATACAGTGTTTAAGTTAGATAATGTCATATTGATAACCTCCTTTTTTATAGTTTCATTTCTTGTAATGAGTATATTCTAATTTTTTTTAAAAGTCAACTATTTTTTAAAATTTTTTATAATATCTAAAAAATATTCATGAACAGAAGTATCATTAGTAAGCTCTGGATGAAAAGATACAGCTAACATATTTTTTTCTCTAACAGCAACTATATTTTCATTTACAGTTGCCAATATTTTAACTCCTTCTTTTGTATTTTCTACATATGGAGCTCTAATAAAGATCATTTTAACTTTTTTGCTGATTCCTTTAAAATCTGCTTCTGTTTCAAAACTTCCTAATTGCCTGCCATAAGCATTTCTTTTAACTTCTATTCCCATAACTCCTAAATGTACAACTTCACTGTTTGAAAGTTTTTCTGCAAGAAGTATCATACCAGAACAAGTTCCAAATACAGGAAAACCATTTTTTATTTTTTCCTTAAGAGGTTTAAGGATATTAAAATCTTTCAAAAGTTTTCCCATAGCAGTACTTTCACCTCCAGGAAGTATTATGCCATCTATATCCTCTAATTGTTCTTTAGTTTTTACTAAGCAATTGTCTATTTTTAGAGAATCAAGGATATTTTTATGCTCTAAGAAGGCTCCTTGAAGGGCTAAAATACCAATTTTCATATCTACCAACCTCTTTTAGCCATTTTTTCATCTTCTGCAAGTGAATAAACATTAATACCTACCATTGCTTCTCCCAAATCTTCTGATATTTCAGCAAGAATTTTTGGATTGTTATAATTAGTTACAGCTTTTACTATAGCAGCAGCTCTTTTAGCAGGATCACCAGATTTGAATATACCAGATCCAACAAAGACACCATCACATCCAAGCTGCATCATAAGAGCTGCATCAGCAGGAGTAGCTACACCACCAGCAGCAAAATTAACAACTGGCAATTTTCCATTATCATGAACATATTTTACTAAATCATATGGAGCTTCTAATTCTTTTGCAACATGATAAAGTTCAGATTCAGGGGAAGATACAACTTTTCTGATATCTTCGTTTAATGTCCTCATATGTTTTACGGCTTCTATTACATCACCAGTTCCTGGTTCTCCTTTAGTTCTTATCATACTTGCTCCTTCAGATATTCTTCTCAAAGCTTCACCTAGATTTCTTGAACCACATACAAAAGGAACTTTGAATAATGTTTTGTCCACATGGAATCTATCATCAGCAGGAGTAAGAACCTCACTTTCATCAATATAATCTATTTCAAGTGCTTCAAGTATCTGAGCCTCTACAAAATGACCTATTCTCACTTTAGCCATTACTGGAATAGAAACAGCAGCTTGTATTTCTTTTATCATTTTAGGATCTGACATTCTTGCTACTCCACCATTTTTTCTTATATCAGCAGGAACTCTTTCAAGAGCCATAACTGCACATGCACCAGCTTCTTCTGCTATTTTAGCTTCAGCAGCTGTAGTTACATCCATTATTACTCCACCTTTTAACATTTGAGCTAAATTTTTATTTAAATCATATCTTGACATAGTCTTACCTCCATATATTTATTGATTATTTTTTTTGTTAATATTATAATAAGAGTATCGATACAGTTTATTAAAAAATTAATTTTATAATAGTAGTATCACATAAAATGTAAAATTATTCAATTCTAAAAACTACTAATTGTACCGTAACACTTTTTGTTGGAGGGGTAATGAAAATAGAGTTATCTAAAGAGAATGGAGAAAAAATATATCTTCAGCTTTATTATAAATTAAAGGAATTAATAGAAAATGGAGAGATAAAAGGAAAAATATTTTCCATAAGGGATCTTGCTAAAAATTTAGAAGTAAGCGCTTCTACAGTAGTAAAAGCATATGAACAATTGGAAAAAAATGGATATATTTATCTTAGAGGTGGTAGTGGTGCATATGTAAAATACAATAGGGAAAAAAAATTCTATCTGGAAGATCATATGGAAAATGAAATATTTAAATATGGTTACTTTAATTCTGAATATAGGATAGATTTTTCTACTGCGTCACCAAATGCTGATTTTTTTCCTATTGAAGAATTAAAAAAAGCAATTAATTACATTTTAGATAGAGATGGTGGAAAAGCTCTTCTTTATGAAAATCCACAAGGTTATCTTGAACTTCGTAAAACTATAAAAAGAGAATTGAAAGATGAAGGCATAGATGTAGAAACAAAAGATATTCAAATAATGTCAGGAGCTCAACAAGGGATAGATATATTGAGTAAAACATTAATATATCCAGGAGATATTGTAGTGACAGAAGATCCAGCATATAAAGGTGCTATTGTAAGTTTTAGAAATAATGGAGCAAAAGTAGAAAGAATATCTATGAAAAAAGATGGGCTTGATATAAAAGAATTGGAAAATATTCTGAAAAGAGATAAAATAAAATTTATATATACAGCAGCTACCTTTCATAATCCGACTGGAATATCAATATCAGAAAAAAAGAGAATTGAACTTTTAAAATTAGCTGAAAAGTATGATTTTTATATTATAGAAGATGATTGCAGTTCAGATATATATTTTGATGATAAAAAAATAAAAAGTATAAAAAGCTATGATAAAAATAAGAAAGTGATATATATAAAAAGTTATTCTAAAGTTTTTATGCCTGGTTTTAGATTAGGATTTATGATAGCTCCAGAAAAAATAGCAAATTCTGTATTAGCAGGAAAATATTCCAGTGATATATCTAACTCAGGCTTAAACCAAAGAGTTTTTCAATATTTTCTAGAAAATGGTATCTGGAATAAACATATAGAAAAATCTAGAAAAGAATTTCATAAGAAACAAAAATATATGTATAACAGGCTAAAAAAAATAGAAAATATAAAAATTAATAAACCTAAGGGTGGTATGTGTTTTTGGATAGAGCTTCCAAAAGAAATAACTGGTGAAGCTGTATATATGAAACTTGCAAAAAGAGGTGTAGGAATTTTGCCAGGAATAGTATTTTCAGAAAAATCATATAATTACATAAGATTAAGTTTTGCACAATGCAATGAAGGAGAAATAGATGAAGGGATAGAAATATTAGAAAAAGTGATCGATGAACTAAGATGAGGAGAAGTGGATTATGTTTAATAGAAAAGATGGAAATGTAAAAAGGATAAAAATAAAATTAGTAATATTATTTATTTTAGTAATAATAGCTTTTGGAATGAAATATTTTAGATAAAATAAAAAGAGAGATTACCTTATTAATAGAAATATAATTTTAGAACTTTTCCAGTAGAAAGGTTTATTATTAATTTTGTTCTTAAAACTAAAAACAGTAAACTCACTTTGTTCAAACATACTGTTTTTTACGTTTTAGTTACTTCATTAATTGCATAACCTTTCTAATTTTCAAATTTCTAAAATTTAATCTAGCTTTTATAGGATAATCTCTCTCTATTTTTATTAATCTATTATTTCTGGAGCTTTATCTCTTTCTATCAGTTCCAAAGTTACTTTGGTAGTTGCTACACATGTAACAAGAGGAGCTAAGAATATACCAATAAATGGTATAAAAAATAGAAGAGTAAATATACTGCCACATAGCAGAGAATAAAATCTCTTTTTTTTCAAAAATTCAAGGCTTTCTTTAGGGGAAAATTTATGTCTTTCCAAAGTATAATCCATAAATGAAAAACCTGTAAAATATCCTTGAAGTAAAAATATGAGCAAAGGAATAGATAAATTTATAGGAAAAACAAAACTTAACAGCATAATAACACATGTTCCAATGAGCTGTTTAATAAAACTTCTAAATCCTACTTCAGCTCCTCTCATTAAGAATCTCATATTATCTTTGACTGTAAAATCATATTTTTTTCCTGTAAGATAACTGTCTACTCTTTCAGATATATATCCCAATATTGGAGATAAAAGCAGTAACAGCAGTGATTTATATACTAGATAATAGAGAAAAACTGCTACTATCCATATTATTATTCTGATTAAAATGGAAATTAAAGTATGGTATTTTTCTAGTTCAAATATTGATTTTAGAGAATTCATTACTTCAAATGAAAGTAAATTTGCTAAAAATATTAAAATTATAAATAAGAAAATACCAATGATTCCTGGCAGAAAATAATATTTTTTTAATTTAGCCCCATTGATGATTCTAAAAGAATCAGAAAAGGAAGCCAGTACAAGTTTTATACTTTTCATAGTTTAATCTCCTGTATTAGTCCAAATGTGATGTATCAGAAAAAACTTCTATATTGAATTTTCCATTTTCATACTTTACTATTGAAACGCTTGTATTTTGTGGAACTTTAGCAGCACCTAATTCATCCATTTTTTCTTTTGTTATAATATGAAACAAGGCTTTTAAAGTTACTCCATGAGTAACAACAACAACTTTGTCATTGACATTAAGATATGATAAAAGCTTATCTAATCCTTTTTTCACTCTTTCTATTACTTCATAATAATTTTCTCCATGATAAACTTTTGGATCATAATCTACAGGATTATTAAAAAAATCATAAAATTCTTTTGGATATTTTTCTTCAAATTCTGAGCGTGGAACTCCTTCAATATCACCCATAGAAATTTCTTTAAATTCTTCTATGAATTTTATTTTTTGTTTTCTGTCTCCCATAATAATTTTTGTTGTTTGAATGGTTCTTCCCATAGGAGAAGAATAAAAGTCTGTAAATTCGATATCTTTAAGTTTTTTTGAAAGTTTTTCTGCCTGAGATATTCCTAATTCTGTAAGTGGAGAATCAGAACTTCCCTGAAATATTTTTAAAGTATTCCATAGTGTTTCTCCATGTCTGATAAAATAAATTTCCATTTGCTTATATTTCCCTTCTTAATAAATTCTTTTTATTTTTTAACGTTTAAAAATGTAGGACTATTCAAAAACTTTTTAATATTTTCTATTCTAGTTTTATCATTAGGGTGAGTACTTAAAAATTCAGGAGACTGTTTTCCACCACTTGCACTAGACATTCTTTCCCAGAAAGTAAGGGCATAGTTAGGATTGTATCCAGCAAGTTTCATAAAAATAAGTCCAAGTTCATCAGCTTCAGTTTCCTGTTTTCTACTGTATCCAAGCATAACTAAATTAGAAGCACTTCCATAAAGTTCCTGTGGAACACCAAATGCAGTTTGAAGAACTGCCCCTACTCCACCTTGTATCAAGCTTTGACTTTGTTGTTCTCTGCTGTGTTCTGCTATTGCATGAGCAATTTCATGAGACATTACTACTGCAATTCCTTGTTCTCCTTTTGTATAAGGCAGAATACCAGTATAGAAAGCAACTTTACCACCAGGCATACACCAAGCATTAGGAGTATCATCTTTTATAAGATTAAATTCCCATTGGTATTTAACTTTAGATGTTCTTTGTTCAGGATGTAGTTCAAAATATTTCTCTACAGCTTTGGCAATATTGTTTCCAACTTTTTTTACAAGTTTTGCATCATTATTATTCAGTACAGTGCTTTGTTTCATAACTTGAGCATATTGAGCATAACTGCTTTGAATAGTTTCTTCTTCATTTACTAAAAGAAGCTGTTTTCTTCCAGTAATAGGAGTGCTGGAACAAGAGATAAGAAAAAGGGCCAAAAATACTAACGATAAAACTTTTTTCATTTTCATAAAATCCCTCCGATGTAAATATGATATTTTTTCTTTGAATATTCTTTTATTTTTAGGTATAATAAGAATATCAATACATTTATTTTACACAATTTGAAGGAGGATGTAAATTGAAATTTTTAGGAGTTATACCATCGAGATATGCCTCAACAAGATTAGAGGGAAAGCCATTGAAAAATATATGTGGATTTACAATGGTAGAATGGGTATATAGAAGAGCTCTTTTGTCAAAATTAGATAATGTAGTAATTGCAACAGATGATGAGAGAATAGTAAAAGAAATAAAATCTTTTAATGGAAATGTTATTATGACAAGAAAGGATCACAGTAATGGAACAAGCAGAATAGCAGAAGTTTGTGAAACATATTCTGAATATGATGTTATTGTAAATATTCAAGGTGATGAGCCTTTAATAGAACCTGAGATGATAAATTCCATAATTGATTCATTTTTAAAAGATAAATCTATTGTTATGAGTACACTAAAACATAAATTAAATACTATGGAAGAAATAGAAAATCCAAATTCTGTAAAAGTAGTAACTGATAAAAATGATTTTGCAATATATTTTTCAAGAAGTGTAATTCCTTATCCAAGAAATCTAGACTTAAAAAATTATTATAAACATATAGGAATATATGGATATAAAAGAGATTTTGTAATGGAATATTCAAAACTGGAATCTACTCCTTTAGAGATTTCAGAATCTTTAGAGCAGCTTAGAGTGTTAGAAAATGGGTATAAAATTAAGGTGATAGAAACTCCTTATAAAATAATAGGGGTAGATACTCAGGAAGAACTGGATAAAGTTAGAGAGTACATCACAAAACATAATATAAAAATAAAATAATATAACATCATTCAGGGGGAACAAAACTTATGAAAAAAATTTTAAGTAAAATATTTCTAGTTGTATTAATGGCTGCTTACATAGCTGGATGTAGCTCTATACCTTCTAAAAAGCCTTCTTCTGGAGGTGGATTTGGAGGAATATTTACAAGTTCTAAACCACAAAAAGCCCAGCATACAGATGCTGATTATGAATTAGATTATAGTTTTTTTAAACAGAATGGACTTCCAATTCCAGATAATTTTAAAGGAAAATCTGTAGAATATCTTGTACCAGGAAATGATGTATTAAAAGAACATGGATATAGTTTCTTTAAAAAATATAATGAGAAAGAGATGCTTAAATTTTTTAAAGATACTTCAATAACAGGATATGGTTCAAATTCTAATTATTGGAGATGGAAGATAACATTTACTGAAAAGGAGTTAATGAATTCAGCAGCTCGTAATCTGCCTATGGTATATAAAGTAAGACCAAGGGATGTGATGACATTAAGCAATGGAGAATGGAAATCTCTCCCTATAACTGCAGCAACAGTTGGAGATGTAAAAAATGTAGAAGTAGCTGCAAGAGGAAGATCTGGAGTAATAACTTATCTTTTGGTAACTACAAATAAAAACAAATTTTTAGTATCTAAGGAATTGAATATAAGAAAACTTCTTACTGCAGATAAAAATAGTATAAAAACTAACAGAACGGTTCCTTTATATGGAACAAAAGGTGGAACTGAAAGTTATAATTTAAAAGCTTTAAGAAATAATATAACTCTTTTGCCGTCAGCTTATTTTGCTATAGAAAAAAGTTCTGGAAATATAACTTTATATGGTGGAGGAAATGGTCATGGAGTGGGAATGCCTCAATGGACAGCTTATGATTTAACTAAAAATTATAATTATTCATATAAAGATGTATTAAAAAGATATTATCCTAATACTGATATAAAAAATATGTACAGTATGAAGGGAGTAGATAAAAATATTAGAGTTGGAATAAGTAACAGTAATGGTGGATTGGATCATACAAAAGTAACACTTTATAGTGGTGGAAAATTAAAAATAATAGGTTCAGGATTTAAAATAGATGTACCAGTAAAACATAAAATAGAGGTTATAAATGAAGGAAAAAAACTTTCTATAAAAGTTAATGGAAAACAAAGAGTAAAAACTGTTAATCCAGTAGTAGTTGAAGGGACTGGATATTATATCACTTTAGCAGGTATAAAAAAGATGCATACTACAAGTCCTAATTATCGTGGGATAATAGAGTTGAAACCTTCAAGAACTGCCAGCAAGGGTATTAGAATAATAAATGAGATTTATATGGAGGATTATCTAAAACAGGTAGTTCCTAGTGAAATGCCGCAAAGTTTTGGAGTAGAAGCTCTTAAAGCTCAAGCAGTTGCAGCAAGAACTTATGCATTAAGTGATTATTTGAAATTCAGATATAAGAATGAAGGATTTCATGTAAAAGATACTACTGAAAGCCAGGTATATAATAATCAGATTGAGAATGATGATGCTAAAGAAGCTATTGAGAGTACAAAAGGAAAAGTTTTAATGCATGGAGAAGATCCAGTAGATGCAAAATATTTTTCTACATCAGGAGGATTTACTGAAGCAGCAAATTATGTATGGTAATATAAAAAGGGGCTGTTGCAAATTAGTGATTGATAAACTAATTTGTGCAGCCTCTCTT
>ERZ773144.3818-NODE-3818-length-10058-cov-3.280916_pt1 | contig 10058 bp, 6 predicted proteins | sample MGYA00580849_ERZ773144 | MGnify/ENA primary metagenome ERZ773144 (study PRJEB29015, sample SAMEA2737861) | human gut metagenome | biome: human gut; feature: human-associated habitat; material: faeces | place: China | collected 2012 ...
CAGCTGGTCTTTTCGGGTACGTTGGATCAGTTTGATAATTATATACAGCCGAACACGATCATGGTAACGTTGGCAAATCCCCCCGCTGAGGCAAGCCTTATTTGGGAGGGAGTGAGTAACGTGGAGAGGGTTACGGATCACCGGTTCCGTTTGCGTTATGACGGATGCCGGGAGACGGCGAGAAGGGTGGCGGAGCAGAGCGTGAACCGGGGCTGGGGATTGGAAGAGTTGGTGGTGGAGAAGAGTTCCATGGACGAGGTGTTTGCTAAATTATCCGGCAAGGCGAATGGTGAAGGGAAAAGATAAGATATAGGTCAAAAGAAATTAAGTATATTATGAGAAGAATATTGAAAATAGCGAAAGCAGAGTTATTTACTTTGTTTTATTCCCCGGTAGCTTGGCTGATCCTTGTGGCCTTTACCGTTCAAGTCGGATTGAAGTTCACGGGGTTGATGGCGGATTTCGTTTACCGGGAAGATATGGGGTTCGGGAATGGATTTTTGACGGCGAATTTGTTGGGGGGTATGTTCGGGTTGTATAACACGGTACAGCAGTATTTGTACCTTTATATGCCTTTACTGACCATGGGGTTGATGAGCCGGGAGTTTAGTAGCGGGTCGATCAAGTTGCTGTATTCTTCACCGGTGACCTCGTCTCAGATTGTCATGGGTAAGTTCTTGGCGATGATGGCTTACGGGTTGGTGTTGTTGGGAACGTTAATCCTGTATATCGGTTACGCGGCTTGCGTGGTGGATAATTTTGCTTTTGCTGAGGCGTTATCCGGTTTGCTGGGGTTGTATTTGTTGTTATGTGCTTACGCGGCTATCGGACTTTTTGTTTCGTGCCTAACTTCCTATCAGGTGGTTGCGGCTATCGGGACGTTGATTATTCTGGCCGTACTGAATTACATGAATCAAGTGTGGCAGGATATAGCGTTTGTTCGGGACATCACGTATTGGTTGTGTCTTTCCGGGCGTACGAACGAGATGATCAGCGGTTTGTTGTGTAGTGAAGATATTTTGTATTTCGTGATCGTGATTTCCATGTTCCTGTTGTTGAGTATCTTGAAATTGCAGTCCACGAGACAGCGGGTTTCTTTTTCCATGGTTTGGGGAAAGTATCTTGGCGTGGTGGTGATTGCGATGTTGTTGGGATTCGTGACGTCTCGTCCCGTGATGATGTGCTATTATGATGCGACGGAGACGAAACGGAATACCTTGACGCCTAACAGTCAGGAGGTCATGAGCAAGTTGGAAGGAGGAATGACGATTACCACGTATGTCAATTTTTTGGATCGGGATTATTATATCGGGATGCCCAATATGGTAAATTCGGATTTGGAGAGGTTTAAGCAGTATTTGCGGTTTAAGCCGGAGATCAAGATGAAGTACGTGTATTATTACGATTCGGTTTCTAATAATCCTTGGTTGGACGTGCGATTTCCGAATACGACGGCAAAGGAGAAAGCAGAGCAATTGGCGGATATGCGTGATTTGAATTTTAAGATGTTTATGGCACCCGAAGAGTTGAAGAAGAAGGTGGATTTGTCGGACGAGGGGAATCGTTTTGTGCGAATCGTAGAACGGGAGAATGGGCAAAAGGCTTTCCTGCGTCTGTTTGATGATATGATGAAGTTCCCGAGTGAGGCGGAGATGGCCGTGACATTTAAACGGTTTACCATGAAATTACCGAAAGTCGGGTTCTTGACCGGACATGGAGAACGTTCGATTGATTCGGACCGGGCGAAGGATTATCTTTTCTTTTCGCAATTGAAGAATTTCCGTTATTCTTTGATTAATCAAGGGTTTGACGTGGAGAATGTTTCTCTTGCCGGAAGTTCGGATATTCCGGATGATATTGAGATCGTGGTGATTGCCGATCTGACAAAGCCTTTGGAGCCGGGGGAACAGGAAAAGTTAGATAGGTATATCGCCCGTGGAGGGAATTTGGTGATTGCCGGAGAGGTGGGAAGACAGGATGTTATGAATCCTCTTGTGGAGCAGTTCGGGGTTCGTTTTTTGCCGGGAGTTTTGGTACAGGTGAAACAGGATATTCAACCGGATTTGATGATCGTGAATGCCACGCCGGAGGCGGGAGAGATGTCTTATTTCTTTCAGGAGATGTTGATCGGCCGGAATGCGAAGATCGTGATGAACGGGGCCGCGGGATTGGCCTACACGGAAGATCGGGGATTTAAGGTGACGGAGATTTTGCGGACAGATACGACCGGATGCTGGAACGAGATGGAGACGAGGGATTTCGTGAATGATAGCGTGATTCTTAATACGGCGGCCGGAGAGGTGGAGGCGATGTACCCGGTGGCACTGGCTCTTTCCCGGAAGGTGGGCGATCGTGAGCAAAGGATTATGATTCTTGGGGATGCGGATTGTATCAGTAATGAAGAGTTTTCTATCCGTAGGAATTTACGGGTGATGACGGCCAATTATACTTTGGTTACAGGTACGTTCTATTGGCTCTCTGATGAAGAGGCGCCTATTGATGTTCGTCGCCCCATGGGAACGGATAATAAGATACACTTGAGCCGGAAAGCGATGCCTTATTTGAAGACAGCGTGTATGGGAATTGTACCCGCTATATTGCTGATTTGGGGCGTGGTGTTGTGGATGAGGAGAAAGCGGAAATAAGTAGTATGGAATTGTCAAGATGTTGTGTGAACCCCCCAAAGTTCGATAAGAGCTTTTGGGGGTGTTTTGTGTTTCTTTGAATTTATGATATATTTTTTGTTTTTTTTGATTGAAAAATCATAGCTTTGTCATAAAATAATGTGGGCAAACAATTATTAGAGATACATGGGTATGCAACCAGAAGAGTTTATAGACCAGATAAATAGAAAGCAAATGCCGGCTTTCCGTGAGTTGTTTGGTTCATTCTATCGCTATCTGGTATTATATGCTATGCGTTATGTGAGACAGCAGGAAGTGTCGGAAGATATTGTGCAGGAGGTTTTTATTGCTATTTGGGAGAGTGATAAAAAGTATAATTCATATCATGGATTCCGGGCATTTTTGTATGATTCGGTCAAAAATCGTTGCTTGAATTATTTAAAGCACCAAGAGGTTGAACGGCGGCATGCAGAGATTTTATTGCAGGAGCAGGATGAAGAGGACGAAGATTATCGGTTAATGCGTGAGGAGATGTACCGGGCGTTGCATCGGGCCGTGGATGAATTGCCGGAGCGTTGTCGGCAGGTGTTCAAATTGCATTTGGAAGGTAAGAAAAATGAGGAAATTGCTCAAGTATTGGAACTTTCCGTGGAAACGGTGAAAACACAGAAAAAGAAAGCGATGTATTTTCTGCGTGAACGATTAGGTAAGTCGTATTGTTTGTTAATTGTATTGAATATCATATCTTTATAAGATGTCGTGCATCTTTTTTGATTATTTTTCAAAAAAAGATGAATTTAGGGTACCTCGTTTTTGTGTCATGGTTGTATATGATGCAAAAATTATGAAATGAAGAATCATTGTCCCGATAGAATTGTTCACTTGTTACAGTTGTACTTGCTTGGAGATATAACCAAGGAGGAACGGCAGGAATTAGAGAAATGGTGTGAAGAGAAGGCTCGAAATAGAAGATTTTTTGAACAAGTTTGCCAAGAGGATTTATTTTCAAAGGAACGGGTTGTTTATGAAAAGATAGATGATAAAAAGGCATTGTATGCTTTTGAAAAACGTGTGGGAAAAGTTTCTCCGAGAGGTATTGGTCGTTGGTGGAAATATGCGGCCGTGTTATTATTTCCTATTTTAGTTGTCGGATCATGGAGGTTGATCCATGAAATGGAGCAAGTTCCTGTAGTGACATCGTCTGTTACACGAATTCAACCGGGGTGTTCACAAGCAGTACTTGTTTTGGATGATGGGCGTAAGGTGTTTTTGAAAGAAGAGGAAGAGGGCGTGATTTCGGAAGATAAGGAGATAACGGTTACCGGAGAAAAAGATCGTTTAGTATATACTTCTTCCGTGGAAAAAGGTATGGATGAGCTTCGTTTTAATGAACTTGAAGTTCCTCGTGGCGGGGAATATAAGGTGAAGTTGGCAGATGGAACATTGGTATATTTGAATTCGGCTACTCGAATTAAATATCCTGTTAAATTTGATGGAAAAGAGCGTAAGGTGTATTTATCAGGGGAAGCTTATTTTGAGGTAACGAAAGATGCAGAACGTCCATTTTTGGTAGAAATGGAAGGCGTGGAGATTCGGGTGTATGGGACTTCTTTTAACGTTAACACTCATCAGGAGGGGAACATTCAAACCGTATTGGTTAAGGGGAGTGTGGGGGTCAAGATTTTGGCATCAGGAGAGGAGAGTATGATAAAGCCTGGGCAGATGGCCGAGTTTAAGCAAGGAAGTCGAAAGATTGATGTGAAAGAGGTAAATGTAGCAGTTTATACGGATTGGAAGGACGGCATTTTCCGTTTTGAAAATCAGAGGTTGGAAGATATTCTCACTGTTTTGTCGAACTGGTATGATGTGGATGTTTTTTATCAAACTGTTTCCGTGAAAGAGCTACATTTTTCGGGGTATATGGAACGGTATAAAGATGTCAGTGTAATTTTGGAGGCGATTACCTTATCAACAGGGGTAACGTTTTCTGTTCAAGGAAAGACGATTATTGTATCAAAATAAAAACGGAAAGTATTTGGCGTACTTCCCGTTTGTAATTAAGTACAACAAAAACTATTTGGCGTAGTTTCTTGTTGAGGTATTAATAACTTTAAGTACAAATGTATGAAAAAAAAACGATTGTGCCAGTCTTTTTTTAAAAGACCATGGCGTAAAATTTTAGTAATTATGAAACTGTTTTTTTTACTCACTTGTTGCTTTACGCTTTCGTTGTCAGCCAATAGTTTGGCTCAACAGGAACGCGTGAGCTTGAAAATGAAGAACGTGGGTGTGGAGAAGTTATTTGATGAAGTTCAACGTCAGACGAAGCTTTATTTCTTGTTTAATATAGAGCAAGTAAAGCAATTGGGAAAGATTTCTTTGGACGTGAACAATGAAACTGTGGAATCGGTGTTGATATCTGTTTTTAAGAATTCAGATTTGACATACGTTTTTAACGGAAATATGATTGTTGTGCGACCTAGGGATGTCCAAGAGGATAAGGAAATAAAGAAGATCGTTATAACGGGAAAGGTTTCTGACGAGAAAAAACATCCTCTTCCCGGGGTTACCGTGCAGATGAAGGGCGTTGCTATCGGAACGGCAACGGACCACGACGGGAAATACTCGTTGACGATTCCGAATGCCCCGAAGAAGTTCACGTTGGTGTACTCTTTCGTGGGTATGGTTACCCAAGAGATTACGTATGCCGGGAAGGATACTATTAATGTCGTGATGAAGGAGGATGTGGAGACATTGGAAGATGTGGTGGTGACGGGTTTTAGTAATATCCGTTCATCTAGTTTTACGGGAAATGCCGTTACGGTAAAAAAGGAGGATCTGCTTAAGGTGTCAAAGACGAACGTGATCAAGGCTCTTCAATCATTCGATCCCTCGTTCCGAATTAAGGAGAATAATCGTTGGGGATCAGATCCGAATGCGTTGCCCGAGGTGTATATCCGTGGTGAATCCGGTATTGGAGTGAAGCAGTTGGAAAGTGATGCATTGGCGAAATCCAACTTGGTGGACAATCCGAATTTGCCGACTTTTATTATGGATGGTTTTGAGGTGAATGTTTCCAAATTATATGATATGGATCCGAATCGGATTGAATCAATCACAATCTTGAAAGATGCGTCAGCAACAGCTCTTTATGGTTCTCGTGCAGCTAATGGCGTGGTGGTGATCACGACGGTAACTCCAAAAGCTGGTAAATTGAATGTTGATTATAATTTTGTGGGAGATGTGATTGTTCCGGATTTGACTGATTACAATTTGTTGAATGCTAGAGAGAAATTGGAAGTAGAGCGTTTGGCAGGTTGCTTTGTAACTCTGGTAATAGTCTATGAACTCGAGCATGCTGATGTTCCTTTGTGGTGGATGAGAACGATTCGTATACGGACCCTTACAATTTGAAAAAGGAGTACAATGAGAAATTGGCGAACGTGACAAAAGGCGTGAATACTTATTGGCTGTCGAAGCCGTTACAAACCGTGTTTAACCACAAGCATAGTGTGTACGTTGACGGTGGTGGTGAGAATGTACGTTTTGGTATAGAGCTGCTATACGCTAATCAAGACGGTGTGATGAAAGGATCTTTGCGTGACCGTGTAAGTGCCGGGTTCTCACTTCAATATACTTACAAGACGTTTATGTTGAAAAACCAACTATCCTACCAGCGGGTTCGGTCGGAGGAATCACCTTATGGCGATTTTTCTGATTATGCAAAGCAGTTGCCTTACGACGAGTATAAGGATGAAATGGGGAATTATTTGAAAGAAACAAAACTTTGGCATGACGGGAGTAATACAAATTTAAAGAATCCTTTGTATGAAGCGACACTAGGCTCGTTTGACAGGTCGTCCTACCGGGAACTACTGGATAATATCAGCGTGAATTGGTACATCATGGATGGATTACAGTTGAAAGGAGAGTTTAGTGTAACGAAAAAAGATTCAAAGAGTGATAAATTCACGGATCCGAAATCATCTACATACGATTATTTGCAGGGAACGGACTTGAAAAGAGGGGAACTTTCAAGATATAACGCGGAGAGCGTGGAATGGAACCTGAATGCCGTGGTGATGTATAATAAATTGATCGATAGACACAGCATTAATTTTACCCTTGGGGTGAATGCCGTGGATAAGTCCGCGTCCAACGAGACTGCATTATACAAGGGATTTCCTTCGGCCGAGATGTGGAAACCGGCTTACGCTTACGAGATTGTGACGAAGCCGACGTTCGACGAGAGCGCATCCCGATTGTTTGGCGCCCTGTCTTTTTTGAACTATTCGTATAATGACATTTATCTGCTGGATTTGTCTTGTCGTTTTGACGGGTCGTCAGAATTCGGGACTGATAAAAAATTTGCTCCTTTCTGGTCGAGTGGGATCGGTGTGAACATCCATAATTACAAGTATATAAAGGAACATCTGCCTAATCTTGACATATTCAAAATTCGGGCGACTTACGGGCAGACGGGTAAGGTTAATTTCGCTCCTTTTGAGGCACAGACGATGTACACGACTTACACGAAGGATTGGTATTCCACGGGATTTGGGGCAATTATTCAATCCTTGGGAAATAATAGGCTGAAGTGGGAAAAAACAAATACCTGGGATCTCGGTTTCGATTTAAAAATATACCGTGGTGCCTTGGATATGAGGTTCTCGTATTACAATAAGAAGACCGTGGATCTGGTTACGGACGTGGCAATCCCGTCATCTTCCGGTTTCAGCTCTTACAAGGATAATTTGGGAGAGGTCAGGAATGAGGGGGTCGAGGTGTCGTTGAAAACGATGATCTTGAATCGGGGTGACTTGCTGGTTTCCGTGTACGCGAATATCGCACATAATAAAAATGAAATATTGAAAATTTCTGAATCGCTGGCCGCTTACAATGATAAAGTGAACGAGTATTATAAGACGAAAGAAGTAGGCCGGGATTATTCAAAGGCGTTGACCAAATACGTTCCGGGAGGTTCCCTGACATCAATTTTTGGTATGCGTTCTTTGGGTATAGACCCGGCGACCGGGGATGAACTTTTCCTGAAAAATGATGGGACGACGACTTACACGTGGGATCCCACCGAGACTGTCGTGATTGGCAATACGGAACCGGATGCGCAAGGATCTTTCGGGCTGAACGTGGCCTATAAGAATTTCTTCCTGTATTGTTCGTTTATGTACGAGTTCGGTGGACAACGCTATAATTATACGTTGGTGAATGACGTGGAGAATGCTGATGTCTATAATTATAACGTGGATAAGCGGGTGTCTGCTGACCGTTGGCAAAAAGAGGGGGATATATCTCCTTTGAAGGATATTCGGGATCGGGATATTACCACGAATCCCACATCCCGGTTTATACAGGATTATAACGTTTTGGCGTTGAATTCTTTATCGATAGGATATGATTTTAACCTGGCCTTTGTAAAACCAATAGGATTAAGCATGTTGCGGTTACAATTTAACATGGGGGATGTGGTTCGTTTCTCGTCCGTGAAACAGGAACGCGGCTTGTCTTATCCGTATGCCCGGACGTTTAATATATCGTTGAATGCAAGTTTTTAATTTAAAATAGAGTGCTATGAAGTATGGTAAGATATATTTGTTTATTCTGGCGGTAGTGTTGTTCAGTTCCTGTAATGACTGGTTGACTGTTACACCGCAGAATAAGACGCAGGAAGATGATCTTTTCAAGACGGGTGACGGGTATCGGGTTGCGTTGAACGGACTCTATCAGCAGATGTCCGAAAACTCGTTGTACGGTCAGGAACTGACTTGGGGATTTATGAGTGTTCTCTCGCAGAATTACGTGTATGATAACTTGAAATCGCAGAGATATAAAGATGCGGGAGCTTACGAGTATGGAACAAGCGGGTGTTCGTCGATTATAGACGGGATCTGGCGGAAATTGTATAACACGATTGCGAACTGCAATAATTTGCTACAACGGATAGAGACGGAAAATCCCGGCCTTTTTGAATTGAAGGAACTGGAAAGGAACATGATTATGGGCGAGGCTTATTCTATTCGTGCTTTTTGCCAGTTCGAGTTGTTACGTCTGTTTGCCCCGGCTCCCGTTACTGATGATAAAAAGGTTTATTTGGTTTATGTTACGGAATATCCGACTCTTGTTGGTAAGAAATTACCGGTTACGGATTATCTCGATCTGGTGATAGACGATTTGAAAAAGGGGAAAAATCTGCTGGCAACGTTTGACACGATAGAACCTTATGTTGTTGGGGAACAGGCTTATTGGTTCCGGATGGAATGTAGTAGTTATCCTTCTTCTCCGGGGGCGTTTTTTAACGCGAGGGGTACTCATCTGGACTATTACGCGACAACGGCTCTTTTGGCCCGGGTGTACCAGTATGCTAATATGCAGGAGTTAGCTCTAAAAGAGGCGAGAGAGATATTGGAGTGCGAGTATTTTGATTTCACACCCGAGAGTCAGTTATCTATGGATCAAGTAAATGATCGGAATCAGAAAGCTCATTGTGACATCATGTTTTCCTTGTTCAATAATCAGGAAAATAAGATTGCTGAGTCCTATTATAATGGGATTGCCGGTTTCATGGAAATTAAAGATATGACTAATCTTTTCACGGGGGATGGCGATGATTACCGGAAAGCTTATATGGTTATAAAATCATACGACAGTAAGGATATATCTATCAAATGGCGAGAAAGTTCGAACCAAGAGGTGTTCAATCAACAAAATCCTTTGATCCCGGTGATCCGGCTAAGCGAGATGTATTATATCGCGGGTGAGGCTATTTTTGATAAAGATCCAGGACAGGCGATTGACTGGTTGGACGAGGCTCGTCTCGGACGGGGATGTAAAACCCGTTTGCCGAGGGAGCTTACGAAAGCCCAGTATCTGGAACGAGTTATTCAGGATGCTCGTAGGGAATATATAGCCGAGGGGCAGTTGTTTTATCTTTACAAACGTTTGAATCATCCGGTGATAGATGGTGATAAAACGATAGAACTGGGGGCGAAATTCGTGTTGCCGATTCCTGATAGTGATCTGGTTAGTTTTTAATTAAAAAGGAGATGTATGAAGAATTTATTATGGATAGTTTTAGCGTTGTTTTTATTCTCTTGTAACGAAAAGGGATTTAAAACTTATGATGGGGAAAATTATTTGGCTTTTACTAAAGATTTCACGAAGGATAGTACGATCGTCTCTTTTTTCTTCCATCCGGGTGAATCGGAATTAGACGTGCCCTTGGAAGTTACTTTAGCCGGAATTCCATTGAGGGAAGCAAGGACGTTTACTCTGGTCGCAGTCAAGGACGAGACGGATATCGATGCGGCGAATTACCAGTTGAGCGAGAGCTACACGTTTCGTTCCGGGATGGTAAAAGATACGATATACGTGCATGTGGTAAATTCCGAGGTGCTGAAAGCGAAAGCTTTTAAGCTG
>ERZ773144.3840-NODE-3840-length-10015-cov-4.718373_pt1 | contig 10015 bp, 10 predicted proteins | sample MGYA00580849_ERZ773144 | MGnify/ENA primary metagenome ERZ773144 (study PRJEB29015, sample SAMEA2737861) | human gut metagenome | biome: human gut; feature: human-associated habitat; material: faeces | place: China | collected 2012 ...
TGGAGAAGCAAAACGAGTAAGCAAAATTATTTTTTATAAAAAGGAGTAAACAGGAAAATGCAGATTTACGAAGAATTAGTAGCCAGAGGTCTGATCGCCCAGGTTACAAACGAAGAAGAGATCAAAAAACTGGTCAACGAAGGAAAAGCCGTTTTCTACATCGGTTTTGACCCGACCGCAGACAGCCTTCATGTAGGACATTTCATGGCACTGTGCCTGATGAAACGTCTGCAGATGGCAGGCAACAAGCCGATCGCATTACTTGGCGGCGGCACCGGCATGATCGGCGATCCGTCCGGACGTACGGATATGCGCCAGATGCTGACACCGGAGACGATCCAGCATAACTGCGACTGCTTCAAAAAGCAGATGAGCCGTTTCATCGATTTCTCTGATGACAAGGCGCTCTTAGTCAACAACGCAGAGTGGCTGATGAATCTGAATTATGTAAACTTACTGCGCGAGGTTGGTCCGCATTTCAGCGTCAACCGTATGCTGACCGCTGAGTGCTACAAGCAGAGAATGGAGAGAGGCTTAAGCTTCTTAGAGTTCAACTACATGATTATGCAGAGCTACGACTTCTATATGTTATACCAGAAATACGGCTGCAACATGCAGTTCGGCGGCGATGACCAGTGGAGCAATATGTTAGGCGGTACCGAGCTGATCCGCAGAAAGCTTGGCAAGGACGCACACGCAATGACCATCACCCTGCTGTTAAACTCCGAGGGCAAGAAGATGGGTAAGACCCAGTCCGGCGCTGTATGGCTGGATCCGAACAAGACATCCCCGTTCGAGTTCTACCAGTACTGGAGAAACGTAGCCGATGCCGATGTATTAAAGTGCCTGCGTATGCTGACCTTCCTGCCGCTTGAGCAGATCGATGAGATGGACAAATGGGAAGGCAGCCAGTTAAATACTGCAAAAGAGATCCTGGCTTACGAGCTGACCAAGCTGGTACACGGCGAGGAAGAGGCTGAGAAGGCACAGGCAGCAGCGAAAGCACTGTTCTCCAGCGGAAATGCAGCCAATATGCCGACCTACGAACTGACTGAGGATGATTTCAACGGTGATGAGATCGATATTCTCTCCATCCTGCAGAAATCCGGTCTGGCTCCGTCCCGTTCCGAGGCAAGAAGAAATGTCGAGCAGGGCGTCGTATCTGTAGACGGAAACCAGGTAAAAGATATCAAGGCAGTCTTCACGAAGGATCAGCTCGCTGGCGAAGGAATGGTTGTCAAGAGAGGTAAGAAGAACTTTAAGAAGGTTGTTTTAAAATAAGTGGAGATGTTCCGCCAGAATCTTCACCCCATACAAATCAGAATCACGCCGCCGGCGATCTCTGCCGGGCTTTCAAGCGAAGCCCGGAGAGATGTCCGGCGGCGGTTCCGATCATGGAGAGAAGCAGAGCAAATCCGAAACCATATCTTACATTCACTCCCACAAAAATTACCCAAATTTTACATAAACGATACCAAAATATGATTTCTGTAAATCCAGGAATCTTTTATACTGCGTACTGTAAGAAATCAAGGATAAAAAACTCTGAGAGAAAAAAGAGAGAGGAAAGAGGAATTTTATTATGAAGAAAAATATTCAGAAAACAATCGCAGTATTAGGAGCAGCCGTTCTGGCAACTGGAATGGTAGGATGTGGTTCCAGCAATACAAATACAAGTGCAGCAGACACAAGCGCAGACAGCAGCGCAGCTGAAAGTGGTGCAGCAGCAGATACAACCGAGAACAGCGCAGATACAAAAGATTTAAGTGGTTCTATCACCCTGGCAGGTTCCACTTCGATGGAAAAATTTGCAAATGCACTGGCAGAAACGTTCATGGAGAAATATCCGAACGTGACCGTACAGGCTGAATTTACCGGCTCTTCCGCAGGTATCGAGTCCGTGCTGGTAGGTCAGTGTGATGTCGGTGATTCTTCCAGAGCATTAAAGGATGATGAGAAAGCAAAAGGTGCTGTTGAAAATATCGTAGCCATCGATGGTATCGCCGTTGTCGTTGACCCGTCCAACGCTGTAGATGGTCTGAGCAAGGACGAGCTGACCGGCATTTACGACGGAAGCATCACAAACTGGAAGGATGTAGGCGGCAGCGATATGCCGATTGTCGTAGTCGGACGGGAAGCAGGTTCCGGTACAAGAGGCGCATTTGAGGAGCTTCTGGGTCTGGAAGATGCCTGCAAATATGCAAACGAGCTGGATTCCACCGGTGCAGTTATGGCAAAAGTAGCATCTACACCGGGTTCCATCGGATACGTATCTCTGGATGTAGTTGATGATACCGTCAAGGCAGTGAAGCTCGACGATGTAGAGCCGACGGAAGAAAACATCAAGGCAGGCAGCTATTTCTTAAGCCGCCCATTCGTAATGGCAACCAAGGGAGAAATTTCTGAGCAGAACGAGCTGGTACAGGCGCTGTTTGACTATGTATACTCTGCAGAAGGCGATGACCTGATTAAATCTGTAGGCCTGATTACTACGAAGTAAGAAACTGCATCGGAATTTGTGAATGTGGATAAAATTACCGGTGAAAACCGGTAAGGATAGAAAAATCAGAAATTCACGAATACACATAATATTGAATAGATTCAAATAATATCGAGTCGCTTGCAGTCAAGCCGCAGAAAGGAAACTCTGCTTTGACCGAAAGCGGCTCGCTGTTCAATCCGGGACAGGAGAGACATATGCACGAAAAGAAATTTACCATTTTTGGAAGCCATGCCACGAAATCAGCGGTAGAGAGGGCAGCGGAAATTATTTTTACCGCCTGCGGCCTGCTGGCGGTGGTGGCAGTTTTTTCAATTACCTTATACATGATTATCAGCGGTACCCCGGCACTTTTTAAGGTGGGTGTTCCGGAAATCTTATTTGGAACCGTCTGGAAGCCGACTGGAAATCCGGCGTCTTTCGGAATTCTCTACGTTATTTTAACTTCCATCGTCGGAACCTTTCTGGCGATCCTGATCGGTGTTCCGATTGGGCTGTTTACCGCCATCTTTCTGGCAGAGGTTGCGCCGCCGAAGGTAGCGGCAGTGGTCCGCCCGGCAGTTGAGCTTCTGGCAGGTATTCCGTCGGTTATCTACGGACTCTTAGGAATTTTGATTTTAAATCCCCTGATGTATAAGCTGGAAATGAAAATCTTTGCCGGTTCCACGACGCATCAATTTACCGGCGGTGCGAACCTGATATCGGCGGTTCTGGTTCTGGCAATCATGATTCTTCCGACCGTCATCAATATCAGTGAGGCGTCGCTTAGGGCAGTCCCGAAACATTTAAAAAGCGCATCGCTGGCGCTCGGTGCAACGCATATCCAGACGATTTTCAAAGTAATCGTTCCGGCGGCGCACTCCGGCATCATCACGGCGGTGGTTTTAGGCTGCGGACGTGCGATCGGGGAGGCAATGGCGATCAGCCTGGTATCTGGAAGTTCAGTCAATCTGCCGCTCCCATTTAACTCCGTCCGTTTCCTGACAACCGCGATCGTGGCGGAAATGTCTTATTCAGAGGGACTTCACCGGGAAGTGCTCTTTACCATCGGTCTGGTGCTGTTCGTATTTATCATGTTTATCAACACGGTGCTCAGCCGGATGTTTGTGAAGGAGGGCGGCGCAAATGACCGATAATAGTATGAAAAGTATTTACCAGAAGCGCACCCGCATCGGGGACAATATCTTAAAAGCGCTGATTTATCTGGCAGCTGGCGTGGCGATCGCGCTGTTAGTTGGCATCATGGGGTATGTGTTTGTGCGCGGCCTGCCGCAGGTTTCCTGGCAGCTTCTGTCCACGGTGCAGAGCTCCCTCAAGGGCACCTTTGGTATTCTGGGAAATATCATCAACACGATTTACATCATTGTAATTACCCTTATCATTGCAGCGCCGATCGGAATCGGCTCCGCCATTTATCTGAACGAATACGCAAAGCCGGGAAAACTGGTGCGGACGATTGAATTTACAACCGAGATCCTGTCCGGTATTCCGTCGATTATTTTTGGCTTGTTCGGTATGGTCTTTTTCGGAATGACGCTGAAGCTGGGCTATTCGGTTCTGACCGGATCCTTCACGCTGACCCTGATGGTGCTTCCGCTGATTACGCGGAACACACAGGAAGCACTCAAAACCGTTCCGGACAGCTACCGTAGCGGCGCACTGGGAATCGGTGCAACGAAATGGTATATGATCCGGACGATCCTGCTGCCGAGCGCGGCACCGGGTATTATGACTGGCGTCATCCTTTCGATTGGCCGTATCGTGGGCGAGTCGGCGGCGCTTCTGTTTACTGCCGGAAGCGGCTTCCAGCTTCCGAAAAACCTGTTTGGAAAACTGTTTGAGTCGAGCGGCACGCTGACCATCCAGCTCTACCTGTCGATGCAGAAAGCAAAATACGATCAGGCATTTGGAATCGCGGTCGTGCTTCTGATTATCGTGCTGGGAATCAACCTGCTGACGAGATTTTTGACCAACCGGTTTGATGTGACAAAATTAAAATAAAGTAAAAAATGAGGAAATGATATGGAGACAAAAATTTCTACGTCGGATTTGAATCTGTACTATGGAAACAATCATGCATTAAAAAATATCAATCTGGATATATATGAAAATCAGATCACAGCGTTTATCGGACCGTCCGGTTGCGGTAAGTCTACCTATTTGAAAACATTGAACCGCATGAACGATCTGGTGCCGAATGTAACAATCAATGGAAAGGTGTGGATCGACGGCGAGGATATCTATGATCCGAAGGTTGATACGACGCTTCTTCGCAAGAAGGTCGGCATGGTATTTCAGCAGCCGAACCCATTTCCGATGAGTATTTATGACAATATCGCGTATGGACCGCGGATTCACGGCATTAAGGGAAAAGCAGAGCTGGACGCGATTGTGGAGAAGAGTCTGCGCGGCGCGGCCCTGTGGGATGAGGTCAAGGATCGCCTGAAACGTTCTGCACTGGGACTTTCCGGCGGACAGCAGCAGCGTCTCTGCATCGCGCGTGCGCTGGCGGTTGAGCCGGAGATTCTCCTGATGGATGAGCCGACCTCGGCACTGGACCCGATTTCCACGCTGAAAATCGAGGATCTGATGGGCGAGCTTAAGAAGAATTATACAGTTGTCATCGTTACCCACAATATGCAGCAGGCGACCCGTATTGCGGACTACACGGCATTTTTCCTGGTGGGAGAGGTAGTCGAGTATGCACCGACGACGGATCTGTTCTCGCATCCGCGGGAGAAGAAGACGGAAGACTATATTACCGGACGGTTTGGATGATAGGCGTAAGATTGAGGATTTAAAAATAAGTAGAAAATCAGTTTACTGTTCAGAAGTGGAAAATTTCTGGGCAGAAAACAGGGGAGATGGAGAGGAGATACGGGATGGCGACGAGAGAGGCATTTATACAGGAGTTAGAAGGGCTGAATCAGGAATTGAACGCGATGAGCCAGATGGTGCAGGATGCGATTGACAGTAGTTTTCAAGCGCTTACCGAGCATAATGAAGAGCTGGCACAGAAGGTTATCAAAGGAGACCGGGATGTGGACAATATGGAGCGAAAGATCGAGACACACTGCCTGACGCTGATGTTAAAGCAGCAGCCGGTCGCCAGTGATCTGCGCCATATCTCGACGGCGCTGAAGGTTGTGACCGATCTGGAGCGGATGGGCGATCAGGCGGCGGACATTGCCGATCTGTCCCTGCGTTTGGAGGATGCAGATATTAGTCTTGTAAGCAAACATCTTCCGGCCATGGTGGCAAATGTGAAAACGATGGTAAAGGATGCGATTCACGCGTTTACCCAGCGTGACACCGAGACGGCGGAGACATTCGAACAGAGGGATGACCTGATCGATGCCTTCTTTGAGCGGGTAAAACGGGAAGTGATTGAGTTTCTGAAAAAAGACGGGGATAAATCCGATGTGGCAGTCGATCTTTTGATGGTTGCTAAGTATCTGGAGCGAATCGCCGATCACGCGGTCAATGTGTGCGAGTGGACAGAGTTCTCGGATACGGGGGCCGTGGGGGATGTGATGATTCTCTAGGTTTAATTAAAATCCGGGCATGAAAAATGAAAATTAGATGCCTGGATTTTTTCCGTTCTGCATAAAATAAATAGAATATGTGGAAATAACGTGGAGTGCGATATATCATGCGTGATATAGTTCTGGAACTTCTCAGTTCTTACGGGTATGCGGGGATGTTTGCCTTGATTCTGATTGAAAATCTCTTTCCGCCGATTCCTTCAGAAGTGATTCTGACATTCGGCGGATTTATGACAACGTACACACGGATGTCAATCGCAGGGGCTGTCCTGGCAGCAACATCCGGATCGGTACTTGGAGCACTGATTTTGTATGAACTGGGAAGACGAATTCCTGTCCAGAAGTTTTATTCCTTTTTGGGCGGCGCATGGGGAAAACGGCTCGGAGTGGAAGTGGAAGATGTAAAAGATGCAGACGGATGGCTGGAGAGAACGGGACGATCAGCCGTCTTTTTTTGCCGTTTCGTTCCGATCATCCGAAGTCTGATCTCGATCCCGGCGGGAATGGCAAAGATGGAACTCCTGCCATTTCTCCTTCTGACAACAGCGGGCAGTCTTATCTGGAATACGGTGCTCATCGGAGCCGGCGCGGTGGCGGGGGCATCGTGGGAACGTATTCTGGTGCTGTTAAAGACATATTCCCGCTTCGCCGTGATGGGAGCGGGAATCTTGGGATTTGCAGGGGCGTGTGTGTATTTTCGGAAACGATAACAACAAGAGAGGGAAAATTCATGCAGAAAGAGTTTATTCATTCAAACAAAAATATATCGTGTCATTCTTTACTTCCAGCCGTGCCGTCCCATCGATCACCAGCTGTTCCAGATATGGGCGCAGGTGGCGTTCCTGACGGATGAGCTGGTCGTAGGTACCGATGTGCATTCCGATCAGACGTCGGCTTGCCTGATAAAATTCATCGCGTGTCATTGGTCTCTGCAAAAGCTCTGCCAGCTCTGCGAGACGCAGACGGACAAGATCCATATTTTTGTCCGCCAGTTCCCGGATATTGCCATCAAATGGACCTTTGTGCGATAAAATCCAGTGCTGGTAAGGCAGTTTTGTGATTGCTTCCTTGCTTTCCAGATCCAGACCGACGTGGTCGCAGTATGGAAGCTTGACGTGACGCAGGACATTTTCGGTTAAAAGCGCGTCTCCGGTAAAGCAGACGCCGTCCGGTGTGCCGATGACGATGTGGTCGAGGGAATGCCCCGGCAGATGGTGAACCGGGAAGGTTACGCCGCAGAGTGTCACGGAAGTATCCTCCGGCTGGATGATACAGTCAACCGGGCAGCGCTGCTCGGTGTCGATGGAAACCTTTTCCTTCTCGGAGCGCCCGAAATAATTGGTATACCGTTCCAGCGCCGCCTGGGAGGCGATCAGCCCGGCTTCGCCAAGCGACATAGCCAGTGGAATCTGAAAGGCTTCGCGCAGGCGTTTGCTGTTTCCATGATGGTCGATGTGCGCGTGGGAAACGATCAGCCCCGCCGGGGTCAGCCCGGCGTCTTTCAGAGAGCCGACCAGCTCGTCATATTCCTTTGAGTAACCATTGTCAAACAGGATGCAGCGGGTGTCGTCGATGCGGTAGATGCCGACGGCTGTTTTGCCAAGCAGGCAGTCTGTATTTCCAGAAACGTGTATGAGTTCCACGGAAAGAGTCCTCCTTTTATCATGAATAACACAAAAAGCGACGGCTGAGATATCTCCGCTGTCGCTTTTTAAGAATGCGTCTGATAGGAATCGAACCTACGCCTCAGGCTCCGGAGGCCGGCGCTCTATCCACTGAGCTACAGACGCATTACTTGTATGATACTATAATATTTAGAAAATTGCAAGTTTTTTTTCGGAAATACTGCTTGCCGAGTAACCAAATCACCGCTATAATATTAACAATCGAATAAGTCAGGAGGCGGTCGGGTGGGAGAACCGAAAAAGAAACCGGGACGCAGCCGGAAGAACGGAACGGACTGGGAACTGCGCCGCTATGTGATGCTGCTTGCGGCGGTGATTGTATTGATTCTGATTGGCGCGGTGGCGATGTTTTCCGGGAAAATAACAAACATTCTGGGGAAAAAGGATGGCTTACCGGCAGAAATGGTGGATACAGGCGGATCTGGAATGGTGATTGAGCCGGACACGAAAGAATATATTCAGGACTTTGGCGGATGTATTCTGACAGAGAATGGCGAGCCGGGGATCACAGAGCTGATGAATACTTATTTTCAGGCGGTTTCCGACTGTGATATGGATACGTTTGTGAAGTTGTTTACCTCACAGGATACGAGTGAGGAAGAACACTACCGTCAGGAATTTGAAGAACAGAAGCAGTACATTTCCGGGTACCAGAATGTGAAATGTTATACGACGCCGGGGCTTAGGAACGGTGAGATGGCAGCGTATGTGTATTATGAGATTTTGTATACGGGCGTGGAGACACCGGCACCGAGTCTGGTGCGGATCTATGCGATCCGGGCGGAGGACGGAAACTGGCAGATCGATGACGGGAAAATGTCCGAAGAGCTGACGCAGTATTTTGAAGAACTGTCGGTCAATGAGGATGTGCGCCTTCTCAGCAAGCAGACGGATGAAGCAATGGATGCGGCGATGGAGCAGGATGAGGCGTTGAAAGAGCGCGTGGAATTTATGAAACAGGGCGCATCTTATATGCAGGAGGAGTCAGAACCGGCTGCGTCAAATCCTTAAAATGCTTTATTGAATTCGTCTGGCTGGAAAAATAAAGTTTTTAAGGTATGGAAAGCTGAAAAGCGGATATGCCGGAGTATAGAGAAATGGTTGATAGCATATAAGATATAAAACCGATTGATTTATAAAAAGTGAAAGTACAGATATAGAAAGACAAAGAGGCACAAAGAATGGATGTAAAAGATTTTTATTATGATTTACCACAGGAGCTGATCGCACAGGATCCGCTGGAAGATCGTTCTTCTTCCCGGCTTTTAGTGCTGGATAAAAAGACGGGTGAGATGCAGCATAAGGTGTTTAAGGATATTGTCAATTATCTTCATCCGGGCGATTGCCTGGTGATCAATGACACAAAGGTTATCCCGGCGCGTCTGATCGGAAGCAAGGAGGGAACGGATGCACACATCGAGATTCTTCTTCTGAAACGCCGTGAGAACGATATCTGGGAGACGCTGGTAAAGCCGGGCAAAAAGGCAAAGCCGGGAACCGTAATTAATTTTGGCGATGGTTTGTTAAAAGGAACCGTCATTGATGTGGTAGAAGAGGGAAATCGTCTGATTCAGTTCTCCTATGAGGGGATCTTCGAGGAGATTCTTGACCAGCTTGGTCAGATGCCGCTTCCACCGTATATTACACACCGTCTGAAAGATAAAAACCGTTATCAGACCGTTTATGCAGAACATGAGGGATCCGCGGCTGCTCCGACTGCCGGACTTCATTTTACCAAGGAACTGCTGGCACAGATTCAGGAAATGGGCGTCAAGATCGCGCATGTCACACTTCATGTGGGTCTGGGAACCTTCCGGCCGGTCAAGGTTTCGAATGTACTGGATCATCATATGCACTCGGAGTTCTATCGTATCGAGGAAGATGCCGCCAACATGATCAATGAGACGAAGAAAAATGGCGGACGCATCATCTGTGTCGGTACGACAAGCTGCCGGACGATTGAATCCGCAGCGGCTGAGGACGGCACGATCCGCGCGTGCAGCGGCTGGACCGACATTTTCATCTATCCGGGCTATCAGTTCAAGATTCTGGACTGCCTGATCACAAACTTCCACCTGCCGGAGTCCACACTCGTCATGCTGGTATCCGCACTGGCAGGCAGAGAACACGTGCTCACGGCGTATGAAGAGGCGATCCGGCAGAGATATCGGTTCTTTAGTTTTGGGGATGCTATGTTTATCCAGTAGAGAAAAGGGATGTATGAAAAAGACTCATAGTGAAAGGCTATGGGTCTTTTTATTTCGAAAAATGTTTGAAAAACGGCA
>ERZ773144.3846-NODE-3846-length-10002-cov-4.007339_pt1 | contig 10002 bp, 7 predicted proteins | sample MGYA00580849_ERZ773144 | MGnify/ENA primary metagenome ERZ773144 (study PRJEB29015, sample SAMEA2737861) | human gut metagenome | biome: human gut; feature: human-associated habitat; material: faeces | place: China | collected 2012 ...
ATATTCCGTATCCCTGCCGCTGCCAGCATACGGAACTGCAATCCTTCGCTTCTCATAACACCCAACAACCGGATACCGTCAGCAGCGGATACAAACAGGCCTCGCATTTCGTTAAAATATTATCACAAAGTTGGTGACATTCTTCCAGCTTTGTAGTAAAATAGGAACCGACCTATTGATGATCCGATTAGCAAACCTGACGGCAAGCATCAGTAACACAATTAAGGAAGGAGAGTTTCGTATGGCAAGAGCATTAATTTCCAAAAACGCGACCAAAAGTGTCTATCGCGATGGCGATAAAGCAGTAAAAGTTTTCTGCAAGGGCTTCCCGAAAGCAGAGGTTTTAAACGAAGCTTTGATTAGCGCACGAGTTGAGGCCATTGGCGGCATCAACATTCCGTCCGTTCAGGCAGTCTCTGTCGAAGAAGACGGCTGCTGGTCCATTACCAGAGACTACATCGAAGGAAAGACACTCACAGAGCTTATGAAGGAAAATCCGGATAAGCGCGATGAATATCTGAATCAGATGGTTGAACTGCAGCTGATGATTCATTCCAAGACCTGTCCATTACTGAACAAGTTAAAAGACAAAATGGCGCGGCAGATCTCTGAGATGGAAGAATTAGATCCTGTCAACCGTTACGATCTTCTTACCCGCCTTGACAGCACCCCGAAGCACATCAAACTGTGCCATGGAGATTTCCAGCCAGACAACATCATCGTGAAGGAAGACGGCACCATGTATGTAGTTGACTGGGTTCACGCAACCCAGGGCAATGCCAGCGCAGATGTAGCCAGAACCTATCTTCTGTTCTGTCTGTCCGATCAGGCAGCAGCAGACAAGTACATGGATCTGTTCTGCGAGAAAACCGGTACCGCCAAACGCTATGTACAGCAGTGGCTGCCTCTGGTAGCCGCAGCACAGCTCACGAAGAAACGTCCGGAAGAACAGGAACTGCTTCAAAGCTGGCTGAACGTATGTGATTATCAGTAGGTCAAAAGATAAGGGTCTTGCCGATTGCGGTAAGGCCCTTTTTGATATATACTAAGAGATGTGACGCTGCCGTACCGCACGTATGCGGCAGTCCGACGCAAGTACCATACGCATACCCGCCAAAGGAGGACAATCATGCAGACTATTTTAGTATGCGACGACGATAAAGAAATCGTTGATGCGATAGATATTTACCTGACCGGCGAAGGCTTTCACATCTTGAAAGCCTATGACGGTTACGATGCTTTGAAAATTTTAGAAACAGAACATGCTGACCTTATGATCATCGATGTCATGATGCCGGGCCTGGATGGCATACGCACCACGTTAAAGGTACGTGAGACCAGCAGTATCCCCATCATTATCCTCTCCGCGAAATCCGAAGATTCCGACAAGATCCTTGGCTTAAACATCGGTGCAGATGATTACCTGTCCAAACCATTTAACCCGCTGGAGCTGGTTGCCCGCGTCAAATCCCAGCTTCGCCGTTATACACAGCTCGGCAACTTAAACCAAAGCAGCAATGAAAACGTATACAAATGCGGCGGCCTTACCATCAACGATGATACCAAGGAAGTATTTGTGGATGACGAACCAATTAAACTGACTCCCATCGAATACAACATTCTGCTACTGCTCACAAAAAATGCCGGCAAGGTTTTCTCCATCGATGAGATCTACAAGCAGATCTGGAACGAGGAGGCCATTGGTGCCGACAACACGGTTGCCGTACATATCCGCCACATCCGCGAAAAGATTGAGATCAATCCGCGGGAGCCGCGCTACTTAAAGGTAGTCTGGGGCGTTGGCTACAAAATCGAAAAACAGTAGGAGCTGCCCATGAGACTGAAAGATTATTCCATGCGGATCAAAAAGAACATTGCTGTGTTTCTGCACATCCTGTTTTTGTTCATGGCTATTCTCTCCATCAGCGTTATGTACTTAAACACGAATATTGGTTCCGGCATGTCCTGGATCCTAGACCGCAAATATGATGATTCCGCAGCCTTTCGCCAGCAGTTCCAAGCGGATCTGGATCACGTTTTCAAATATGTTGCCTACCGCGACGTCTTTGAGACAGACGGCAATCTGGATCTCTCCAAAGAAATGTTTGCCGTCAGCCGCGACAACGGCCCGGAGATCACCTACACTCTGGAAGAGGTCCTGCGTTACGCCAAAAGCCAGGGATTTTACTTAAATGACCAGTTTGAGGTCGTCAATGATCTCTTTATCTATGATGATGCCTCCACAACAAAAGACCAGCTGGTATACTGGCGCGCCTACGATCCCAACGCCACCTTAAAGGAACCGGGCGATGCGTTCTCTTCCCTGCTGGATCTGTCCCGGGAGGTATTAAACTGCTTAAGTGAATATTACATTGTAAACTACCGTCTGCTGTCGAATCCGTCCAACTTCCGATTCCGGATCGATTATCTGGATGATGAGACTGTAGTCTCAGAGTATTCCAACGCAGGAGATTTGACCGATGCCCAGTTAAAGTCCCTGGGCCGTTATTGCTCTGTGGACAGCAGTTCCATTCTCATTGACAGCAATCTGGATGAACTTCCCAAAAATGTCATGGCCCAGCTGGAGCAGCTGAACGCAAATGACGCAGACCGGTACCACATGACGGTTGCCGTAGATACCCAATATGATGCAGACGATGTATACGCCCGGCAGGCCGCCGATTACCGCCATCTGCGCAGCCGCTTCGTTGAGGCCATGTTTAGCCTGACTATCGGCATCATTGGCTGCCTGGTGACACTGTACTACCTGATCCTGGTATCCGGTTACCGCACAGAAGACCGTACTAGTCCGTACCTGCATGGCTTTGACATGATCACCACCGAAAGCGGGATCCTGCTGACAGCAGTCAGCACCATGTTCATGCTATTTCTGGGAGAGAAGATTGGTTATCCGCTGATCCATCTTGTTGCCCGGACTGAAGACTGGGGCTTTGCCGAGCGGATGATGCGGGCCATGATCATCTACGGCTGCTGTATGACCGGCGCATTCAGCATGCTGCGGCGCTACAAGAGCCGCCAGCTGGGGACAAACAGTATGCTTCACCATTTCCTCAAAAATCTGAACCTGTATTTTGCAGACCATACCTACTCCCGGCGGCTCTTCTGCCTGTTTACTGCCTTTCTTGCAGCACAGGCCATCGGCATCAGCCTGATCGCTGTATGTGTCTGCTTACGGTCCCATATGTCCGCAAAGATTATCGGCATCATCACGCTCCTCCTGTTGGTCGGTCTGGATTACAAGACCTTTCACCGACTGTTCCTGCAGTCCCAGCAGGAAGACCAGATTGCAGATGCCATCACAAAAATTGCGGGCGGTGACACCAGCTATCAGATGAATCTGGCCGGTCTGGAGGGAAAGGAACTGAGAGTCGGCAACATGATCAACAGCATCGGAACCGGACTGGAGCGTGCCCTTCAGGAGCAGGTCAGGAGCGAACGCTTAAAAGCCGACCTGATCACAAACGTATCCCACGATATCAAGACCCCGCTCACTTCTATTATTAACTATGTAGACCTGCTGAAGAGGGAACAGATTCCGGGGGAACGCGCCCGGGAATACTTAAAAGTCCTGGATCAGAAATCCCAGCGTTTAAAAAATCTGACCGAAGACCTGGTGGAAGCCTCCAAGGCAAGCTCCGGAAATGTCAAGCTGGAGATGACCACTCTGGACATTGTAGAAATGATCTGGCAGACCAACGGCGAATTTGAAGAGAAATTTGCTACCCGAAGCCTGGAGTTGGTGTCCACACTGCCGGAAAGCAGCATTCTCATCGAGGCAGATGGGCGCCACCTCTGGCGTGTCCTCGAAAATGTCTACAACAACGCGTTCAAATACGCCATGGAACACACCCGGGTCTACACTGACCTAAAACTGAAAGACGACAAAGTTTACTTTACCATTAAAAACATATCAGCAAACCCATTAAATGTGCAGGGCGAAGAGCTCACTGAGCGATTCGTCCGCGGAGACGTCTCCCGCACCACCGAAGGCAGCGGCCTCGGCCTCTCCATCGCCCAAAGCCTCACAAAGCTCCAGGGCGGAACCTTCGAGATTCTCATTGATGGAGATCTGTTCAAGGTTCGCGTGGGATTTGGGATTAAAAAAACAGACTAGCCGGAATGGTTAGTCTGTTTTTTCAATTTATAATACCGGCATAATGGTCATAATCCAGCCAACAGAAATAATACATCCAAGGACAGCAAACAGCCAGCCGCTCTTTAAAAGATCCTTCTGATCATATCCGCCGTATTCCATCATATAAGGAACTGCGCCAGTAGCCATCGGAGTCATAAACGCGGTCAGGGCACCTGCCTGAATCAGGATAATCAGACCTCGCGGATCACCGCCATTCTGGTAACAGGTCGCAATAGCGATTGGAATGAAAATCAACATCGCACCGCGGTTTGACATGAACTGTGTCAGGATGAATGGAACCACGAAGAAAATCAAACCTACAATGTAATTATTATTCACAACCGTAACAATCTTAGCAATACCGCCACCGATAAAGTCACCGGTACCAGTTGCGGAAAGAGCACCTGCCATGGCAAGGGCACCAACAATTAGAAGCAGCATGCTGACCGGAATGGCCTGCAGCGCTTCTCTTGGTTTTAAAACGCCACAAATAATCATCAGGACAGCACCAATCATACAAATCTGCCAGATCTGAAGCATTTTAAGTACATTGGCCTGAAGCATTAAAGCAATAGCAACGCCAAAGAAAATTACAATACCAGCTATCTCAGCAAAAACAGAAAGTTCTTCTCTGGCTGCAGCCTTTTTCTGGCTGCTTTCCTCAGTTACAACCGATGGGGTCTCCGGACAGAACTTCGGCATAATGAACGCGCAATAAAGAACACTGAAAATAAGCATTGGCAGACGGGCTTTCATCGGATCAAAGAAGCCTACCTCCGGCATCGTACCAGTAAAATTCGCAATCTTATCATAGTAGGAAATGATATATCCATTCAGTTCTGCAGCCTGTGTAGCACCCGTACCAATAGGCAGTGTGCAGCAGGTAGCAATAGCAACAATACCAAGCGGTAAAGCAATCCTGGTTTTGGAAACGCCTATACTTTCAGCAGAAGCCACACAAAGCGGAGCAACAATGCCAAAAACAACAACCGGACTCTGCACCATCTGAGACAGAAGCATGGCAAGGATACAGTACATTAACAGAATTTTAGAAAGACTTCCTTTTGCCAGTCTGGAAATGGTAGTTGCCATATCGGTACAAAATTTTGTACGGTTAAATCCTGCTGCCACAACACTCATGGCACCGATCATAATAACATTATTATTAGAGAAATAGGCAAGTGCTTCGGATGGCGCAAGACATCCTGTTAAGGACAGTGCAGCAAGGGAAGTCATGGCAACCGTTCCAAGACTCCAGACACCCGTCATATAGCCGATACAGGTCAAGGCAAAAATCACCAGGCAAATAATAAGCTGTGTACTCATATTTTTCTTTTCCTTTCTTAAAAAGCAGCACGCACAGTAAATTACTGGTCACAGATAGATCCGTCACTATTCAGGCGGGTCATGACCTTATGAGGGCGAAACGGAAATTTTTCTTCCAGATCCGGAATGACATCAATGCCGATGCCAGGTTCTTCTGGAACCGGCAGGTAACCATCCTGAAATTCAGGAATATGGTCCACCATGTCACACTGACGAAGCTTCACGCCGCTACCTGTCAGATGATCGGCGGTGGAGGCAGCAAAAGGATTTGGATACTCGGTAATGGCGATATTGTCCGTTGCTGCCACAAACTGTAAAACCGCGTTTGTCATAACCGGACTGCATGGGTTATGGGGAACAAGACTCTTGTGATGCGCTTCCGCAATCGCCGCAATTTTCTTTGCGCCTGTAAATCCGCCACAAACACCAAGGGAAGCTCGCACATAGCTGCAGGCATTACGCTCCAAAAGCATCTCAAATTCATGATAAGTGTTGATTCTTTCACCGGTAGCAATCGGAATGCGGCACTGCACCGCAACATGTCCCATCTCATCAAAATTATCCGGACGGATCGGATCCTCTAAAAACATTGGATTATACGGTTCCAGTTTTGCAGAAAGCTGAACAGCAAGACCAGGTTCTAAGCGGCGGTGCAATTCCAGACACAGGTCAATATCCTCACCAACTGCCTCACGCACCTTTGCGATGCGGCGTTCCGCTTTATAGAGCAGCGCGGCATTTCCATCTTTGAATGGATCCGTTCTCGGCTCATCCAGATACGGATTTAAATGCCCTAAAGCTGTATATCCCTGTTCCACACCCTTAATCGCATTGGCAACCAGTTCTTCTTCTGTGCGTCCTGCTGTATGGTTATAAACGCGCACCTTATCCCGACATTTTCCGCCCAACAGACGGTAAACCGGTACATGAAAATATTTTCCCGCAATATCGTAAAGGGCAATGTCAATGGCCGACATGGCTCCCATGACCGCCGCGCCGCGGAAATGGGAAAAACGGTAAAGATACTGCCAGTGATGCTCAATATCCAGCGGATCCTTTCCAATCAAATATTCCGACATGGTGATCATTGCCTGGGCAGACGCTTCCAGAAATCCCCATGCACCGCTCTCGCCCAGACCGGTAATCCCCTCATCCGTATAAATTTTGCAATAAACAGCACGGTTCGCGCGCAATACTTTAAAATCTGTAATCTTCATTTAGATACCTCACTTTATGCGAAAATCTGCGAGTGCCTCACGGTTGATATCCAATCCCACACCAGGTGCTTCCGAAGGACTTACCGTACCGTCGGCATTGAAAATAACCGGGTTTTTAAATGCTTCATACACCTTTGCATCGTACTGTGGCGGATAAAATTCCGCAAAGTTTACGTTAGGAACCGCACAATCTAAATGTACGTGGATCTGCTGCTGACCATGAGGACTCATAACGATTCCATTTGCGTCTGCCATGGCAGCCACCTTCATAAACTCTGTAACGCCGCCGAGACTTGCCGCATCAGGATTTAAGATACTGACAGCCTGGGTATTTAACAGATCGCGGAATCCAAACCGGGTAACTTCATTTTCGCCTCCGGCAATCGGAATGTTACACTTCGCGGCAACTTTACGGTAACCATCATAATCATCCGCATCCACGGGCTCTTCAAACCAATAAGGATGATATTCCTCGACCATTTTGCCAAACTCGATGGCTTCAAAAAACCGGTAAGCACAATTGGCATCCATCATCAGCACGGTATCTTCACCAATTGCCTCACGAACCGCTTTTACCCGGGCCGCGTCCTCGCGCATACTCATGCCGCCAACTTTCATCTTCACTGCGTGGATTCCCCAGCTAAGATATTCTTCCATCTCTTTCTGAAGCTCTTTTATTCCTTTTCCCGGAGCATAATATCCGCCTGCCACATAGCAGTCCACACGGTCTCTTGCACCTCCGAGAAGCTTATAAAGCGGAAGATTTGCTGCTTTTGCTTTGATGTCCCATACGGCCATATCAATGGCGGACACCGTTTTTGCGCTCGTTCCCCGGCGACCAATAAACTTTGGAACATAGGTTTTTGCAAAAATCTGTTCATTGCAAAGTGGATCCATACCGATAATGGCTTTCCCCATACTCTCAGCAAATTCAATCGCCCAGCTGCATCCATAACCGGTAATCCCCTCATCCGTGTCAATTACGAGCAGATTCAGGTCGTTGTGAGTGTAAGTGTGTTTTCCGTTGGCAATTGGTTTTGCCTTTGGCCACCGGTAGTGTTCCACATGCACATCTGTAATTTTCATTGTTCTACCCCTTTCCTTATATAGCAAGTCAGCCTAGCACAGCAATCAAAATTATTTATATTTCGCTTGCTTTTTTCTTATGTTCACATCATAATACAGGGTATAACAGGTGTCTAATATCGTTTTTTTGTCTGAATTATAAATCAATTTTATAGTTTGTCTATCTTCATGGTATTTTAGCCAAAAACAGCCTGGCATACTTGTGCAACACTCACAAAACAGGAGGGGAATTTTATGCTTTATGAGAAACTGGACTATGTTCTGGCCATTGCGGAAGAACAAAATCTGACGCGCGCCGCAAAAAAACTTTACATTTCGCAGCCAACACTGACAATGTATCTGAATCGTCTGGAAGAAAATCTGGGAGTCAAATTGTTTGATCGAAAGAAAAACCCGATTGCTATCACGCCTGCCGGAAGAAAATATATTGAGAAAATGACCGAAATTTCAGAGGAAGAACAGATTTTACGCGGAGAACTCAGAAGTGTTCAGGATCCTGCGCAGACTTTCCGCATTGGTGCCGCGCGTGTAAGGGGCCATTACTGGCTGCCATTACTGATGGAGATTTTATCTGAGCGCTATCCTGACATGAATTTTGTTATTTCACTCGGAGCCGAACGACATCTGCAGCGGCTTTTGGAAAAACATTCGATTGATATGGCTATTGGCTCTCTCACGGAAATTCCAAAAGGCGAAGTGCCATTGGTAATTGAACCGATTTCTACAGAACGGATTTTACTGGTCGCCCACAAAAAATTTGGTCTGGTGCCAAAAGAAGAACAAGAACAGAATTCGCCGGATAATCCCTATCTTTTAGATCCTGAACTGCTGCAGCATCTTCCGTTCATTGCTCCGCCGCCCGCTAACGGAATGTACCGCAACTTTCAGCGTATGATCGGCCTTTATGGAATCCAGCCCAAGAGCAGCATCGTGATTGATATGATGACAACCGGTCTGATGCTGGCAGAAGCCGGTCTTGGTGTACAGCTTATCTCTGCCGCAATTCTTGTCTCCATTCCCACTCAGGAACGGCGAGACAAGCTGGATTACTGCATATTACCGGATTTACCCGAATCACGTCCATGCGCAGTTGCCTGGCGAAAAGAGACCGAACTCCTGCCCCTCATCCGCGAGACCGTAGATATCCTGAAAAAACGGGTAGTGCCGCGACAGCTGTATACCCAGGTAATCCCGTAAATAAAATGGAATCTCTGATTGTAGCACGAACGAAAAAATGGTGCCTGGCCTAACAGCCAGACACCACGTTCATACGATTTTATCTTTTCTTACGCATTCTTTACCTGCGCGTTCTTCACACTCTTCTTCTGAAACAGTTCCTTACCAGATGTATACACAATGATGACACCCAGAACCATCAGCAGGATTGCGATGATCAGCTGTAATCCCTCTACCATGAAGACTGCGGTTCCAGCGCCAAAAGCGTGTACCAGAGCAATGGTTCTCTCTACCAGTGCGGTAAAGGTTACACACAGCATGATGATGAGCGGCGGGAACAGAGTCTTGTTCTCTCTTCCGGTTACCTTTAAGAATACACATAAGGTGATAAGTACCAGTGCGCTTAACAGCTGGTTTGCGCTGCCGAACAGCGGCCAGATGTTGGAGTAACCGATCTTGGTTAAGATGAAGCCGCAGGCCAGGGTTACAACGGTGGAGAAGTACTTGTTGCAAAGAAGCTTTCTCCAGCCCTCTGCATGCTCCATATCGTCAGCTGAGAACAGCTCCTGGAAGGACATACGTCCGATTCGTGCTACGGAGTCCAGGCTGGTTAAAGCCAGGGCAGATACGCACATGGTCATGAAGCACTGTGCCACATAAACCGGAATGCCAAACATCTCCAGAAATCCGGCAACACCTGCGGAGAAGATCTGGAACGGAGTTCCGGTTGCTGCGGTACCATCTGCTGCAGCAGCCGCACCAGCTACACATAAAGCCAGGACAGCCAGCAGGCTCTCTAATACCATAGCGCCATAGCCAACCTTCAGCATATCTTTCTCATTGGAAACCGTCTTGGAAGAGGTTCCGGAGGATACCAGGCTGTGGAATCCGGAAACCGCGCCACACGCTACGGTAACGAACAGGATTGGGAACATATCGCCCATCTTGGCGTTCTTAAATCCGGTGTAAGCCGGAAGGTTCATGGTCGGATGTGCAACCACCAGGCCAACAACAGCGCCGATGATCATGCCTGCGAACATG
>ERZ773144.3858-NODE-3858-length-9971-cov-4.396329_pt1 | contig 9971 bp, 9 predicted proteins | sample MGYA00580849_ERZ773144 | MGnify/ENA primary metagenome ERZ773144 (study PRJEB29015, sample SAMEA2737861) | human gut metagenome | biome: human gut; feature: human-associated habitat; material: faeces | place: China | collected 2012 ...
CTTCGTCACATAGATCAGCAGATCGAGCATGGACGACAGTTCTCATCTCCAATCCGTTTTTCCGCCTCCTCTTATCTCCCTTCCTGAAATCCTTCTCCGAACACTTCCTTTGTCGGAGATACAATCACAAAGGCTCTGGGATCATGGCGATCAATGATTTCCTTTACCTGATAAAACTGCTTTCTGTCTACAGCGCAGGTCAAGGTTTCGCATTCCTTCCCGCTGTATCCGCCAATACTTTTATAAAAGGTAGTTCCCCGGTTCATGGTGCGCATAATCTCCTCTGCGATTTCTCTGTTTTTATCTGAATGAATCGTAATCATGCTTCCCCGGTTCATGCCATAAAGCAGCATATCAATCGTCTGCGTCGTGCAGACAATCGATATCAGGCCATACATTGCCGCTTCAATCTCCCGAAATACCAGGACAGAACCTCCTACAACAAAAAAATCAATGACCATAATTGCATATCCTGTCTGCATATAAGGGCGAAATTTCTGCAGCAGCTTCGCGAGAATATCCCCGCCGCCTGTAGTTGAATTCCGCATAAATACCACAGCCATTCCCGCTCCTGTAAAAATGCCGCCAAAGGCAGCTCCAATCAGCCGATCCCCCGTATACTGCGGTATGCCCAACCAGCCAAATCCGTCCAGTATCACGCTCATCCACACTACAGTACCTATCGTTTTCCATGTCATCCGGCGTTCCAGAAACAGCCAGGACGCAGCAAACAGCGGAAGATTGATCAGCAGACTCAGAGCTCCGATTGGAAGCCCTGACACATAATTGATCATCAGCGCAATTCCGGATACGCCTCCCGGTGCAATCTGGCAGGTATCAATAAAGCACCACATCCCCACTGCCTGCAAAATTCCTCCTGCAATATCGTAAACCAAATCCTTTCCCCGCTCCCACAGACTTGACTGAAACTCTCTCTTCATTCTGTATCCCCTCCTCATTCTCTGTTCTCCGCCTGCGCCGGCCGCTTCAGAAACCAAATCCATTTTCGTCCATAGCCCTCCTGGCGAAGTATATTCCTATCACAGGCTCTTTTCCTATCACAGAAAAAAAGAAAAGGACAGAAATTTTTCCTTCTCTGTCCTTTATCATACACCAATATTGGTTTATTGATTCTTTTTCTTGTTTTCCGCAAATTCTTCTTTTACCTGATCCATCAGGCCATCTGTCATAATTAAATCCATAGACGCGCCGGCAATAGCCTTAGCTCCGTATAAGATACAATTATGAGCCGCCTCTGTCTTTCCGGCATCTACAAATTCCTGAGAATGGGACGACGTTCCTTCCGGCACAAATGCCACACGAATACAGGAGCCGGGAATCTCATACATTACATTGCCGAAATCTGTGGATCCTGTCTTCTCTCTGGGCGGCGCCAGCTGAGGCGCACCGGCCAGCTTGGCATTGTTCATCAGCAGCTCATTTAACTTCAGCACTGGAATCTTATTAAAGAAGAAGGTTCCCTCCTTGATTTCATAATCCACTCCGGCAATCAGAGACGCGCCCTTGATAATATCCAGGAACCGTTCGCAGACTCCCTCCAGAGTCTTTCTGGAAAAGGAACGGATCGCAAATTCTCCCTCTGCCTCTGCCGGAACCACATTTGCCGGCCCCGGAAGCTTTGCCACAGTATAGTGCATTCTCACATCATCCGGCACATGCTCTCTTAAAAATTCAATTCCCTGGAAGGCTGCAAGCAGCGCATCAAAAGCGCTTCTTCCCTTATCCGGAGCCAGCGCTGCATGGGCGCGTTTTCCATGGAAGGTAACATGAAAGCTTCTCTGAGCCAGACAGCGCACATCCGTACAGGTATTGGGGCCACCATGCATCATAAAGGCCACATCCAAATCATGGAAGCACCCTTTTTTGATCATATCGCATTTTGAGCCCAATGTTTCCTCCGCCGGAGTTCCATACACCACAATCTGGAAGGGACGATCCGTATCCAGATTTTTAAGAGCAACCGCAGCGCCCAGACAGCCAGGCCCCTGCATATGGTGGCCGCATCCATGGCCCAGTCCACGTAGCGCATCATACTCACAGAGAATTCCAATCACCGGACCGCCTTCTCCGTGACTGTACACTGCCCGGAAAGCTGTTTTATAGCCGCCAACTCCCATTTCTACGGAAAATCCGTTTTTTCTTAAATAATCTGTCAGCAGACCAGCGGCAAAAACCTCTTCTCCCTCATACTCCGGATTGTCGAAAATCTGATCCGCCATGGACCAGAGCTCCTCCCGCTCTTCTTCAATCCGCTGGAATAACTCTTCCTTCCTCATAACAGTTCCTCCTTACATAGGTCCAAAATGAATCAGCTGCGCTCCGATTAACAGCACAGTTCCCACAATCAGCCACAGAATGAAAATCTTCCACATAAACCGCATCCATCTGTCATAAGGAATATTGCAGGCGCTGATAATTCCCATCAGAGCAGTAGAAGTCGGAAGAATATAGTTACAGAATCCATCGCCAAAGTTAAATGCCAGAATCGCTGTCTGTCTTGTTACCCCAATCAAATCAGACAGGGGAACCATAATCGGCATCACCGCTGCTGCCTGACCAGAACCGGAGGTCAGGAATACATTGATAACGGTATTGGCAATCAGCATAGCCGGAGCCTGGAGAATGGTGGGTACACTGCCAAGTCCGCCTGCCAGAGTATGAACAACCGTATCAATGATTTTTCCGTCGCTCATGATCGCGCTGATAGACTGAGCCAGTCCAATGATGATCATGGCAGACATCATTTTCTTGCAGCCCTCCAGGAAGTTTTTAGAAATTGTTGCGCTGTCAAATCCCGAAATAACGCCAACAATAATTGCCAGCCAGATAAACATAGCAGCCATCTCCGGCATATCCCAGCCCCATTTGATGCTGCCGAATACAACAACCACAAGAGAAACCACCAGCGCAATTACATTCAAAATCTTTCTCAGATCGATGGTTCCAAAGCTTTCCAGATCTCCGCCCTTATTCAGCTCATTATCCTTATCCAGATCATACATGGGGCTGACAGTCGGATCTTTTTTCACCTTTAATGCATACCGGATCAAGGCAATATTGGTGAATACATAATACACAGCAAAGCAGATCCAGCGGTATCCGATACCAGAATACGGCGGAAGCTCTGCAATCTTCTGAGCTACCAGGGTTGTGTTGGGATTCAGGGTACCGGTAGAAAATCCAATGGCACCGCCCAGCAGAATAATCGCCGCACCTGTAATCGAATCAAGACCAATGGCCAAAGACAGCATCACCATAACCGGTGCAAAAGCAATAAACATATTAACGCCCTGAGTTGTACAGATCAGACCAAACATCAGCGTCAGAATCGGAATAAACACATAGAGATTGTTGGAGAATTTCTTCGCCAGCTTTGCAATCACAGCCTGCAGAGAACCGGACTGGGTCAGCATATGAAAAGCTCCGCCAGAAAACAAAATGACCAGCATCAAATCTACCCGCTTAACAAATGCCTTCACAATGTACATGGGAATCAGCAGCGGATTCACCGGAGAGCGCTCCAGATACTGGAACTGAGTCGGATCAATGACCTTGATTCCGTCTGCATTCTCAATCCGGACATATTCCCCTGCCGGGAGAATCCAGGTCATGGCTACTGCCGCAACAATGATCGTAAACACAATCACAAAGCTGTGCGGCATCTTAAAACGTTTTTTCTTTTTCTCACTCATAAAAAGCCACCTCCTAAGTATACTGTTTTTATTATACCTAGGGGCAGCTTTCGTGACCATTAGCAAAAACTGAAAGCAAGATTAAATTTTTTATATTGTAGAAACAAAAATGAATTTTTAGTATTGTTTCCGCACGGTTTCGTACAGAATCTCAATCAGCCGATTTTCACATTCCGTTAAGACACGTCCCTTCCGGTAGGCAAGAATCAGTCTGGAATAAAAGGAATCTCTTCCTATATAGTAATATCTTACATTCTGAAATCGGGACATATTTTTTATGTACCCAAGACGGTTAAATCCTATTCCCAATCCCAGCTCAACCATACTGATAATAATATCAAAATGGGCTACCTCCAGGATTCTTCTGGGCCGGATATGGTTCTGCTCAAAAATCCTCTCCGCTGTTTTCCGCATACTCTGTGCCATAGTCGGAAGAATAAAGGTTTCTCTGTCCAGATGGATCATATCCAGATGCAGATAATCATCACCGTCTTCCTGGTATGCATATGCGTTAGCCGGATGATCTGCCGGAAGCGCTACCAGAACCTGCTCCTTTGCCAGTTCCCGGTAGGTTACATCGGCCAGTTCATCCCGGTACATAGTCACCACAAAATCCACCGTTCCTTCCCGATACATGGCTGCCAGTTCCTCCTGGTTTCCATCCCGGAAAATAATTTCCACATCTGGATATTCTTCCATAAACCTCTTTAGCAGCTCCGGCGCTATAGAGATTGCCCGCCTCTGCTGAATGCCAATTCGAATGGACGGATGAGCCTTGCGCCTGGCATGATCCACCAGACAGTCAAACTCATCCTTCATTTCCAGCATTTTTCTGGCTCTGGACACATATTCCTCTCCAATCGGCGTCAGCACAAAGGAGCGGCCTGTCCGGAGAAAAAGAGAAATGCCCAGATATTTTTCCAGATTACTGATATAAACACTGAGAGCTGACGGAGAAATATAAAGCTCTTCTGCCGCTTTAGAAATTGTCTGGCACCTGGCCAGAGTACACACATACTGCTGTTCCTTTAAGTTCATACACACTCTCCGAAGGCGTCCATTTCCGCCCAGTCTGTCATTTGCTTACAGGATTTGTCATAATCCATATTCCAACATGGCCCCGGCTGAAAAGCCGGGGCCATAAGTCTTGCTTCATTTATCAGGTTCTTTGCCTCTCCTGACAAAGAACTCATCCTTTCATTTCCAGACGTACCAGAGCTCTCTTTAAGGCCATCTCTGCGCGAAGCACATCAAGATTTGCATCTTTAGAAGCCAGCCGGTGCTCTGCACGGCTGCGGGCTTCTTCTGCACGCTTAAAGTCAATCTCATCCGGCCATTCTACCACTTCAGCCATAATCGTCACTGTCTCCGGCAGGATGGTAATAAATCCGGAATGCAGGGCAGCCACTTTGACTTCTCCTGCCTCATGGATCTTCAATACGCCCGGAGCCACAACCGCAGTCAGCGGAATGTGGTTGGGATAAATACCAATATCGCCCTCCGTAGTTGTCAGCTCTACCATAGTAACCTCTCCATCGTAGAACCGCTCCGTAGGAGTGACAATCTGTAATTTCATTCCATCAGCCATAGACGTACCCCCTATTTCACACGGGCAAGAACGTCATCAATATTTCCGGCATTGAGGAAATACTGCTCCGGAATATCATCATGCTTTCCTTCCAGAATCTCCTTAAAGCCCTGAATCGTCTCGCTGAGAGGTACATAACGTCCTTCCAGACCAGTAAACTGTCCTGCAACGAAGAAGGGCTGAGACAGGAATCTCTGAATCTTTCTTGCACGGGATACAGTCAGCTTATCTTCCTCAGAAAGCTCATCCATACCCAGCATAGCGATAATATCCTGCAGCTCTTTATATTTCTGAAGTACCTCCTGTACTCCACGGGCTACCTTATAGTGCTCCTCACCTACCACACGGGGATCCAGAATGCGGGAGGTAGACTCCAGCGGATCCACTGCCGGGTAAATACCCAGCTCAACGATGGAACGGCTCAGTACGGTGGTTGCATCCAGATGTGCAAAGGTATTTGCCGGAGCCGGGTCAGTCAGGTCATCTGCAGGTACATAAACAGCCTGTACAGATGTGATGGAACCGTTCTTGGTAGAGGTGATACGCTCCTGAAGAGCACCCATCTCTGTCTGCAGAGTCGGCTGGTAACCTACTGCGGACGGCATACGTCCAAGCAGAGCGGATACCTCGGAACCTGCCTGGGTGAAACGGAAGATGTTGTCGATGAATAACAGGACATCTTTACCGCCCTTATCACGGAAGTACTCAGCCATGGTCAGACCGGTCAGGCCGACTCTCATACGTGCTCCCGGCGGCTCATTCATCTGACCGAATACCATGGTGGTCTTATTGATAACGCCAGACTCGGTCATCTCGTAGTAAAGGTCATTACCCTCACGGGTACGCTCACCTACACCGGTGAATACGGAATATCCGCCGTGCTCGGTAGCGATGTTACGAATCAGCTCCTGAATCAGGACGGTTTTACCTACGCCGGCACCGCCGAACAGACCGATCTTACCACCCTTCTGATAAGGGCAGAGCAGGTCTACGACTTTGATACCGGTCTCAAGGATTTCAGTCTGGGTAGACTGTTCCTCGAAGGTAGGAGCTTTTCTGTGGATTGGAAGGTATTCTTCCACCTGTGGCCTTTCTTTATTGTCAATTGGCTCGCCCAGTACATTGAAAATACGGCCCAGCGTATTCTCACCAACCGGTACGGAAATCGGCGCGCCGGTTGCAATGGCGTCCATACCACGTCTCAGACCGTCGGTGGTTCCCATTGCGATACATCTTACGGTATCGTCACCAAGATCCTGTGCAACCTCAACGGTCAGGCTGCCGCCATCTTCTAACGGAACCTTGATCGCCTCGTTGATTTCCGGAATCTTGCCCTGGGAGAACTTGATATCCATGACCGCACCGATGATCTGTGTGATCTTACCAGTATTTTGTTCTGCCATCTTGCTTCTCCTTCATAATTCTTTCTCGAATGCACTCCTTGGAGCGCTATCGCTTCAGCAGAGCACCAGGCCCTGCCAAAACGGATTAATTGATCGCATTTGCGCCTGCAATGATCTCCGTAAGCTCCTGGGTAATGGAACCCTGACGCGCACGGTTGTACTGCAGCTCTAACTTGCCCAGCATTTCTTCTGCATTGTTGGTTGCCGAATCCATGGCGGTCATACGCGCACCATTTTCACTGGCAACTGCTTCCTGCAGCGCACCAAAGATCAGACTGCTCATATATTTCGGGATGATCATATCCAGCACTTCTTCCTCGCTCGGCTCGTAGTTCATGAGGGCTTCGGCTTTCGGAGCCTCGGTCTCGCCGCTCTCCTCCATGGTAAACGGAAGGAGCTTGATGAGCTTCGGAATATGAACTACGGTGTTCTTAAAGGAAGTGTACGCAAGATAGATCTCACCGATCTCCCCACGGCCGAATGCGGCTAACAGCTCCTTTGTGAGGTCGGCTGCATCCTGGTAGAGCGGCTCGTCGATGACCTCGGAATAATCCTCGGCAATCTCATAGCCCTTCTTTGCCAGTCCGTCACGGCCCTTGCGGCCAATGGCGTAGACCCGGGTCTTCTCCGGAGTCAGCGCCTCATTTCCTGCGATAAGCTTGACAATGTTGTTATTGTAGCCGCCGGCAAGACCGCGGTTGGAAGTGATCGCGATGACCGCTTTTCCATCCGTGGCACCTGCCCGCAGGTATTTGTGGTCGATGGTTCCTGACTTTTTCAGCATGGAAGAGATCGTCTCATACATCAAGTCGAAATAAGGCTTGGAGCCTTCTGCTTTCTGTCTGGATTTCTGCAGCTTGACTGTAGAAACCAGCTTCATGGCTTTGGTAATCTGGCCGGTGCTCTGGATACTTGCTTTTCTGCGTTTAATATCTCTCATCGATGCCATGATCGTTCACCTGCCTTATCTAGCGCTGCTCTTTGCACTCTTTGATTGCTTTTACAAGCAGAGCCTCGGTATCCTCGGACAGAACCTTGGTATCGCGGATTGCCGCCGGGATCTCCGGGTACTTGCTGTCAATGTATTTGAATAAGTCTTTCTCAAATGCCAGCACATCTGCAACCGGAATATCAAGAAGATGCTTTCTGGTTGCTGCGTAAATGATGATTACCTGGTACTCAACCGGCATTGGCTGGTACTGAGGCTGTTTTAAGACTTCACGGATGCGCTCGCCCTGTGCCAGCTGCTCGGTGGTTGCGGCATCCAGCTCGGAACCGAACTGAGCGAAGCTTGCCAGCTCGCGGTACTGTGCCAGTTCCACACGGATCGGCGCTGCAATCTTCTTGATTGCCTTGATCTGTGCCGCGCCGCCTACTCGAGATACGGACAGACCAGCGTTGATAGCCGGACGGAAACCGGAGTTGAACATCTCAGTCTCAAGGTAGATCTGACCATCGGTAATGGAAATTACGTTGGTCGGGATGTATGCGGATACATCGCCCGCCTGAGTCTCGATGATCGGCAGAGCAGTTAAGGAACCGCCGCCTAAGTCATCAGACAGACGGGATGCTCGCTCCAGCAGTCTGGAGTGCAGGTAGAATACGTCGCCCGGATAAGCCTCACGTCCCGGCGGTCTCTTCAGAAGAAGGGACAGGGTACGATAAGCGGCAGCGTGCTTGGTTAAGTCATCATAGACTACCAGTACGTCCTCTCCGTTTTCCATCCACTCCTCGCCGATCGCACATCCGGAATATGGTGCGATATACTGTAACGGAGCCAGGTCGGATGCTGTGGAAACTACGATGGTGGTGTAGTCCATAGCGCCGAACTCCTCTAAAGTTCTTACAATGTTTGCAACGGTAGATGCTTTCTGGCCGATTGCAACGTAGATACAGTGAACGCCCTGACCCTTCTGGTTGATGATGGTATCGATCGCGATGGCGGTCTTACCGGTCTGACGGTCACCGATGATCAGCTCTCGCTGTCCGCGGCCGATCGGGATCATGGCATCGATTGCCTTGATACCGGTCTGTAACGGGGTGTCTACAGATTTTCTTTCGATTACGCCGTGAGCAACACGCTCAACACGGCGGAATTTGTCAGTCTCGATCGGGCCCTTGCCGTCAATCGGCATACCTAACGCGTTGACAACTCGTCCGGTCATGGCATCGCCTACCGGAACCTCAACCACGCGGCCGGTTGTCTTAACGATATCTCCCTCACTGATGTTCCTGGTGTCACCTAAGAGAACGACACCTACGTTGTCTTCCTCCAGGTTCTGGACCATGCCGTATACTTCTCCCGGGAATTCCAGAAGCTCACCCTGCATGGCTTTCTCCAGTCCATGAACTCGAGCGATACCGTCCGCAACCGTGATTACGGTGCCGACATCAGAGACTTCCAGTTTGGTAGAATACTTTGCAATCTGTTCTTTGATTACCGAACTGATTTCTTCTGGTCTCAAATTCATTGTCTGTTCCTTTCCGACTTGTTATGCCAGCTGAAGCGCGGATAACTCCTTCTTCAGCTCGTAAAGCCTTGTCTTGATGCTGCTGTCCACTACGCGGTCTCCGATGCGGATGACCATGCCTCCGAGGAGGGACGCGTCCACGTCGTAGTGCATTTCAAACTGCACATAACCGGTGGTCTCCAGCAGTCTTTTTTCTAAAGCGGCCTTCTGCTCCGCGCCCAGCTCAACCGCGCTGGTCACATAAGCAGCTCCGATCTTTTTGAATTCCTTCACCCTCTGGATGAAATATTCCAGAATCGAGATCATCTCATTCTGTCTGTCTTTCTCAACAATGATGCTCAAGAAGCCCATCAGCTCCTCCGCAATCTTTCCGGAAAAGACCTGATGTAATAAGGTGACCTTTTCCTCTTTCACGATCTGCGGGTTTCCGAGAACGGAAAAGAGTTCCGGGTTATCCTGTAAAATGGGGAGCAGAGCAGAGGTTTCCTCGTAGAGGGTATCCACAAGCTCTTTTTCCATGGCTGTCTCAAACAATGCATCGCCGTACACCTTTGAAACTAGCTTTGCCATGTATGTTCACCCATTTCCTTCAAAGTCTCATCAATCAAAGCATCCTGAATCTTGACATCGATGGAGTTTCCAACGACCTTCTCTGCCATGAATGCGGCGATATCCACGATCTCCTGCTTCATGTCGTCGAGGGCTTTCTTCTTCTCCAGCTCAACCTCGCGGTTTGCGCGGTCAATGATTCTGGCTGCTTCGGCCTTGGCTTCATCGAGCATTTCCTCCTCACGGG